>Ga0209361_1000777_pt1 | contig 25934 bp, 21 predicted proteins | sample SaaInlV_200m_DNA_3_FD_184657 | JGI IMG/M metagenome (GOLD analysis project Ga0209361, IMG submission 184657) | Marine microbial communities from expanding oxygen minimum zones in the Saanich Inlet - SI037_S4LV_200m_DNA (SPAdes) (version 2) | ecosystem: Environmental > Aquatic > Marine >... | reverse complement strand
GGTTCTGCTCAAAATATAGAGCACTGTATTGGTAATCCAAAATTTAAGTTTATCAAACAGAATGTCAGTGAGTATATTTATGTTGGAGGAGAGGTAGACAATGTTCTGCATTTTGCATCACCAGCAAGCCCGTTAGATTATTTGAAGCTGCCAATACAAACGCTAAAGGTTGGTTCATTAGGAACGTTAAATGCAATCGGGGTTGCAAAATGCAAAAATGCCAGGTTTTTTCTGGCATCAACATCAGAGGTTTATGGCGACCCTCTTGTTCATCCGCAAAAGGAGGATTACTGGGGTAATGTAAATCCTGTTGGTCCAAGGGGAGTCTATGATGAAGCAAAAAGATTTTCTGAGGCAATGGTTATGGCGTATCATACAACCCATGGCGTTGATACGAGGATCGTGAGAATATTTAATACTTATGGTCCCAGAATGAGGATAAGCGACGGAAGGGCGTTGCCCGCGTTTATTTCACAGGCGATTAACGGGGAAGATTTAACAGTCTTTGGTGACGGATCACAGACACGAAGCTTCTGTTATGTTTCAGATTTGGTGGAAGGGATATATAAATTGTTGATTTCCGATATTAATGAACCGGTAAATATTGGAAATCCAACAGAGATAACCTTATTGGATTTTGCAAAAGAGATAATTAGCATGACAGGGAGTAAAAGTAAAATTTCTTTTAATCCTCTACCTATAGATGATCCAAAATGCAGACAACCGGATATATCAAAGGCAAAGGAACTGCTGAATTGGGAGCCGAAAGTATCTCGTACTGATGGATTGAGAAAAACCATAGAGTATTTCCGGAGTATCCTGCAAAAATAGAAGTAAACTCACCACCCCACCGGGTGTTCACGGCCTTACTGCTCTTTATCCAGTTCGAAAGCTTTGTGCACGGCATTTAGGGCCTTCTCCGCCTGTTCCTTCTCTATAACACAAGATATTTTAATCTCTGAAGTGCTGATCATTTGTATGTTGATTTTCTCATCAGATAGCGTTTTGAACATTTTTTCTGCTATTCCGCAGTGAGACCTCATACCTATCCCCACAACTGAAAGCTTTGCTATTTTGTCATCGGCAATGATCTCTTTTGCCTTGATTTCTCCCTTTGTTCTTTTCGTTGTTTCCAGTGCAAGTGCAAGATCGCCTTTATCAACAGTAAACGTTAGGTCTGTCAGTCCATGGGCGCTGACATTCTGAATAATCATATCTACATTTATTTTTTCCTTGGCGAGTTCGTGAAAGATGTTGGCTGCTTGCCCGGGTTCATCAGACACTCCGATTATAGTTATTTTTGCATCATTTTTTGATACGGTTGCTCCGCTGACAACGATATTTTCCATTTCTCTCACCTCTTTACATATAAGGGTTCCTGTGCCATTATTAAAGCTGGGTCTTACCCGGATTGGGACATTGTATTTTTTCGCAAACTCAATAGAACGAACATGAACAACTTGTGCTCCCATACTTGCCAGTTCCAGTATTTCATCATAAGATATTTTATTTAGCCGTCTCGCATCGGAAACGGTTCGCGGGTCGGCAGTGTAAATTCCGTCAACGTCGGTATAAATATCACACATATCTGCCTTGAGCAACGCAGCCAGCGCAACAGCACTGGTATCAGAGCCCCCACGCCCCAGGGTTGTTATATTGTCATTTTCATCTACGCCCTGATACCCGGCGACTACAACAATTTTGTTTTCAGATAACTCTTCTAATATTCGATCATCATTTATATTAACGATTCTTGCTTTCGTGTGGAAGCTGTCTGTCGTCATTCCAATTTGCCTTCCTGTAAAGGAAACCGCTGGTACTCCTAAAGAATGAATTGCCATTGCCATGAGAGCGCTTGACATTTGCTCTCCAGTAGAAAGCAGTGAATCCAGTTCGCGTGCGGAAGGTTCGTCATTAATTTTATGAGCCATTTCCAATAACTCATCTGTCATTTTTCCCTGCGCAGAGACGACGACAACTATTTTGTTGCCGGCAGAATGTTCTTCAACCGCACGCTTGGCCGCAGCTTTCATACGCGCAGCATCTGCGACAGATGTTCCTCCAAATTTTTGGACAATTAATTGCATGGTTTATATAATTTTATTCCAGATTAGCGTGTCTTTTCATCATTTCTACTTCTTCTCTGTTCAGTAATCGTACAAGTGTTAAAATTACGGCATCAAGGTATACAAGGCATGCTTGCTCAAATAGTGTGCTGCGAAACTGTTTGGTTAGTTGAGATTGTATAACCTGATCGGTATCACTTGCCGGGATTTCAATAGTCAAGTCTGCATATTCAGATAATTCAGAGTCAGGGTGCGCAGTGATTACTACAACCAGCGCTTTCAGGCGCTTTGAGAGCCCGGCGATGTGACAAGTAACAGAAGTGGTACCTGAACTACTACATGCAATAAGCATGTCGCCTTCATCGATATTTGGCGTTGTTGTGTCACCGACGACATGGCACGAGAAGCCGATATGAGTCAGACGCATTGCAAATGTTCTGGCAACCAACCCCGAACGACCCTGACCGGTTACAAAAATATTTTTTGATGAATTGATGGCCGTAAGAAACCTTTTAAACTCATCTTCTTTAATTCCGCCCAGAACGGAGTCTATTTCGTTAATTATAGCCTTTGTTGTGGACTTAATACTCAATTCGATGTTGTATGGTTTTATTCTCTTCATAATCACTTAGAACAAATTCTATCAATTAAATATAATAATTTCAAGAAATAGGTATGTGGGATATTCAAAAAGATATTTTCTTCTCTGTCTTAGATTAATTACAATAAATTTTTTGTTGCTATGAATAGTATTAATTGTTACTATCCGACATCGTTTAGGCTAATAAACTTTCTTTAACATTTGGATATTTTTTATGGAACTTGCATTTGTTGGACAAATTTTAGGACTTTACAAAATGGTGCTCCTTGTAAGAATCATTTTAACCTGGATTCCCCATAATCCAAATAATTCCGCCGCAGTATTTCTTTACAAAATAACAGAACCGGTTCTTGAGCCTATTCGGCGTATAATTCCGTCTATAGGAGGAATAGATATCTCTCCAATCGTTGTCTTTTTTGGTCTTGGCTTGCTCCAAAGGGCCTTCAGTTAAGCGTAACTAATATAAAGATAATAATCCCAGCCGAAAGGCACATTTCTCTACTAATACATACCCAATTTTCATAGCGTTTTTATCGTTCGTCCCAGATGATATGAGTTAATTGCACAAGACAGAACTGTTATAAAACCATAAACAAACAACTCGCAGGTTAGTTTGATCAAGCAAGCACAAGATTAAAGATTTATGGCAGTAAAACAGAAATAATTTAGAACCAGTAATGAAATGGTAAACAAAATAATCGTTATCGTTCTTGATAGCGTTGGAATTGGCGAATTGCCGGACGCTTATAAATTTGGGGATGAAGGCAGTAACACGCTGGTAAATATAGCCAAAGCAGTTGGAGGCCTTAATATTCCTAATCTGGAAAGCTTTGGAATCGGCAAAATTGACGATATTATGGGAGTCTCTAAGGATGTTGATGAGAAGGCTTTTTATGGTAAGATGATTGAAGCGTCAGCGGCCAAAGATACTACGTCTGGCCACTGGGAGATTATGGGTGTTATAACAGACAAGCCTTTTCCAACTTACCCCAATGGGTTTCCTGACGAGGTGATAGAACAGTTTACCAAATCTATTGGACGTTCTATATTAGGTAATAAAACAGCATCGGGAACAGAGATAATAGAGGAGCTGGGTGCCGAACACATTAAAACAGGCTGTCCAATTGTATATACATCGGCAGACAGCGTTTTCCAGATAGCTGCGTGTGAGGATGTCATACCGGTAGAATCCTTATATGAAATATGTGATTGTGCCAGAAAGATATTAAAAGGCAAACATAATGTTGGCCGGGTTATTGCCAGGCCATTCATAGTAGAAAATGGTATGTACACACGGACAGAGAGACGGAGAGACTTTTCATTGCCGCCACCTGAAGATACTCTGTTGGATAAGGCCGCAAGAGGCGGCTATGAAGTTGTGGGTATTGGTAAGATAGGCGATATCTTCGCACATAGGGGGCTGACAAGGGAGATACATGCAACGAATAATCACGACGGTGTACTAAAGACAATAGAGTGTATTAAGGAGGGTTTTAAGGGTATCGTTTTTACGAACTTGATTGACTTCGACATGAAATATGGCCATAGGAATGATCCGAAAGGCTACGCAGGCGCGCTGGAAGCGTTTGATCAACGCCTGCCGGAGCTTGTTGATGCATTGAGCCCCGATGACATTCTCATGATTACAGCTGATCATGGATGTGATCCTACTACCTCCGGCACTGACCATTCTCGTGAGTATGTTCCTCTGCTAGTTTTTGGTAAGAAATTAAATAAGCCCAGACCGCTTGGTATTCGTGCATCATTTGCAGATGTTGGCGCCACTATTTCAGAGGCATTGCTGAAATTAAAATGTGATAAAGGGAAAAGTTTTTTAACAGAACTGATAAGCAATTAAGATTAAACTAATTTCACCGGAAGGTTTTATAGTTGAATGTTTGATATGAAGAAAAGCTTGAAATATCACTTTGTAGGAATTGGCGGGATAGGTATGAGTGCGCTTGCACAGATTACTAAATCACAGGGACACATTGTCGCTGGTTCAGACAGAAGAAATGACAAAAAACAGACCCCGGAAGTTTTTAATAAATTGGAATCTCAGGGTATCAGGCTTTTTCCACAGGATGGAACAGGCGTTGATAAGGAGACTGATTTTATTGTTATTTCCAGTGCGGTAGAAGAAGATAATCCTGATCTGAAAATTGCGATGCAGCAGGATATTCAAATTATCAGAAGATCTGATCTGCTTGGCAGCCTTTTCAATAATAAAAAACATGGAATTGCAATAGGTGGAAGCAATGGCAAGACAACTGTATGTGCAATGACATCCTGGATACTTGATAAGGCTGGTCACGACCCAACCGTTGTGGGCGGGGGGTATGCAAAAAACTTTATCACAGACAAGTTATTAGGTAACTCAAAGCCCGGTCATTCAGAAACCGTAGTAATTGAGGCGGATGAGAGCGATGGAAGCCTGATCAAGTACAGGCCAAAGGTGTCGGTTATAACAAACATATCCAGAGATCACAAGACGGTAGAAGAGCTTGGAGAGTTATTCAGTACGTTTGCCGAAAACACATCAGGCACCGTTATAATTAACGAAAATTGCTCTGGTTTTATAAAAACTGATGATAGCTCTGCAAAAATTATCACATTCGGAGAAAGTAGCAGTTCAGACATCTGTGCTTCTCTGGTTTCCTGTCACTCTTTCAGCTCAAGCTTTAAGGTAAAGGATACTGATTTCGAGATAAATATTCCGGGCCACTATAATATTTATAATGCGCTTGCTGCGATAGCTGTAGCACGGGCAGAAGGTGTCTCGGATATAGAGATAAAGAACGCACTGAAAACATTTGAGGGAACCAAAAGACGAATGGAAGTTGTTGGAGAGGTAAATGGAATAAAGGTGATAGATGATTATGCACATAACCCGAAGAAAGTTCAGGCGGCAATTGATACCGTGAGGTTAAGCAGCGAAAGACTAATAGTCGTGTTTCAGCCGCACGGTTTTGGCCCAACAGAATTTATGAGAGATGAATTGATAGCTGCTTTTGCCGGGAAGCTGTTACCGGCCGATACCCTGTTAATGCCTGAAATATATTATGCGGGTGGAACGGCAGAGAAAAGAATATCTTCAAATGATATTATTAAGGAGCTAAAAAACAGAGACGTAAATGCGATTTTTATTCCGGAGAGAGGGGACATTGTCGCTGAGATTAAGCAGAGAGCAATTCCACATGACAGTGTACTGGTTATGGGAGCAAGAGACGACTCTCTCACGGATTTCTGTCATGCGATTCTTAATGAGTTATAGAAATATAATTTAGAATATAATTGACACCAACTAGCGGTAGACTTACTATACTCGACAAAGGCACATCGGTATTTGTGTCAGAAATAGTTTTTTTAGAATAGCCTTTGGTAAAAATGAAAATAGCTTTAATAACTGGTGTTACAGGTCAGGACGGTTCATATCTGGCAGAGCTTCTGCTGAATAAAGGTTACGAGGTGCATGGTCTCGTTCGCAGAAGTAGTTCAAGCAACTTTGAAAGAATTGAGCATATTCAGGACGATATGACGCTTGTTCAGGGAGACCTGCTTGATCAAAACTCTTTAATAGAGGCGATAGAAGGGTGCCAGCCGGATGAGGTCTATAACCTGGGAGCACAATCGTTTGTTCCCACTTCATGGAACCAGCCGGTTTTAACAGGTGAATTTACAGCATTGGGAGCTACCAGATTATTAGAAGCAACAAGGCTGGTGAACAAAAATATCCGTTTCTATCAGGCATCTTCCAGCGAGATGTTTGGCAAGGTGGAGGAATCACCACAGAATGAACAAACACGATTTTATCCAAGAAGTCCTTACGGAATTGCGAAGTTATATGCACATTGGATTACGGTAAACTATAGAGAGAGTTACGATATGTTTTGTTGTTCCGGAATTCTTTTTAATCACGAATCCCCAAGGAGGGGTTTGGAGTTCGTTACAAAAAAAGTGACGAATGCTGTTGCCAAAATTAAGCTGGGTTTGTCAAAAGAGTTGAGAATGGGCAACCTTGATGCAAAGCGTGACTGGGGTTTTGCAGGAGATTTTGTGGAGGCGATGTGGTTAATGCTTCAGCAGGACACCCCGGAAGATTTTGTTATATCAACAGGAGAAACACACTCTATAGAAGAGTTGGTAGAAACGGCCTTTACTCACGCGGGTTTAGAATGGAAAGATCATGTTGTTATTGACCCTAAGTTTGTCAGGCCTGCAGAAGTGGATTTGCTTCTGGGAGACTCGAGTCAGGCGAGAGAGAAACTAAAATGGGAACCAAAGATCAAGTTTGAAGAATTAATAAGAATGATGGTAGATTTTGATATTAAAAGGTACGAAGCACAAAAGCACTCCTCATAGACGCAAAAAAGTATTTGGCATTCTTAACCGCCATTCATTCCTAAGTGGAAAACTCCTCTTTATAAATTATTTTATCTTTACCAGGTCGAAAGGAAATTCTAATTCTTCTCCTTCCGGAGATGTAATTAACAATTTCAAAGTTGAGCTCTGGTTTATATTATCAACCGGAAACTTGTACACACATCCTGCTACATACACTGGTTCTTCCGGGTAAAAGCTGCTGGGCTCTGCATAATCTGGAAAAAATGTATACATCGGATATACGGGCTTCTCTTCGCAATAAAGAATGGCATTGTAGCCCTTGGCAAATTCCATATAGTTGCCAAAAATGGATACAACAAAAGTCAGGCTCTCTTTGAAGTGCAATGCCCTTAATATCTCTCCTTCTGACAGTTCGCGTTTTTCAACAGCAGCTTTCTTTGCTTTAAAAGCGACATTATGATAAGGTGTCCACAGAGTAGCCCAACCACTTTTTTCACCAAGATTGGTAACCCATGGCTTTGAAAAATTTGTGGGACTTAACCGTTTGTTCTTCTTTGCATATTCGATTGCTTCATTTACTTGGCCAGGTGTTAAATTAAGAGATACGCTATAGGCGGTTTTGCCCGCCAGGCTTATTATGGTGAAAAGCGCCAAAATAAGAGTTGTTTTTTTTAACATTAATTTCTCCTCTGTATTAAAATCCTTTTTCTTTTTTTATCTCTTCGTAGGCTTGGTTAATTACCTGAAATTTATCCGTGGCAAGCTTGGAAAACTCCTCACCCAGATGAGAGACTCTATCCGGATGATACTGTTTAGAGAGATGCCTATACGATTTTTTAATATCTTCAACAGAACTGCTTCTGGTAATATTTAAGATTTGATAGTGCTTGTCGCTATCGCTACAAAATTCTGCTCTTATCTCAAATGCATCGTCCACATCGATCTCTACAAGTCCGATAATATCATTTATCATCCGTTCTTCATTTGGATGCAACTCTTTATCGGCAAACGCAACCAGATAGACGATTCGCAATAAAGAGAGCCTCTCTTCATAGCTGGAATACTGTTTGAACTCATGGCACACCGCCCGTAAATCCAAATCTACTATAGAAGTCTGGTTTATTAAACTTCTGATAAAGCTTAAGTCTTCACCCTTAAAACCAAAACTTACAAAAGCCCTTTCTATTACATTGATCTCCTGTGTGCTTACGTGTCCATCTGCTTTGGCGATTGATACGAGTATTCCGACTAAGTGTGTTATGAAATTCAGGGATCTTTCCTGATTGCCCTGGGGCCTTCCTGTTGGTATTTGCCTCAGAGACTTATCAAAAAAATCTCCTGTCATCGTGCCAAGGATTGCCCCAAAAGGACCACCGAAGAGAAATCCTAAACCTGCACCAATTGCTTTGCCTTTCCATTTTGCCAAAAGTTGCTGTCCTCCAATTTATTCAACAGACCCACACTTTACCTGTTTTTCTGGATATGGGTTTTTTCTAAATCTTTTTGTATCTGTTTTTCCTTAATCCTGTCCTGCGCAATTTCTATGTTAAACTTTGCCTCCAGCTTGCTGGGGTCAAGCACCAGTACTTCTTCCCATTTTGCGATTGCTTCTTCAAAATTCTCTTTTCTATATAGGCTAATTGCTTTATTTAACAGCTCCTGGACAAGAGAAGATTTTCGGTTTTCCTGTGCTTCCTTTATCAGGTTTTTTCTGCTTTTCCCGGTATAGTTACTTGCGGTCTTATCAGCAACATCTTCTGCTTGTGCGGTGGCCTCACGGGCTGCTTCCAGTGCCTCAAGTTTTGCTTTGAGGCTATTCTTCTCTGATTCCATTTTAGCCAGAAGTTTCCTGATCTCTTCAAGTGCAACTTTTGTTTTTGATAATTCTCCCTTAAGGCGATTGCGCGCGGTCTTGTTCGATGCTTGTGTTTTATCGAGGGCAGCTTGCGTGTCCTTTATTTTTGTGTACTCTTCATTCAGCTGGCTCTTAACCGCTTCCAGCTCTTTAAAATTTTTCTTCAGTTCATAATTTTCTGTAGTTAAGCTTCCCAGGCTATAAGACAAAGTGGCCACTTTCTCTTCCAGCGTATTCATTCTATCTTCTTTGTTCCTGCTCCTGACTTTGCGACTACTCTTGACATCGCTACTTTTGTCGCTATCGTTTTTCCAAAAAGAGGCTTTATCAAGCGTGGAACATCCTGAACTGAGTAATCCAATAAAGATTATGAGAGCTGTGAATATGAACAGATATTTAGAGCTTTTTTTGTTCATGGATTCTCCCCCCTTTTATGATCACGTGGTTTTTTTGTCCTGAAGCTTTAGAATTGTTATTTGCGAGATTGACAACTCTTCAATCTTTCTGGTCTGGTGCAGAATATGCTCCCAATCTTTTTTCGTTCCTGTCGCAAATCCTTTTTTCAACCTGTCTTCCAGCTTTTTCAGGTCTGTTTCTAATAACTTAAGCCTGTTTTTAATATCTTCCATTATTATGATCTAATTCAAAGGCGGGTTGCCGAAATAAATTAACACGTTAATTCTACTTAACATCCAACCGATGTCAATTATTTTCTACTCTTGACTTGCCTAACGGGGAGGGATATAGTTTTGTCATGTTGCAGTTGAGAAAACAGGTTGCCGGTGTAATCAGGGAGTACGATCTCTTCAGTGCGAATGACAGGGTTTTAATAGGTGTTTCCGGTGGGCCCGATTCTGTCGCACTGTTGAGCCTTATTCATAATACAAGCCGAACAAATCCCCCCTATTCTGAAATCTTTATCGCACATTTGGACCACTCAATCAGGGGCGCAGAATCAGATGAAGACGAGCGGTTTGTAACCGCTCTTGCAGAAAGATACGGAGTTCCACTCATTACTGAAAAAAGGGACATCGTAGAGATCGCACAGGAGCGCAAGATCTCACTTGAAGAGGCTGCACGGGATGAGAGATATAAATTCTTTGAAAGTGCGGCGGAAAAGGTGGGTGCCAGTGTTATCGCTGTGGGTCATAATGCTGATGACAATGCCGAGACTATTCTGCATAGAATAATCCGCGGTACCGGCATTACAGGTGTAAGCGGAATAAGGCCAAAGCGAAAACTTACATCGATTTCAGCAGTCAGTCTTGTTCGTCCCCTGCTATTCACATGGCGTAAGGATATCACTGCTTATCTGGAAGAGGAGGATCTCTCATACAGGATTGATTCGACAAACATTGAAACAGATAAACTGAGAAACAAGATTAGGATGGAGCTCATTCCGCATCTTGAAGAGAACTACAATGCAAAGATAAAAAAGTCCCTGGTGTCACTGGGCGAAACGGCATTACAAAATAGTGATTACCTGGAGGCAGAAGCAAAGGCGCTGTTTGAAGACGTTTTAATAAACATAGAGGCGTCTTTAGAGACAATAGCTCTGGACATAAACAGATTAAGAGAGTCACCGCAGATTTTACAACAGATGATCATTAAAGAGGCGATAGTCCGGTTAGACATTCCTCTCAAAAAGCTAAGCAACAGAAACTACAAAGATATTTTAAACACCATTAATTCTAAGAAGAGATCGGTAAACAGTGTTGTTAAGGAGTACTTAAATATCAGGAGAGAGGGCAACGAACTGCTTCTTTCAAAGAACAAATATTGCGTGGAAGAGATCCATGTTTTAATAGAAACGGAGATAGAAGTACCGGGAGTAACAGAACTTGTTGATATGAACTGTAGGGTAAGGATGGAAATCAGAGAGATAGAAAATGGTTTCCTGGAAGAGTTCAAACAGAACAAGACAAACTATGAAGAGGCTGTCGATTTTGACAAAGTCAGTATGCCGCTCACGGTCAGGACGAGAAAGCCGGGAGACAGGTTCCAGCCATTAGGTTCACGGGGGGTTAAGAAGATTAAAGATTTTTTCATAGACAACAAAGTTTCCGTTATGGAGCGCGATACCGTCCCGATAGTAACAATGAACGGAGTGCCGATCTGGATAGTGGGCTTTCGGATTGATGACCGTATTCGGGTTTCAGAGGAAACAACAAATTTACTCGTGATGAAGTTTGAGACCTGACTCAGGATTTAAAATGGGCCATATATCTACTACTTACAAGGTTTGGCTCCATGTTCTCATAAATAGCTAATAGTCTGCAAGATTTAATATAACTGTTTTGTTTATTTTTTGGTTGCAAATTGCACAATAAAGGATTCATGTGCGCCCATAATACCGAATGAAAACAATACATATGAACCAATCACTAACACCAGCGTAAGCGTATGAAATACTTTCCCTGTCCTCATGGAATTATGTCCATAACAGTATTGGGTAATGTAACTACTTGCAGTGCCAATTGCGGCTGCTAACACGCCAAACGAGAAATAAGCTATTGCGCTAGTTAAATGGCCGACTGCTGATTGTGGGATGTCTTTGTTCCAGATATTGCCTATGAACGCGAGCAATGCGACTGCTGCGCCACCATTTATTAAAATTGCACTTTTTAATGCAGCAGTTCCATAGCTAATAACAGATTTAAACATTTCGATAGCTTGGAGTTTTTGCGCATTGTAGTGAGCAAGGTTACGTTCATTTTCTGTTCGATAAACAGCCAGCTCTGTTTCATGTTTCCTCTGAGTATCCTCATCAATATCAGATGCATCATTATCAAGAACGTTTAGGTAATTAAGTAGAGCGTCAATGGAGATTACATCTTTGTTATTTTTCCGAACATCTTTGATCGCTTTCTTGATTTCTTCAATTATAACCTTTCCGTTCATTTTTTTCTGTTCTTTCCACAACAATAAGGTGTTTTGAGGCCACACCTTGATCAGATCTGCGGCGACTATAAACAATCACTCAATTCAGTAAAGAAATTATTTTCGTTTATACCACAGTGTTTTCACTAATTTACTCTCTTTCCATGTATACTCCGTTCCTGTAAATGATGCAATCACATCAAAAGGTAGGCGGAGTTTTCTCTCTTCGCTTTTTTTAGATCCACTAATGCCTCTGCTGATTATGGGAATCTCTTTTACGGGCTTGGCTTTCTCTTTGTCTGTGGGCAGTTTTTCTGAATTAAAGGCATTAAAGTATTTCATCTGTTTTTCAATATCATAGCTTCCTTTTGTGAATGCCGACAGGATGATCGCCTCTTTTCCGTAGCCTTTGTCAAAGGGAAGCCATTTCTTCATTGGAGGGACAAAATAGGTCAGGTTAGGTGACAGGGAGTTTGTCTGCTGACTGAACTCTTTTTTGGGGAACAGCGGGAAGATCTTGCCTGTAGTTTCAATCTTGAAAACATATATGCTGCACCTTTCTTTGGGGGTAAAGGATATCTTGCAGTTATCCCTGGTGCTTATCAGATTGCCATCCTTGATTATTGCTGTTTGGTATGTGCCAACGGTCTCTCTCATCTTCAGAACATCAAATTCGAGGAAGTGTGGCCCTGCTTCGGCGGGATCAAATTTCTCTTCTCTGAGAAGCACTTTAAACAGCTCTTCCACATGCGAGGCGTACTGTTTGCCGTAATTCTGTTTGACCTGTTTTATGAATGATTTAAAAGATGAGTCTCTTACGCTTTTTGTTTCCTTTGTTGACGCCGCCAAAGAACTTTCAATCCCTGCGACTATTACACTTATTGATATAAAGATGAATAGAAGGATTCTTATGTTCTTCAGCAATCGGTATGTCTGCATTATTTTTTCTGTTTTGAAAATGACTTGCCCAGTCTTTTTGATTTTTTCGTAGCAGCTTCAACGGCATTTATCAGGGTATTCGAGAGACCGCCTTTTTCCAATGCGTGAAGACCTTCTATAGTTGTTCCTCCCGGAGAGGTAACAGAGTCTTTAAGTTCGCCTATATGCGCATCCGATTCCAATACCATCTTTGCCGCGCCAAAGGCGGTTTGTGCCGCGAGTTCCGTGGATACGTCTCTTGGTAATCCCATCTTAACACCACCATCCGCAAGCGCTTCAATAACCGTATAGATGAACGCCGGGCCGCTGCCGCTCAATCCCGTAACGGCATCTAGGTATTTCTCCTCAAGCAGATAGGATCTGCCTACTGCATTAAGTATCTGCCCGACAAGTTCTCCGTCATCCTGCGTGGCATTTTCCCCCAGGGCATACCCTGCAGCAGTTTCACCCACAAGGCATGGTGTGTTGGGCATAACTCTGATTGCACGACACCCCTCGTTTAAAGAGGATTCCATGAAGTTCAACGGGATACCTGCCGCGATTGAGACAACCAGGTGTTTAGATGTAATATCGCGTTTCAGTTCTTCAAGAATAGCGCCCATTATGTTTGGCTTGACGGCAAGTATTATGATATCAGAGTTGGCTGTTACCTCTTTATTATCCTGTGTTGTTTTTATCCCGGTTTCATCTTCAAGGGATTGACAACGTTTTTTGTCAACATCGCTAACGATAATGTTATCTACAGTACTCAGCTTCGCCTTGAGGATTCCTTTCATCAAGGCCTCACCCATCTTCCCGCCACCGATAAATCCTATTTCTTCTTTAAGCATTTTTGTCTCACCAAAAAATGGTAAAAAGAGGTATCCTTTCCTACGCTCGCCTGAGAGTATAAGAAAAGGTTATATGAACGCTTTTGGTTATGGTAAAATACGAAATTAACCTTAGTCTGTCTGAGATTTTACTTTGGCACATGATAGGTGTCAATTACTTATTTTAAAGATTAAATGGCTAAATCAAAAACCGGCTTAGGACGTAAATTTACGGTTGCAGCTATCCAGTTCTGTCCAAATGAGGACAAAGCAGGAAACTTAAAACAGGCTGGCAAATTTATCGACATTGCCGTTAAAGAAGGTGCAGACGTTGCCGTCTTGCCGGAGATGTTTAACTGCTGTGGTCATACGAAGGTTATGGTAGAAAATGCGGAAAAGATACCGGGTGATACGATTAACGCGTTATCGGACAAAGCAAAAAAGCATGGAATTTATATAGTGTGCGGAAGCATATTTGAGAAGGTTGGAAAAACCAAGGTTTATAACACATCTGTAATCGTCGGGCGAAATGGCGAAATAGTAGCAAAGTACTCAAAGGTCCATCTTTTTGATGTTGATATACAAGACAAGATAAGATATAAAGAATCTGAGAATGTAGTGGCTGGTGATAAGTTAGTTACCGCTGATATGGGGAACGTAAAGGTAGGTATGAGCATTTGCTATGACTTACGTTTTTGTGAGCTTTACAGGTCTCTGGTGCTAAAAGGGGCAAAGATTATTTTTATTCCCTCGGCATTCACAGCAACTACCGGAGAGTTTCATTGGGAACCTCTGGTTAAGGCTCGTGCCATTGAAAATCAGGCTTTTGTCGTTACTGCAAATCAGATAGGAACCAGTCCGAATAACATAACATGTTATGGGAACAGCATGATAGTTGATCCGTGGGGAAGGGTTCTTGCAAAAGCCAAAGAAAATGACAATGTGATTTTTGCGGAGATAGATTTAGATTTATTGGAAGAGGTAAGATCAGAGATACCTCTATTTGAACATAGACGCACTGATTTATATTAAGAGTTAGAGAAGAAATGGAGATTTACGTATGAAGTTAGTTTACGCTGATAATAACGCGACAACACGAGTTGATGATGAAGTCCTGGAAGAGATGCTGCCGTATTTTAAGGAGTTCTACGGTAACCCGTCAAGCATACATACTTTTGGAAGACAGGTTTCAAGCAAGATGGATTTGGCCAGAGAGAGAGTCGCAAGCATTCTGGGGGCAGATACTTCTGAAATCGTATTTACGAGTTGCGGAACAGAGAGTAATAATTATGCCATACATTGTTCATTGGAGGCGCATCCTGACAAAAAACACGTCATTACAACCAAGGTAGAACACCCGGCTGTTTTGAATGTATGCAAATATTTTGGGAAGAACGGTTACGATGTAACGGAGCTTAACGTCAATAAGGATGGAATGCTTGATCAGGATGAGCTGAGAGATTCCATAAGGGATGACACGGCTATTGTCTCTATCATGCATGCAAACAATGAGACAGGCGTGATATTTCCAATAGAAGAGATCGCTAAAATAGTCAAAGAAAAAGGAGTTCTTTTTCACTGTGACGCGGTCCAGGCAATTGGCAAGATCCCCGTAAATCTTAAAAACAGCAACATTGACCTTCTGTCAATGTCCGGGCATAAGCTTCATGCGCCAAAAGGTGTTGGCGTTCTGTTCATACGAAAAGGAGTTAGAATTGATCCTTTGATTATTGGTGGTCATCAGGAAGATAACAGAAGAAGTGGGACAGAAAACGTTCCTTATATCATCGGACTGGGCAAGGCCTGCGAAATAGCGGAAGGATTTGTAAAGCAAGAACAGACAGAAGTGAGGCGTCTCAGGGATAGACTGGAAAAAGGTATTAAGGACCAGCTCACTCATGTGGCAATAAGCGGAGAGAACAGTGAGCGTCTGCCCAATACGAGTAATGTAAGCTTCGAATATGTTGAAGGGGAGGCGACCCTGCTTCTGCTTGATATGGCAGGTATTGCGACTTCTTCAGGTTCCGCGTGCACAACAGGCTCGGCAGAACCATCTCACGTCTTACAGGCGATGGGAATCCCACCTGTAACCAGCAGAGGCACAATCCGGTTTAGCCTGAGCAGGTACAGTACTGAAGATGATGTTGATTACATTCTGGAAAAGCTGGTACCGATAGTTAAAAGGCTGCAAAGCCTCTCACCTCTTTTTGATGACTCACAAACCTGAGAGATCGAACTCTGATCCAAAAAATTAGCCCCGTTACCGTACTCTGGTAACGAGGCTTAAATTTTCTTTGTGTTAATAACTTCTTCTGCAGTTAGAAAAACCTGCTTTTCTACTTACTCTTAATTATCACAAAACGTGTATGCATACCTCTTCTTATTAAAAACAGAATGTCTTTCCCTTCCGCAGTACGTTTCAATGCGTCGGTGAATTCTGTCAAATTGTTAATTTTTTCTCGATTAACTTCCTTTATTAAATCACCTTCTTTCACATCCGCCTGAGCAGCAGAACTGCCTGGCTCTACAGCAGTAACAACTACGCCGGTTTCACCTTCAAATTCAAAACTTTTCGCCAGCTCTTCAGTTAGGTCCTGTACTGATATGCCCAGGTTATTACCGATAGATGGTTTACCCAAAGCAAATAAATCTGACGGCTGTTCGCCTATTGTTACTGTTAAGATCGTTTCCTTCTCTTTTCTCAAGACAAGAACCTCAACCTTTTTGCCAACTTCAGTCTGTGCGACGAAGTTGCGCAGGCGATTAACATCACTTATTTCATTGTTATTATACCCAATCACAATATCGCCTCTTTCGAAGCCTGCTTCCTTGGCAGGGGAACCATCCTGTACATCACTTATCAATACGCCTTCGGTAACCTCTACACCGAATTGCTCTGCAAGTGATTCGTCCATATTCTGAATAGCGACGCCTAACCAGCCTCGAGTTACTTTACCTTTAGCAATCAGGTCTCTGAGTACGGCTTTTGCCATATTTACAGGAATGGCAAATCCTATTCCCTGGTAACCACCTGAACGAGTGAAAATTGCAGTATTGATTCCTATAATCTCTCCATCGATATTCAGCAATGGGCCACCACTATTTCCGGGATTGATCGCAGCATCGGTTTGAATGAAATTTTCATAATTTGCAATGCCGACACCTGATCTGCCTATCGCACTGACAACGCCAACTGAAACGGTATGGGTAAGGCCAAAAGGGTTACCGATTGCAATAGCCCACTGTCCCTGCTTCAGGGCTTCAGAGTCTCCCATTTTTGCTGCTCTCAAATTCTTTCCTTCAATTTTTATCACTGCCAAATCTGTCTGCTCATCTGTACCCACAATTTCTGCATCAAATTCTCTCTTATCGCTTAGCTTAACCTTTAATTCGTCAGTATCGGCAACGACATGATTGTTAGTCAGGATGTATCCTTTATCACCATCAATTTTTACTATTACACCGGAGCCAAGGCTCTGTGATTTAAACTCTCCTTTAGGTGGAGCTTTTGGCACAAACTTATCAAAGAAATCATCGAACGGGCCTCCCCTTTGGTTACGCCGACCACCGCCGCCACCATGTCCGCCACCACCGCCATGACCACGTCCTCGTCCATATTGATCACCGTGATAGCCTCCTCCTCCCGTAGCAGGATGTTTGAAAACCTTTACTGTCGTAATGGAGACAACTGATAGTTTGACTTCTTCCGAAACATGCACTAAAGATTGTTCTAGCTCTCCTGCGCTTGTTGCTGCTTTAGCATTGCCCGTGTATCCCAGGATTAATGATAAAGCAAACAGAGAAGCTATAAGGGGTAAATATTTTTTAATATTCCGTCTTTCACTGTACACAAAAACCTCCTTTTAGGTATAAAACACAATTAAATATAATAGTGATTTAACACATTCAAATAGTATTATAATTCAGTATCAATAGCAATATGTTAATCGCTATCTATTTCGCTTTGTTTAGCGTATTCAAGTTTAAAATTTACTTCCTGAGGATAGCACCATTCGTAGCTCCCCCGTGCTTACCGTTATTAATCGTTAATTTACCGTTTACCAGAACAGTTTTAATTCCTGTAGAGTAGTTATGCGGGTCTGTAAATGTTGCCTGCTCTGCGATAGTTTCCTGATCAAAAATCGTTATATCTGCAAAGTGACCCTCTTTTAAAATTCCCCTCTCTTTAAGTCCCAGTGTTTGAGCGGGGAAGCCTGTCATTTTATATATCGCCTCCTCGATGGATAAGACGGAGGTTTCATTAACGTATTTTCTTATTACTCTGGAAAAAGTACCGTAGCCTCTTGGATGTGGTTTTCCGTAATTTAGCACTCCCTTTAAAGAACGAAGGGAGCTATCAGAACCTACCATTACAGAATCCCATTTCAATATTCTGGCAAGATTTTCTTCTGACATATTAAAGAATATAACGCTTACTTTACAATCTTCTTCATATAGAAGATCGAGAACAAATTCTAAAGGTGGCGTTTTTAACGTCTTTGAAAGCTGGTCAACGGTTTTACCTTCATAGCCTCTTTTCTCCTTATTAAACACGGATGAAATCATTATGGTTCCCCAAAACTCCTGGCTCAGGCCTTCTTGCTTCATTTCCTTGATAATCCGCTCTCTACAAAGCGGGTCCCCCAGCCTTTTTTTCTCTTCGGTGTTTCCTCCTTCATATACCCAATCAGGCAAGATGATATCCAGGTCAGTTGCCGCTGCCGTATATGGGTACCGATCACATGTGATTTTAATACCTTTGGCTCTGGCATCTTCAATCAGGCTTTCTATCTTATCAATTTTCCACCAGTTTTTTTCTCCCCATGTCTTAATGTGGGAGACTTGAGTATTTGCCCCACTCTCTTTAGAAATATTTATAGTTTCGCCTAAGGCCGCTTCTAAGTTGTCACCTTCGTCCCTCATATGGGTAGCATATATACCGTTATATTCCCTGACGATTTTGCATAATGTAATTAATTCATCTGTTTTTGCGTAACATCCCGGGGGATAAACCAGTCCGCTTGACATGCCAAAAGCACCTGACTCCATAGCTTCTCGTAATTCCTGTTCCATTGCAGTAAGTTCGTTACTATCCGGTTCCCGGTCTTCATACCCCAGTACACAAGCGCGTATATTTCCATGACCAACCAGAAACCCTCTGTTTATAGAACTCTTTGCCTCTTTCGCCCTTGTAAAAAAATCCTCAGCTGTCTGCCAGTTAATATCCAATCCGAATTTGCTGAACCCCTGTTTTTTGTTTTCAAGTAATTGGCCTTTTAACGGAAATGCGGAGATGCCACAGTTTCCACAAATTTCTGTTGTGACACCATCATAAATTTTACTTTCACTTTCCGGGCTGACTAAACAGAAAAAATCACTATGTGAATGGATATCAATAAACCCCGGTGCAACAATACAGCCGGCGGCATCAACAACTTCGGAATCAGTTTGGTTGGTAATATTGCCTATATAAACAATTTTATCGCCCAGAACCCCAATGTCAGCAATCCTCCTGGCGCTGCCTGTCCCATCAACAAGAGTCCCGTTTTTAATTATTAGATCAAAATTGTGTGACATTAAAGATATCCCATGAAACAATTCTGTAATGAAATGTAAGTGATCATATTGCCAAGCGCGAAACTATGATTTATTGTGAATTGAGTGTCTTGCTTCTGACTAAAGAGTGGAAGGTAAAAATACGATGCTTGCATGGCCTTACGCTGAATCTGAAGTCTCTGTTATTCACTGAGCATTGAAGGCTTCGAGGAGCCAAGAAAAGAGTCGACATCTTTGTGTAATAACTTCAAGTCCTTCTTTAACGCTCTGTTCTGAGCGGCATTGTGGCTTTTGTTGAACGAATAACATCCCGAAGTGCACACGACAAATACTAGAAACATAATAGTTTTTTTTATGATCTCAGTTGGCTTCAATATTTTTTACTAAAACGTAATTGATGTGCGTTTAACACTCTTTTCTTTTTCTTGATGAAGGGATTTTCATGCTTCTTCTATATTTAGTTACAGTTCTTCGCGCAATATCACCACCCATTGCTCTTAATTTAGCAGCAATTTCCTCGTCGCTTAAGGGGTGTAATTTGTCCTCTTCTTTTACAATTTTTGATAATTTCTGCCTTGTAGCTTCCCATGATTCCATGTCGCCATCAGCATTTACAAATCCTCCTGTAAAGAAATATTTTAACTCAAAAATCCCTTTAGGAGTTTGTGCATATTTATGAGCAATGGCACGACTAACCGTTGATACATGGATCCCTACCTCATCTGCAACATCCTGCATCTTTAAAGTTCGAAGCCCAAGGGTGCCCTCTTCAAAAAATTTAGTCTGCATTTCTACTATCTTGATTGCTACTTTGAGCAGAGTTCCCTTTCGTTGTTCAATAGCATCGATAAGCCATCTGGCAGATTCGATTTTTTTGCGAATATAACGCCTCGTGTTTATGTCATGGCCTTTGCCAACAAGCACGTCTTTATAAAATGAGCTTATATAAACGCGTGGTAGGTTGTGATCTCCTATGAGCGTGACTTCGTATTTTCCGTCCACACAATCTACCTTAACTTCTGGCGTCACGTATGGAATTCGTTCACTGCTGAAAAGGGAGCCCGGTTTGGGGTTTAGTGTCTTAATGAATTCAATTACTTTTTTGATCAGTTCCAGGTTATATCCCAGCTTTTTTGCTATAAGCTTATATTTCTTTGTTTCGACGTCTGCAAGGTGATTTGTTATTAGTTCTTTAATAATAGGGTAATCCGCTTCTCGCTGATCTAATTGAAGCAGAAGGCACTCTCTCAGGTTTCGTGCTCCTACGCCAAGCGGCTCCATGTTTTGTATAACTTCCAGTGCTTTAGTCGCTTGTTCAATACTTGCGGGTATTTCCAGCGATTCAACAATTTCTTCCAAAGGATAAGACAGATATCCGATATCATTAATGCTGAAAATCATGTTTTCGCAGATTGCCATGAGCGAATCATCTAAATCCATAATCGATAATTGCCCAAGTAGATAATCTTGAAGTGATATGGCTCCCGAGGCAGTATTTTCCAATGCCTCCTGTTTGCGGTCTCGTTCCTCCCCGCCATCACTCCTTTTTATATTTGTTTGAGAAAAGTAGTCTCCCCAATCATCTGCCATTTCTCCAAGTTTTTTAAACTCTTCATCTTCCTGCGCGTCTTCCTGGCTTTTACCTTCCTCAAGCGAATCATCAAGCGTTTTTTGCTCATCTGTTTTTTGTTCGTTCTTCTCGTCTTCAGTCAATTCTTCTAATACGGGATTTTCCATCAGCTCTTGTTGTACATGTTCTACCAGAGCCAACATAGGGAGCTGGAGTATCTCTATGGACTGGATCACCTGAGGTGCCAGCTTCATCTGTTGTCGAAGTTGCGGTGATAATATTGTACCTATTCTCATGCTCATATATTGTAACCTTGAAAAATGTGATCTTTCTGCATTAATTTTCTACCAGGAGTTGCACCGCATCTTATTAAAACATATTTGGCATTCCTGGTATGTTCATGCCGCCTGTCATCTTTCCCATTTCTTCTTGATACATTTCCTGAGACTTTTTCAGCCCCTGAGATACTGCCGCTAATATAAGGTCTTCCAGCATTTGGACATCATCGGGATCAACAACTTCCTTATCAATCTTTATAGATAAAAGCTCTTGCTTTCCGTTTACATGTACAGTTACCATTCCGCCGCCAGAGCTTGTTTCTATAACGCGCTCTTTAAGACTGGCTTGAATAGACTCCATCTGTTTCTGCATGCCCGCAGCCTGCTTTTGCATCTGCTTCATCATGTTGCCCATGTTACCCATTCCCTTCATCCCTTTTCCTCCCTTACATTGACAATCGAACCATCAAAAAATTCCATTGCTTTCTTTACCATCGGCTCATTTTTTATATCGTCTGTTTTTTTTCTTATTCCTTCTTGTACCACTCCCTGGCTACTGCTTTTATTATCTACTGCTTGAAATCCATTTTTTGAGACTACAATTTTTACACTAAGCTTCTTGCCCGTTACTTTTTCCAGACAACCGTCGATTATCCGCTTTTCTTCAGGTTTTTCAAGCCTTTCTTTGTGAACAAGGTAATTTTTTGGAATTTCTACAATCGCGTCATTGCCATCAATGTTTAATATTCTTGCATTTTTTAATACTGCCCATGTTGTCTTTTTTTTTGTCTGGAGTTCAATCATCGCTTTATTCCATGTATCAGCAAGGCTTTTATCAGGACTTGTCTTTTTGTCCAAGACTACAGAATCATGAGAAGGCTTCGACTGTATCTCTGGTTTTGCCGGGGCCGTAACATCTGCTTTGTTTATTGATATTGCCTTGCCTGTATCCGCTACGTTGCTTTCGAATATCTTTTTCATCCCTTCTATTTTATCTAAAACAGAACTTAGAGGCCTTAGTTCTTCCATAGTGGCAAGTTTTACAAATAGAACTTCCAGATAAATCTTCTGTTGGAGCAGGTCCCTGGTTTTTGTTTTAGCTTCTGAAATTACCTGAAACATATACATTAGCGTTTCAGGTGAAAATGATGAAGATTGTGTTTGTAACAGATTAAGATCGCCTGACACCGTTTCTATGGCGTCATGATCTTTTTTACAAACGGAAACAAGGAGCAAATCACGAATATAAAGAAGCAGCTGATCAATAAAGCCTTCTATGTCCCTTCCGCTTTCTATGATACTATGAAATATTTCTATAGATAATTCAGGATTTTTTTCAGTAAAACTATTAATCAAACCTGAGAGTTTCTCTTCGCTGACTACTCCAAAAATATCGTAAACATCTTTTAATGTTATTTTTTCATGACAAAATGAAGCGAGCTGGTCTAAAATTGATTCAGAATCTCTCAACCCTCCCCTGGCATATTTAGCTATGGATTGGAGTACTTCTTCTTCTGCGGCAATATTCTCGGCTTTGCAAATCTGTGCCAGTCTGTCACTAATATCGGGTATGGAGATATTTTTGAAATCAAACCGCTGGCAGCGTGACTGAACAGTGTCTGGCACTCTGCTTGGTGAGGTCGTGGCAAAGATAAATTTAACATGTCCAGGCGGCTCCTCCAGCGTTTTCAAGAGTGCATTAAACGCTTCCTTCGTCAACATGTGTACTTCATCTATAATGTAAATTTTATGTTTTGAAACAGCAGGGGCATACCCCACATTCTGCCTGATATTTCTTATCTCATCTATACCGCGGTTGGAAGCACCGTCTATTTCCAGAACATCAATATCATTTCCGTTTGTAATGCTATTACAGGTAGAGCAATTATTACAAGGGGTGTTGTCGGTTCCTTTTTGACAGTTGAGGGCTTTGGAGAGTATTCTTGCCATAGATGTCTTGCCAACCCCTCTGGGGCCGGCAAACAAATAAGCATGGGCAACACGGTTTGCCTGAAGTGCATTTACCAATGTGGTAACCACATGTTTTTGCCCGACAATTTCGTTAAATGATTTTGGTCGATATCTTCTCGAGAGAACTATATATGACATATCTTTCCCAAATTAGCAAAAACGGCCGTGCACTTTTATTCGATTTTCTTTCCGTTGAACTTTTCAGGCAGTTAGCTCCAACCAGGCAACCCCACGGCACATGAGTACAAATGCTTATGGCTGCTTGCTTCCGCATCTGACCAGGTTCACATAGCCTCATTGCATGAGACCCAGCCTTCAACACCACTTACTTAAAAAGTACCAAAAGTCAGAAAAACCTCCAAAAAGCGATCGACCCTGCATAAGCGGTTTGCAGGTTACAAGGAACCGCTAGCTCCCCGTCTAGCACGGCCAGAATTCCAACTGATATTACTCAAAAAACTTAAAGAACAGACAGCAAATATTTTTAATTTATGGCGGAGAGGGCGGGATTCGAACCCGCGAGGCAGTTACCCACCTACACGCTTTCCAAGCGTGCTCCTTCGGCCACTCGGACACCTCTCCAATCCGAGACTGAGTGAAGGATTCAGACCTGCCTCAATCCGGGTAAATATTGTTATTGGGAAATGGCCCTCCATACTAAAACGGAGGGAGCGAGATTCGAACTCGCGTGAAGATTTCTCCCCAACTGGTTTTCGAAACCAGCGCTTTCAACCGCTCAGCCATCCCTCCATTTTAATATGGTAGGGCAACCTGTCTGTCCGGTGTAAACTGGCTCGCTGTTTCAGACGAGAGATCAATCGTTTCGACGTTTTTCCAAAAAGAATTGCTTCAGAAGCAAGCTGCACTCATCCTCTAAAACGCCAGAGATAACATTCATACGGTGATTAAAACGAGGATCATTAACCAGATTTATGGTAGACTCACAAGCGCCGTATTTTTCATCTTTTGCTCCGTATACCAGGTTCTTTACCCGGGCTTGTATCAATGCCCCTGCGCACATTGTGCATGGTTCCAGAGTTATATAGACGGTAGTATCGCTTAGCCTCCAGTTTTGGAGATATGCAGATGCCTGTGTGATGGCAATCATTTCAGCGTGAGCTGTGGGGTCTAATAACATCTCCCGTTGATTATGCGCCTTCGCAATTACTTTATTGTCATAAACAATTATGGCTCCTACAGGGACTTCGTCCTTTTCAAAGGCCTTTTTTGCTTCAGCGATTGCCTGCCGCATATAGTACTCATGCGAACGGAATTCAGTTATCATGAACTTTACAACGAGAACTCAAGCGAATTTATATGCGCCCAGCACGATTCGAACGTGCAACCCCCGGTTTCGTAGACCGATATTCTATCCAATTGAACTATGGGCGCGTTGCTCTCACTGAACATTTACTATTAAAAACCAGCGCCACACAATGAGGCCTTCAATCAAAGCATACCAGTAAGCACGGTGATTGCCTCAATAAAATAATTCCAAAAAAACCCGAAGAATAAAAAATTTAATAATGGCGAGGCCGACGGGACTCGAACCCGCAACATCCAGATCGACAGTCTGGTACTCTAACCAGTTGAGCTACGGCCCCTCTGTTCTTCATTTACATGAAAAGCCATAAATCTTTTATCTCTATTGTATGATGGTGGGCGATATAGGACTCGAACCTATGACTTCTTCCTTGTAAGGGAAGTGCTCTAGCCAACTGAGCTAATCGCCCTTATTTAACCGAGGAAGCAAGTTTAAGCATTATGGATCGTTATGTCAATAAATTTTTAAAGTGTAGTAGTTACTCGTAATGAACTTATCCTTGACTTGGTAAATAATCCAGCTTATATTAGATTTTTGAAAAAAATCTAAATTATATAAACAACTTTGCGACAATATTTTAGCAAGGACGCTTTAAAAATGAACAAGAAAAAATATCTTTACACATTAGCAGTATTTTTCTGCGCATCTATTCTCGTTACTTTCTTTGCTGTATCGAATAGCAGTTCACTTAATAAGCATTTTGACGCACCGGTTAGTCAGGAAGAGGAAGAGTACAAATTCCGTTTAGTCGGTATTGTCTGCTCATATATAAATCGTTTTTATGTTGAACCGGACAGAATAAAACCTAAAGAGATGCTGAAAGAATCGCTTTCCTGGCTTGAAAGGATAATTCCAGAAGTTCAGGTTAGCGTAGATGATAAATTAGAAAAAATTGAAATTCTGGTTGATGAAGCGTCAAAGGAAGTCGATTTTTCTAAAGTACGAAGATTAGGAGAGTTATATAATACCCTGAACGAGGTTTTACACTTTGTAAATGATAATAAACATCACGAGATCAAAACAGAGGATATTGAATTTGCGGCAATTAACGGCATGCTTTCGCAATTAGATCCCCATTCCGTTGTTTTTCCGCCTAAAGACTTTGATGAGTTTAAAATAGGAACTACAGGTAAATTTGGAGGCCTTGGAATGGTCGTCGGCCTGAGAGATGGAATATTGACCGTGATTTCTCCTATTGAAGGAACTCCCGCATTCAGAGCAGGCCTGAAGTCAGGGGATAAAATCATTGCAATTGATGAAGATTCTACGGTAAACATGTCATTACAGGAAGCGGTTAATAAACTTAGAGGCGATCCTTCTACTGCGGTTATCTTACAGGTGGAAATAAAAAAATCTCAGGCTACTAAACCGATCACTCTGATAAGGGAAATTATTTCAATACCCAGCGTTAGTTCTAAATTAGCTGATAGCAGCATCGGATACATAAAGATAAGAAATTTCCAGGAAGATACATCACAGTCTTTAGAAGAGGAAATTGCGAAGCTGACAAAAGAAAGTGGCGGATTAAAAGGGCTTATTTTGGACCTTCGTAACAATTCCGGAGGGTTGTTGGGTCAGGCAATTGCCGTGGCAGACAAATTTCTCTCTTCGGGTCTGATTGTAATTACCGTAGAGCCAATGGGAAAACAGAAAATCCAAAAGGCAAAAAAATCATCTAAAGATCTTAGCAAATGCCCGATGGTTGTAATTATTGATGCAGGGAGCGCATCCGGTGCAGAAA
>Ga0209361_1000776_pt1 | contig 25979 bp, 20 predicted proteins | sample SaaInlV_200m_DNA_3_FD_184657 | JGI IMG/M metagenome (GOLD analysis project Ga0209361, IMG submission 184657) | Marine microbial communities from expanding oxygen minimum zones in the Saanich Inlet - SI037_S4LV_200m_DNA (SPAdes) (version 2) | ecosystem: Environmental > Aquatic > Marine >... | reverse complement strand
TGATTCTAGTTTCTCAGTTACTTCTTTTGTTATTGGCTCAACTTCTGCAAATGGATGCTTAAGTCTAGCGATGTATCTATCTTTGCTCATATTATCACCCTTAGATTTTGTTGAGAATTAGTTGTTTTGTAGACTTAATGTGACTTTGGTGTTAGAATTCGGAGTTTATTTCATACTGGTTCTATAGTTTTTAATTATTTAGAAATTCATTTCGTTTAATTACGGAGTCGTAAATTTATTTTATGATTTGATTTCTTTTTCCATTACTTATTTTCTTATTTAATCGAAACATTTATAAACAAAATTGAGCTGTTTTTAAACATCAATGAAAAAGAGGGGTAGGAAAGCGTCTACTGCTAGTGCGGGGCGTAAAAAAGGGGTGAAGAGGAAATCTTCTTCTAGATCTGTTGTTAAAAAACGCACTTCTAAGTCTATTAAGAAAAAGACTGTTAAACGAAAAAAGTCGACTAAGAAAAAGGCTGTGCGTAAAGCTTCTACAAAGAAGAAAACAGTACGTAAAGCGTCCGTTAAACGTAAGGTTGTTAGAAAAATAAAATCACGTTCTAAAGTTTCGAGAAAAGAAGTTTGGGCTGTTAAACGTAGACGAGTTGTTAATAAATTTGAACATCTGGTGAAGGATGAGCTTGTTAAAGTTGAGAGATCGGTAGTTCCGAAAAAAGAAGGCCACACCATACCAAAGGGTATTAGAGTTCTGGTTGGTTATTTTTCTGTTATTGCGTTACTTTACTTAGTTTTTATGGTGCTTGGATTCGCATCACCCGTTGCATTGTTGTTTTCTAATGTTTTACAAGGCGGATGGGCGATGTTCGTTAATGTTATTGTGTTTCTTCTTCTTTGTTACATAATATATGGTTTTATTAGAAGAGCGAAAGCTTCATTTTATATTGCATTTGCTTGGATGTGTTTGGGTATTATTAATTCAATCACATCGTTAGTATTCATTGAACGAACAAGTCTAGATGCCCTGAACAATCTAATTGCGCTATCTTCATATGCTGTGTTGCTGATTAACGGACTAGTTATATGGTATTTATTACATGAACATCACTATTTTTTTGATTTACATTATAAGCGAAAAGAACTCATGAAACAAGACAAGTGGTTTATTTCAGTTATATCTGTTATCTGGATTGTTATATTGTTATCATCTCTGTTTGTTGGTGTCGATTTCTACAAACATACAACTCAATTAACAGACGATATTGTTGATGAGATTAGTCAGAAATATTTCTGGCAAATAGGATCACATTGTGATTCAAAGATGGGAGATTCTCGAGATTTATGCTTTATGATTCATGCAGCTTTGAAAAAGCGAGAAGGTTATACGAATTATGCTCGAACTTGCGATAAAATAAGTTCAGATGTTTACAAATTCACTTGTCAGAGGTTGGTAGAAGAGTGGTAAACTTTAGGAACAAAAGATCTCAGATTACTATCTTTATGATAATTGGAATTATATTACTATTTTCTACTGCGATTGTTATGTATATTAGAGCTCAAGTTGTTGATGCTGAGGTTAGGGAGTTTCAACCAGTGGTTGAGGAAGTCCCTTTGCAAGCCAAACCAATCAAGGCTTATGTTGAACAATGTGTTTATGATCTTGGTTTAGAAGCGGTTGAGAAACTAGGTATGCAAGGTGGATGGATCGATTTTGATGATGTTCAATTGAATGGTGGGGAGTATTTTAGAGACCTTCCTCTCCCTGCTGAAGGTGATTTAACTAAAGGTGTTGGTCCACAGAAGACCACATATTGGAGTTATTTATCATCTAGAAACCGTGATTTTAGTGATCCTCAATGCGGTAGCAAGCGTCCAGAACTTGAAAGTCAGAATATTGATGGTGCCGAAAGAGGGGCGTATGATACATCTATCGAAGCTCAGATTGATCGTTATGTTAAGAGAGGAATTGACGAATGTTTAGATGGTTTCAGATCCTTCAGAACTCAAGCAATCAATGTTAATACTTTAGAAGATCCCGTCATTACAACTATTGTAACAGATGAAGATGTTTCGATTAATGTGGTTTATCCTATGGAGATGATTTCAGCTGCCGCCAGAACCGAACTTAGTATTTTTAATGCAAGAGTCCCTGTTAATCTTAGAAAGGTGTACTCTCTTGCTTTGGGTATTACTGACGCAGAAACTTCATCTTTATTTTTAGAATATGGAGCTATGGCTTTGATGGTATTGTATATGGATGATGATCGTGACAGTTTGCCCCCTATTAGTTCTAATCCTTCCCTTTGGGCAACTAAGTATCCTATTTGGATGATGAATAATGTTAATAAATATTTAATGAAAAACGTTTTGCCACAACAAGCGGTTAAAACTAGGCTATTTGGAACTGCTAACTCCGATCATTTGGAAATCGAGGGAGTGCAGGATAGTCTGATCCAAGAGATGACTCAAGGCCAAGAATTGGTTCATTTGTTTAATCTTGATGATTTCTTTGAAGGATATTACAATTATTCAGATTTGAATGTTGACATGTTTTATACGGGAGAAGAACCTTATTTGGATATTAAGCCTAGTAATGGTATTGTTATAACTCCTGTGACAACTGATGTGAATCTTAAATTTATTACTTTGACGGAAACTAAATATGGATTTAAGTATTATTTATCTTATCCATCTGTTTTTGTTATTGAGGATCCTGACGCGTTGAATGGTAGAGGATATTTCTTTCAGTTTGCTTTAGAAGTTAACATCCGAGGTAATCAGGGTTATAATTGTTCAACACCTATTGTTGCATTAGAGCGTGGTCCTTCTAATCTATTTGCGGAATACAGACAAAGGTTAAGTGGTAATATTACTATAGAGACTGTTGATGCGGAAAGTAATGATCCTATTGATCTTGTGGTGGCGAGATATGGTTGTGGTCCCAAGTCTGTCGTTATTGGTGCAACTGAGATTCAAGAAGTTAATGATCCTGCAACTGGTGCAATTGTTGAGAGAGCAATACTTGAAGAAAATTTCCCATTATGTCCTGCAGGTGGAATGTTAGAACTAACAAAATATGGTTACTTAACTCTTAGAATCCCTTTCAATACTTTTGCTTACAAAGAACCTGCATATTTATTGTTTAAAATGGAGTAATTAAATGAGAATAAAGACCCAATTATTAGTTGTGTTGGCAGTTTACTTAATAGTTATGCTGCCATCTTCTGTATTAGGTTTTGAAAGAACTTATTTCGAAGCAGACGGTGAAACTATTATTGAGGCTGATAATAAATATATTAAAATTGGTATGATGCGTGAAAGATGTATTAATGCCACAATTAAAAAGAGAACCACTGGTGACATTCACAAGCTTCTTGATATGGGGTTCGATCCATTCACTTATGCGCAATCTATGAATGCAATTACTACATCTCTGACCGAACATGAGCAAGTAATTTTGATGTTTGAGAGATTAAAATCTCCTTTTGAAGATGAACATATGGCCTTTGCTGGCTTTAATGGTTCTTCTTCTCAGACTGAAGTTTGTTTGTATCCTGGTAAGTATTCAATTGAGGGATATTTGATAAGGCAAAATCCTGATAATTTTGTTCTTGAAGAAGATAAACGAGAATATTGTATTGGTATTGGTGGTGGAACTACTTTGCAAGGTTCTGAAAAAGTCAAGCAGATGACCGAGCAGGGCGTTGGCATGCTTATGGGATTTATTGCTGCTGGTGGTAGTGTTGGTGCTGTACTTGGTGCTGCAGTATTTTTGTATACTAATGTTTTAGGTCAATGTATAGGTGAAACTAAGACAATTACTATTCCTGAGACTGACTTGGGTGATACTTTGGTTGTAGGTGGAGTATCTCTTCCAGAATATACTTTTAGTTCTACTGCATTAGACTATGGTAAGATGACTTTCTTTGTATTTTCATCGCCTAATCCAACAATTATTGAAGAATTAGCAATAATGAATGATTATTATACTCTCAGTGAGAGTTATCCATTTTTGATTCAACCTCATATGGGTTGAGTGAGAAAGATTTAATAAGAAACAAGGTATTTACGTGGTATAACATGGAAAAAAAGGGGCTTGAGAGGTATTATTTGATTGCGTGCTTTATGATCTTTCTTGTAGTCTCTATACCCATTGCTGCGTCTAATGCATATGGTGCTGTTTCGATAAAAACTATGAGTGTTTCTGGTGAAGATGGTATTGAGGGGTATAAAACTCTTGAAGATTCTACAGTTATTGAAACTATGATTGAATATGACGATGGTAATAACATCACTCCAAATAGAGTTAGAAGTCTAGAAAGTGGACTTGAGTTTAACACTTGTGAGAATTTTGGTAACAAAGCAATTTGTTTATACGAACGAGCAGATTATCCTGCATCTTCTGGTGTAACTAGAGATATTCAAATTGGTGTGTACGATGAAGATAATCATTTGCAAGATTCCGAGTCTCGAAAATTGAGTATAGATGATCGAGGTCCTCTTGTTGCAGTTGATTCTGTTGAACAAGGTATTAATGGTGTATTTGTAACTTTAGATATTCAAGATAAATCTTGCGATGATTGTGATTTAGTTAATACTCCTTGTTCTGGTGTGAGAGATGTTATTGTTTATGTTGGTAGTAATACTCAACTTCAACCTGCTTTGAACATTCCTGCACCCTACTATAGTCTAGATTTTAATCAGAATCCTTCTGGTGAACATTGTATGACTCCTCATCCTTCTAAGATTGAAGTCTTGCCAGAGGAAGGTGCTGTGGTGGATATTGTTTCAGGCAATAAAGTCCGATTAAAAATATTAAATCCTGAAGTTATTGGTGATGGTTGGCATACAATCTCTGCTAGTGCTATTGATCATTTAGGTAACCCATCCATTAATACTATAAGTGAAGATTATGAGTTTGATTTCTCAGCTCCGGATCCTTTAGAAGTTATCTTGTACAAATATTATGGTTCTGGCTCTCAGATTGAGGTAGACTACGTTACGCCGATGCCTGTTGATCAAATTGTTGCTGTGATTAAAATTAAAGATTCTACATTTAATCCTAGTACTGATTCGGTTACTGCGGATTTTAGTGATTTATTTGATGCACCTGGATCTGAAGCATATGCTGAAAAGCATCCTATTCTTTGTGCTGAGAGTGAGATTACAGATGTTTGGGAGTGTAGATTTACTGGTCTTGTTATTGCTTTAGCTTCTCAAGCTAATGTGGAAATTCCCGTTACTGTTGTGGATCAAAAAGGTAACGTTGGAGAAAACACTTTATTTTATAGTATAAATGTTGATTTATCTCAACCTTCTGTTGAAGACCTTGAAACTCGATTCGTTACTGCAGATACTGACTCTGGTGACCAATGTTGGAGGGGGACTTGTTTCTTAAAACCCGGTAATAATACTATTGTTGCAATCATAGATGAGCAGGGAGCGGGAATGGATTCTCACTATGTTGTCATGGATCTTAGTCAGGTTCATGGTTCTGCGGTACATAGTCTTGATTCTGTTGGTGATGGTCACAGAGCTGAAGACTGTATTCAATCATCTGGAAGATGGGATTGTATGTTTCCCGTTGGTGTTATTCACCCTCAAGAGCAATTTGGTGACGAAGATATGCCTGATCTGTTGCCTATTGTTGATTTGAATGGTCGAGTGACTTATTATTTATCTGAGTCTGTTTGTTTGGATGGGGATTCTGTTTGTGTTGATGAAGACTCTCTTAGAAATTCATTGAATTCTGATGTTCTAGTTGAGCAAGGAATTGTTGTTGATGATTGGGGTGTTGAGTTGACTTCTAGTCTTGCTGAGACTCGATATGTTGAAGTGGGATTGATTAATAATTTTTTAGGTGATGTATCTGAAGCATATATTTCAGCTGAGTATGGTGATGAACCTTTGGAAGAATCTACTGCGTCTCTTCCTGTTGAACATGATTATTTATCTCATGTTTATGTTAAAACTATCGAAGGTTATGATGATGCTGAACAACCTTTACTTAATGATGATGAAACATTTGTTTATGATGCGATGCCTCCAAAATTGGTTGGTGTAGATGCTGTGACTATCAGAGGACAAGATGCAACTGATTATGAAGATATGGATGGTGCGGAAAATGTTATCTTGGAAGGAGATGGTCTGAAGCTTTTGTTTTATTTTGAAGAAGATTATTACATGGATAATTCTCAAGTTTATTTGAATCTAACTAATCCTGCCGTGCCTTCTAGAAGTTTAATTAGTGCATATAATGATTCTAACTTTGCTATAATGAGTCCTGAACAGGAATGTGATTATGTTGAGGCTCTTAATCAGTGGGTTTGTGGATTTATGATTTATAATGTTGAAAATACTGTAAAAATGGTTGACCTTGAGCAGGAACTTTCTGAAACCTCTTTTGTTCTTCACGTAGCTGATAAGTTTGGTAATTATGGAGATTTTAAATTTGAAGCTCAAGTCTTTGCGTTTAATAAATCCTTTAATTTATCTAATTATCCTGGTATGTTTGAGTTTGGCGTAACTAATTTAATTCCTGAGAGTATTGATCGTCGTACTACTATTCAACTTTCTCAAAAACTTATGGCTTATGTTCATGTTAAAAAAAATTATCTTGAACGTGAAGAGATTGATATTGTTAGAGGGGGAATATCTTTAGTTCCTGGTTGTCCTAGCAATCCTATATTTGTTACTGAAGAAGATTCTCTGATGTATGTTTCAGATGATGAAGATGAAAGTGAAGGAACCAATGTCTTTAATAATGCTGCAAGTTTTGGTGAAGATGACGAATCTGATGAAGAAGATGACTCTGATGAAGAATCTGAAGATGCTACTTCTGCAGAAGACATCATGGCGGTTACTTTTGACACTGTAATAGAAGATGTTAGTGCATTTGGTCTCATTTATGATCCTGCGTATAATTATTCTGATTTTAGTTTATTTATTCGAACTAAGAAATTAGAAAATCCTCCCGATATTAGTCATGTTATATTGAATTGCAGCTTTGATGTTTTTGCTGCAAGTAAGAAGATTGGAGTCTTTTTTCCTAAACAAACTTTTGACCTGAAGTTTGATATAAATATGTCTCATGATCCTGTAACTGATGATCTAAGTGAAGCTTTGATAAACAAGTTGAAAGGTGAAATTGAATATTTGAACATGGGCTTCTACGTTTTGTATATTATTAATAAGATTTTTAATGTTCTTAGAACAATTTGTGATCTTGGTGGAGTTCTTAAGATGGCTTATCAAGCTGTCATTCTTCTTAGAGAACTAACTATGCCTTTGTTTATTGCTATCTATAATATTGCTGAGAAGGCGGATGCCGGTGGCAGCGTCGCGAAAGGTACTCAAGATATATGGGATTATATTAATTTGTTAGCTTGCAAGTTAAAAGAGGGTAAGCTAGGTGTTTGGTCTCTTGAGAAAGATAGAAATGCCATTCTTGGGAGTGACCGAAAAGTAGGTGATGGTCCTGGAACTGGTACTTCGGATAGAGTTGGTGGAACTAGATATGGTGCTCTTGGTTGGGTTGAAGAAACTGGTTCTGATATTTGGGGTTCTCAGGCAGGTGTGGAAGATGGTGATGATAAAAAGAGTTGGGGTAACATTATACGATCTATTTGTGGTGTGGTAACTTGTGCTCAATGTACTGCAGAAGATGACATTGGAGGTCACGCTCAAGATACTTTTGAAACTTGGTTAACTACTGGAAGTCATAATTCTTTATCTGAAAAAGGTGATCTTGGTGCAACATGGACTGAAGGAACACAAGGGGGCATTTTTGGTACTGATGCGCACGCTGGTGGTGATTCTACTGATTTTGGATTGAGTGGCGTTGGTAGTGGTGATTTCGAGGACTCTGCTGCACGTGAGTATCGTGAAGGTGCAAGTTCTGCTACAGATAATGACTGGGATGCCGGTGCAAATGCGGATTCTTGGCTATCGGGTATGAGCGGTGCTGGTGGCGGAATTGTTGGTGATCTTTTTGCAAAAAAAGCTTTAGATCCTTTTGATAATTTTTATGCAGCAGTTATGTGTTTCTGTATTCCGGGAATATTGTATCATTTGAATAAATTACGGCAAATAGACTGTAAGTATTTAGAGTGTGCGTATTATCAATCAATTAATGTTAAAGGTATTCAAGTTTGTGAAGAAATTAGAAGTATGGAAGTTTGTTTAGCTTGGACCTCGGGTTTATGGCAACTTGTTCCTTTCTCTGATGTCTTTGAGAATCTAATGGCTCTTGTTGCGATGTTTACTCACAGTTGGCCAACTCTTGTAATAATGGCTGTAAAAACATTGTTAGCTTGTAATACTATTGCTTCTGATGTGAGCACGGGTGGTGATGATGCTGGTGAGATCTCGCCTCATGATATGGCCAGTGCAGAACCTGATTGTAGATTCCAGGCTGGTGCGAAAAAAGGCCAACCTAGAGCTACTTGGCCTCTTAAGATGACTCAGAATACGGAAGATGCTACATTCATGGATTATTTTAGTGGAATTATTTGTGGTGGGTTTGATGCTTATGTTTGGATAGCGACTATGCCTCACTGGGCTGAAGAGTTCATTGATCCTGATACTTATTTAGATCAGATGCAGTTATATGAATATGATTATTGTGAAAGCGACATTGTTGCAAAACTTATTGATGAAGTAGGTGGCGAAAATGGTTAAGAGGGGAATGATATTATTGTTACTTACAGTGGCGTTCGTGTTTACGCTAAGTTTTGCTTCTTTGGTGAATGCTGTCTTCTTGGATAAACACGGGGGAAACAAGCCTTCGGGTTGGGGTGTGATGGGTCATCCATCCTACAATAGAATGTATGAGGGTGGAAATATTCTAGGATATAATTTTATTGGTGATATGCCTTGGACTGATGAGCCGGATGAATATGCTTATGACGTCATAATGGCATTTACTACGCCGGATTGGTTGGGATTAGCTATTTGTGCTGCTTCAACTACTATGGACTTTGGTACTGCTGTTGCTGGTGGCGGCATTATGGGTAGAAATAGAGGCAGTTTCTATGTTAGTGCAAATGCTGAGATTGGAAAGCCCTTCTGGAACTTTGATAAGTGTGGTAATCCATTTAATAGTACTTACATGGAAGATGAGGGTCTTACTAATTGTAATGTGATGGAAATGGAATCGATGACCGATCCTACATCAGCTAATTTTCGTAATTGCTCTCCTTGTATGAGTGTGCCTTTGTATGCTGAATGGAAAATAGGAATACCTGCAACTAGTAAAGGTCTTACAGGAGATCTAGAAGACCATTTATATTATTCAGTTTACTTCATTAATGATGATGAAATAGGGATTGAACCTGGTGAGGGTGATTACGGAATGGGTGAAGAACTTGTGCTCTCAGAATATGGAGAATATGAAGAAGGTGGCTGGGGTTCTGGTTGGGGTGAACCTAGTGAGGACATTAGATCTTCTGAGATTGAAATTGAGAAACTTATTTTTGCTGAGAATCCTGAAGGTGTTAAGTATGCCTGTTCTTATTTGACTGGTGATGACAGAGGCAGCGGAGATTACGATGATATTTTGGATATCTGTAAAGTGTCTGCCGGCGGAAACTCTCACAAGTTTGCAACTGCTTATATTCCTGCAACTTCATTCTTAACTGAAGCTGTGGATTTCATCGTAGTTGAAGGCAAAATGTGGGATGAAGACGATCTAACTGAAGAATTCGCATATCCTTTTCCTGTAATAAGTTATAGACATGTTCCTTCAGAACAAGTACTTCAAGAGATGTGCGAGGGTAGTGATGATTTTCCGTGTAGTGAACTGGATTTTGATTATGACAGTAGTTCAACTAGTTCTTCTAGTTCTTCTTCTGGTGGTGCTGCACTCGGGAATTCAGGAAGTTTTGGAGCGAGTCATTCGGAGTGATGAAATTGAAGAAAGCATCTTACTTTTCGAAATTAGTGAGCGATTTCGGTAAAAGTTTTTCTTTTAAATTGAATCACCTTTATATCTATCTATCCGATTTTGTTTTGTTTGCTGTTATTATAATCTCTTATTTGATTTTTCAGAGTGTGTTGCATGTTAAATCAAAAGCGTTAGAGAGTTCACTTAAAATATCGCCTGAGGCGTTGATTGAGAGTATAACTGCACTTGATCCTTTTTTTGATGTGGCGAAAAACTTTATCTTCTCCATAGTTGGGGGATTCATAGTTGTGTTAATAATTATTCTTGCAGTTTATGTATTATCGAGAGGATTCATCTGGCATCTTTATTTCGATAGGAAATTAAGCACTAAATATTTCTTAAAGTTTCTTTTGATGAGTGTACTATGGTTTGTCATAGTTATCTTATTCATAACAGCACTAAAATTTATGTTTAGGGAAACACTTTTCTTTATCTCATTGTTTATATTGGTTCCATTCTACATATATTTTACAACATATCTACACATACTTTGGGATGAAAAGAATGCGTGGAAAACAATTAAGTTAGCTATAAAGACGGGGTTTAAACACTTAAAGTATCATATTGTTCCTGCGATTTTGGCATTGATTATTCTAATCATTGTCTCGATAATACTAATAGGCCTTGAGATGTTCTTAGCAAGTGCATTTGACACTATAATGGCGCTTATCTTGATACTCTATTTAGTGTGGTTGAGAAACTATATTTATCATGTTTATCTCTCCATATCTAAGCGTAAGCATTAAATAAGGGTTTTTCTTTGTTTTTGTTATGAAGTTAAGAAAGATAGAAGTTATTTTGTTGATTATTCTCGTCTTATTTGCATTTGGAGTCAGATTAGTAACGCTACCTAAAGGAGATTTCCTGGGAGCAGATAATTTCTATCATTATTCTATCTTAAAGCAATCTTATGAAAATAAAGAACTGTCTACTGATAATAATCTAGATGTGTGTTATGAGGGTGTTAAAGGTGGACATCCTGTTGGATTTTATTTAATTCCTTATTGGTTATCCTATATTATGGGTCCTTTTAATGCATTAGCAATATCATCAGCGCTATACGCTGCCATCTCGATCTTACTCTGTTTTCTTCTGTTTAAACTATTGTTCAACTCACAAATTGCGTTCATTGCATCATTCCTAATTGCGGGAACAAATGCGCACTTAGCGCGTAGCGTTGCGTTGATATACAAAGGAGACAACTTGATCTCTATTTTTCTCTTCTTGGGCTTGATATTTGCTGTAAAGATGCTTGAAGAAGATAGACTGCGTCTTAAGTTATACTATGCATTAGGTGTTGGGTTTGCAACAGGGCTGGCGACGATGTTCTGGAATGGCTATTTACTTGTTCTTGCAATAGTTAATACTTCGATTATTCTCTATATTCTTTATGAGTATATTAAACAGAAGGAGGTTAGATTAAACTTAATTGCTGCCTCAGTTGCTTTGGCGGTACAATTTGTTCTAGTTGAAGCATTAGGTCATATGTTTGTAACTATTTTTGCTGATTTCTATAAAGTAACTTATATTTTATATTTTATTCTACCTGCTTTTATTCTATTTGGAGTATTAGAGATATTTGGTAGACTAGGACAAAAAGATGTTAGATTAAGATATTTGCCGTTTGTATTGTTTGCTCTATTTGGATTAATTATTTTTGTTTGGAAGTTTGCAATGATTCTAGAAATACTGACTGGTTTTGGTTACATTAAAGCTGACGATCCATTCTCGCAGAATATACAAGAATTAACTCCTTTAACTTGGAGCTATCTTTGGTTTCATGTTTGGTTTTTTATTCTAACTGCAATTGGCGGACTGTATTTTCTATTTAAGAATATGACTGCAAAAAGAGTCTTTGCGATTTTACTGGTTGTGGTGTTTGGTTATATGATGATTGTTTCCAAGCGATATGTCTTTTTAGCGTCTATCCCTATACAACTTTGTTCTGCATTATTCATCTATGCATTAATTAATAGTTTTAAGAAATATAAGAAGTGGCTATATGTTGTTCCTATTTTGTTGATTTTAGTTAATGCTGCTTATTCTGTTAATGCGGTTACTACTCACCTTAATCCTAGGGTGGATGATGATTTTAAGAATTCATTGTATTATTTACAAGATAATTCTGAAGATAAAAGTTGTGTTATTTCAACTTGGGAAAAAGGTGGGATGGTGCAAGCGTATTCTGGAAGACATTCTTATACCTCGTCTGTTGGTGGGCAACACATAGAAAGAATTAAAACAGTAAACGATTTCTTTCTAAATAACATTAATCAATTCACACAGGAAAATCTATACGTTCTTGTACAAGAATCTGACTTGCTTCAAATCAAAAGCATGACTCCTTTGATTGAAACGGAGAACATTGGTGGTTCTATTATTGCGGTAACTTCTTTGCAAGACAAAGGAGAATACGAGGAAATGATTCTACAATCTAATGTCGATGGCAAGAGATATATGATTAATCGTTACAAAGATGGATCGAATGTTGAGTTCTATATTCTGAATGGTGCGGAGAGAACATCTATCAAGACTCTTATTGTCAAACAGACAGATAAGCCGACTGCAGTTGTTGAAAAATCAGAATATAATGATGATGGTTGTTTATTTATAGGGAACAAAATCTCTGCTTATTTTTCAAGAGCACTTTGTGACTCTAATCTTGTTAGGTTAATTGCGGATTTAGATGTTGAAGATTTAACTAAAACATATTCGGGTAGAGGAATTTCTATATACAAGTTTAATTAAAAAAATAAGAATAAGATTTACTCTGTTTTCTTGGTAACAAACTCAGTGTAATTGCATTTACCGCAAGTTACTCTGTTTTTATGCTGACCTAGAAAAACTCCTACACCGCATTTAGGACAGAACTTATGGTCTCTTTCTGCTTTATCACCTGAGACTTTATAGTGTTGCCATTTCTTTGATGTTAGCTTCGTCTTCTTCTCTTTCTTTCCTTTTGCTTCTTTCTTTGCCATTTTCTAGTGTGATTTATTCAGCAGGTTTTTCTGCTTCTTTCTTTTTTTCTTCTTCAGCTGGTTTCTCTTCAGCAGGAGCTTCTTCTTTTTTCTCTTCCTCGGCAGGCTTTTCCTCTGCTGCAGGTGCTTCTTCGGCTGGTTTTTCTTTAGCAGGAGCTTCTTCTTTTTTCACTTCAGGTTCCTTATGTTTCTCAACCAGTTTCTTAAGCTCGAATTTTTCTAGTTCTTCTTTATTATCGTAAACGTGAGCAATAACTTTAACATCGCTTTTTCCATATTTAGGATAAATGTGTTTTAGAATAACTAATTCAGGATCTTTATTAAGTTTCTTTGCTAATTGTTTTTTAAGATCTAATCTAGATGGTGTTGGACCTTCTGATTGAATCATAGCAGAGACTCTTTTTCTCGATAGTAACTGCATATCTTTTTCTTTTAAAATCTCTATATCCATTTTAACTTACCTACACTTTATTGCATATTCGCCTTTAACTTCAATTCCGATCTTTTGTGCGACTTCTGATTTGTTTGCGTCACTTATATAGATTCTTCCTTGCCAGTTAGTCGAAAAATTAGATGTTTTATCGACCGGGCATTCGTCGCCTTCAATAAACATCTTGCATGATTTGCATACTTTCTTTTTCATTTTATCCTCTTACTTAGCTTTTTTAGGTTTGTTTTTATCTTCTTCCATCCATTCAAACTTACCTAACCATGGTTGTCTCATAGTTAATCCGAGTTTAGGATTATTTACATCTTTAAAGCTAACTGCGATCATTCTTGCTCTACATCTATCTCCGCCTTTAAGAGATCTCTTGGATTCTTTTCCGTTAAGTACTCCGTCTTTACCGAAGCTTACGAAATCATCCATTGTTTGTGAAACGTGAATCATTCCCTCGATCGGGCCTATGTTAATGAATGCACCAAAATCAGTTATGTCTTTTATTCTACCAAGAACAACTTCTTGCATTTCTGGTTTGTATGTTACTAATTCAAATTCAGAACTATAAAATGATGCACCGTCGCCAGGTATCACAGTTCCATCTTCGATTTTTTTAACATCTGAAACATCAATTACGATGCCTATCTCTGGAGAGATGTAACCATCGTACTTCTTCTTAATCATTTTTATGACCGCTTCTTTTGTGCTAACTCCGAATAACTCGGGTGACACTCTGATGTGGTCTTTTACAGTTGTTTTGTAAAACATTTCACACAAACCTCAGATATTTTTTTTGTCTAAGCGTTAAGACCTTAGCTTTCTTGGCTTTTACGCGCTCTTTGAGCCCTTTGTCTTGTGTACAGACAACCCAATTTTCATCGACAAGCTCAACTATCTGATCATCAACGTATGAGTCCGATTCTGAACTTATGATATTTATTTGTTGCGCTTTTAATATGTCTAAAGCCAGCTTCGAAGCTCTTTTATCTGCTCCTTTGCCGCATTCTAAGATCTTATCTATCTCTTTTAAGCTATCCCTTAGTATATTGAGCTTACTTTTCGGTCCACAGTTCTCTCTGATCTCTGTATAGATATCTACGCCAAATTGGCCCGGTATGAGTAGAAAGTTCGTATCTAAGAGCACTTTTGCAGGTTGAGCCATATTTAAACGTCAGCTTTGTCTTTTTATAAAGCTTTGTGTCGCCTTGAATTGGGCAACTATGAATTTATCTGATTTGTAGAGCCATCTTCTTATCTTTTGCCAGAAGCTCAATTTATTCAACCAAGTGTTAAATGTAAGATCTTCCGTGTATTGGTTTCCTTTCTTGTCTTTAAACGATATACTTATTCTTCCAACATTGTCTCCATCCTTTAATCCCATTGAACTAAAGCTTAATGTGAATTTCTGATCGCCATCTAAGATAGGTGTGTGAAATTCTTCGAAGTCTCCATTTTGTTGAATAATTAAGTTTACATCTTGAGGGTTGGAGGTTGAATGTTTCTCAACAATGAATGATACATCGTAGTATTGATTAAAGTCAACTTTTTTTGGTACTTTGATTTCATTAACTATTATCTCTGGTTTGTCTGCGATGTAGGATTGAATGTAATCTTTTTTGTTGATTGATTCTCCTCTTAATGAGAACATTAGTTCTTGAACGCCTAGTGTTGTTATTTGGTTTTTGAGTTTAATTGTTTTCTTTTCATTTTCGTTTATTGATGTTTTTGTACATTCGTTTTCAAAACAAACACTAACTGATGCGTATCTCTTATTTTCTTTATTATTTATTGTACACTCTGCTTTTATTTCTTCATAATTATAATAGAATTCATCTTGAACTTCACACTTAAATTCAATACTGTCTTCTTCAACTATGGATTCTTGAGTTGCGTGTGATTCGACGTATCTCTCTGTAAACAATCTATCGTCGAATGATGCGCTAAAGCTGACTTTCGATGTTCTGTTAAATTGATCATATATTGTTATAGGGAAATTATATATTTTTCTTCGATCTAGTGTGTCTGAGATTCTAACTTTCCAGAAAATATGTTTTGTTTCTTTTGGTTTTAGTAGAATATGTTTAGTGAAGTCATCAAAATATTCTAACAATGTGGTTTTTGCAATACTTATGGTTACAGGTGAGTAATAGTCTTCAGTGTTTGTTAATTCTATAACTGCTAAGTTGTATGATCCAAAACCTACTGCTTTTTCTAGAACTTTGGTCTTGATTGCTAGTGGATTCTTAACTTCGCCTTTTCTTTCGATGATTTTGGTTTGTATTGCGGGTTCAGTTACTTCTAGATTAACATTTTTACCTTGCCATTCAAATTCAGTTGTACTCTCGCTAGAGTCTACTCCTATCTTGCATGTTATGTGTAGTGGATTAATCCAACCAAATTCTGCATAAGTGACATCAAATGGAATCCAACCATATCTTGGAAAGTACACTTCTGACCAGCCATGCAATCCCCAGCTATCGTCAAATAGTTGTGAGTTTGTGTATGATATTCCAGAAACGAATCTTGCGGGAATGCCTGATGCTCTGCAAAGTCCGATGAATAAATTTGTTAGTTCATCGCACACTCCCCTTCTTGTATTGAGCACTACACTGGATCTTTCTGATGCTTCTAACGATAGTGTATCGAGGCTATAGTTTATGTTCTTGTTCACCCATTCTGCAAGTGTGAATAATACTTCGTATAAGTCATTTTTATCTCCTATTAGTTGATTAGCAGTTTTCTTCACGACTGGATGATCTGAGTCAATGTTTGTTGATGGTTCTAGATATTTGTGTGTATCTTCAGGTAGATCTGTTAATGGGTACTGAACTTTACTTGTAACTTTCTTTATTCTGTTTTTAGCTTCAATCACAGAAGTTAGAGAGTAACTCATTTGTTGATCTGGATTGTTCCATTGAAATATGTATGAGTCTCCAAAATTTACTCCTTGGGGATCTGCTTTTATTGATAATATTTCTTGTTGCCATGTATTTTTTGGTATGAAAGACAAATTTACAAAAACATTTTTCAGATAATAGTTGCTTGAAGATGGTTTGACTGTCATCTCTGAGCTAATGGAATTTTCAATCAGAAATGATTCTGTATTGTAAAGCCATGAACTATCTTGGGCAGCTATTGCTGGGAGAATTATAAAGATCATTAGAATTAACAGCATTACCTTTTTCATTGATTTGATATCTTGTTTATTGATTTATAAAGATTTACTTAGAAATACTTAAAAATAATCCTTTGATTCGTGTATCCATGACAACTTATAGGCTAAATAAAGACGTTTTGAGGAAGGCTAAAGAATTGGGGCATTGCCCTTGTGATTTGAAGAAGGTTTGTCCCTGTGACGAATTTCTGAATGATGATAAGTGTCATTGTAAAGCTTATGAAGTTGTTGAAGAGTAATTCTGTTTATTGTATAAAAGAAAACGCCGCGGACGAGATTTGAACTCGCGTGCCCCGAAGGACATCGGATCTTCACAGGCCACCTAAAAGGCAGTGCCAATAGCAATCCGACGCTATGGCCAGACTAAGCGACCGCGGCATTGAGCTAGAAGTAAAATAGTTTATTTTTAAACGTTTCTATACCAATCTTTATATATCCATTTTGTGGCTCAAATACTATGAGAATTGCGCTAATTAATGATATGATCTATCCATATACTAAAGGTGGTATTGAGGTTAGAAACAAGCAGATCGCTGAGCGTCTTGCTAAACTAGGTCATGAAATCCATATATTTGGAGCTAGGCTTTGGGATGGGGATGATTTTGTAAGGAATGCTGTTAATTATCATGGCGTTCATTATTATAAACGAGTTTATGATGCTTCTGGAAAGCGAGATGCACTGAATCCATTCATTTTTGCAAAAAAACTTCCAAAGGCTTTATCTAAATATGAGTTTGATGTAATAGACTGTAGCAGTTCTACTTACTTCCCCGCAATTAGTTGTGAAAGATATTGTAATCGTAATAATATTCCTTTAGTTGTTAGTTGGAACGAAGTTTTTGGTGATTATTGGGATGAATATGCTACTAATCCTATGAGCGCGAGAGTTGGTAAACGATATGAGAAAAAAGTTATGAACTTGAATGCAAATGTTTTGGCAGTTTCTAAATTTCTAAAGAATAGACTAGTTCAGTTTGGTGTTGATGGTAAAAAGGTTACTGTTATTTCAAATGGTGTTGACCTTAAAGCTATTGGCCAAGCGAAAGCGGGTAAGAAAAAGTTTGATTTAATGTTTGCGGGCAGGTTGCAAAAATTGAAAAATGTGGATATGTTTGTTGAAGTGGTTAGGATTCTAAAAAAAGGGCATCCTAAGATATCTGCAATCATTTGTGGTGAGGGTCCTGAACGGGATAGACTTAATCAATTAGTATTAAAACATAATCTTGTTAAGAATATTACTTTTACTGGTGCTGTGGAACAGTCTAAGGTTTATTCTTATATGAAATCTTCTAAGATGTTAATTATGCCTTCAGAAACAGAAGGGTTTGGTATTGTTGCGATTGAAGCTGCCGCTGCGAGATTACCTGTGATTACTATTAATACTTTAAGAAATGCTGTTGTTGATGTGGTTAAAGATAAGAAAACTGGATTTGTTGTCGCTAAAGACGTGCTTCTTCTTGCCAAGGTATCTGAGATTTTGTTGAAAAACTCTAAGCTTAGAAAAAAGATGGGTGCCGAAGCATACAAATTAGTCAAAGAGAATTACACTTGGGACAATGTTGTTAAAAAGATCGAGAAATATTACAAAAAAGTTAGTTCTTAGTCATTATCTTCTTTAATTCTGTTATATCTTCTTTGTGAATCCCTTTAATTATATACATTATTGCTAAGTAAATTATTATTCCTGCAATTAGGTTTATTACAACATGCAATACATTCGCTAAATAGAATACTGCAACCCCCATAATTATTGATGAGATTATTGGTTTTATTGATGACTTGAATATGAGTGAAGATGTGTGTTTTTGTAGATATATTCTAAGTGCAATAAAGATTATTGCTTGAGTTGCTATTGCCGCTATTCCTGCACCTATGATGGAATATTTAGGTATTAATATTAAATTCAATACTATGTTTATTATTGCTGCAATAAGAATAATTATGGTGTGTACCTGTTGTTTGTTGATTGCATTCACTGTTGTTGCGAGTATATAATTCAGAAACATAATTCCTAATGCCCAAACTAGTATTTGCACACCTATTGTTGCATTCACAAACTCAATGGAGAATAATAAGACTACAAACTCTTTTGCAAGCAAGGTTGTGCCAATCATCATTGGCCAGATAATAATGGAGATAATTCTTGTTGAATTATTAAATATCCTGTTTAGGTTTTCTTTCGATTTCTTAAAGTTAATCGACATCTGTGGTAGAATGGATTCTGATAGTGCAATGGGTATGAACAATAATGAGTATATCATTGTTGTTGCTGCTCCGTACCATCCAACTACTTCATCTCCTTTGAAGAATGATAGTATGATTACGTCAATTCTGAAATATAGTGCGATGAGTAATGCGGTTATCATGAAGGGGGCTGACTCTTTTAATATCTTTTTTGTTAGAGCTATGTCTGGTTTCAAGTTTGGTCTTGAGAACTTTGTAGATCCGATAATGAATGTTGCTGCTAAGTATACTATGCTTAGGATGAGAAATGCCATCAATAAACTAACAATGTTTGGGTTGGTTAATAATATCAATAGTCCTACTAAAACTACTGCTATTCTATAAACTACTAATAGAATTGCTTCATATTCCATTTGCTCATATGCTTTGAAAGTTGATCTATACGCCAAAGCAATAAATTCAACAAATGTGTATAGTGCTACCAAATACGCAATATTCTTTGTTGCTTGAGGATAGTCTAGTACGTTAACTACAATAACTAGGAGAATAAATGTAATTATTGAAAGAACTAATTTTATGTTTAACGCATTACCTATATATTCTGCAGCTTGTTTCTTCTTTCTAGATATTTCTCTTATCAAATAGGTATTTAATCCGAAATCTGCAACTGTTGCGAAGATAACTGCTAAAGATAATGCGAAGGTATATTTTCCAAAAACTACATCTCCTAGAGTTCTTGCCATTACAAATAATAGAATGAATGAAAGTAGATTGTTTAATGCATTTGATGCTATTAACAGCGTAGTGTTTCTACTTATCTTTTTCATCTTTAACGGTTAGTGCGAGTGTTATAAAAAATAGTAATGTTATTTCTTGATAAAAGAAGATATGTTCGACTAATCCTTGAACTAATAGTGCAAATATTCCCGAATACAAGCCTATATTGAGTGTGCTGGTTTTATGTTTCAAAGGATATTTGAAAAGTGTTAATAACATCCATATAAGTACTGCGAGCACTATTAGCCCTGATTCAATTGCAATATTCAGAAATACATTATGCGCGTGCTGTGCATTCTTTGCATCAGGGAAGTTTTCTTTGTACTCTGGTATGAATGATCCGACGCCATATCCGTGTAGAGGACTTTCTTTTATCATTTGTAGTGAATCAGTCCATATTGGTACTCTGCCTGCTAAACTTGGATTAATGGTTCTTTCTTTGAGAATAAAATAAGATACTGGTGCTGAGATGATTAGTAGTAGTACAATTGCAATGGCTCCAGTTAATATTTTGTTTTTATTTGTTAGTTTTGTTTTTAGGATTGTGAATAGTACTAAACCTGCGATTAACCCTAGCCATGCACCTCTAGATGCGGTTAAAAAAAGACATACAACTCCTATGAGTGTTAAGAGAATCAAAGGTATTTTTATTTTTATTTTCTTTACATAGAATGTTAGTGCAATTAAAAGTGGAGTTACTAGTACTAAATATTCTCCTAAGATGTTTGGATTTCTAAATGTTGAAGATAATCTTTTTTGATAGTATGTGTCGGATGTTGATAATATGTGGGAGCTAATGCTTTTTATTTTAGGAAATAAAAATTCGGCAATGCCGTAAAGTGTAACGATCGCATATCCTATAACTAGTGCAATGATTGCTTTCTTTTTTTCAATTGGATTATTAAGAATATAGAAGTACATAATTATTGCAACAAGCATATGGATAAACATAACTAATCCGTATAGTACATAATTTGATCCTTCAGTTACTAATTCGTATGTATTTGTTATTAATGAGGTTTTATCTTGAAGGTGTGTGCTTATTGTGGGTACTGATGGTATGAGTGATACAACTAAAAGAATTGCAAAAATAATTAGGGGTACATTAAGTCTTGATTTCTTAAATTTTATTTCTTTAGCTGAGATTAATTCTGTAACCCACTTTAATATTAACAGATATGCGAGTATGTCTGTGATTGGTACTGGAAACTTAGCAATAAATGGTTCAAAGTGAAGTGATATTGGGATTATTACTAATAATAGATAAAAAGCGTATTCTTTCTTTTTCCACACAAATAGTGCTAGAATTGCTATCAATGCGATTGTTGATAGTTTTGAGGTTGCACTAATTATTGACAGCACTAGAGCCCCTGTAATGCCCATAATTGGTAGAATTAGAAGAGCTTTACTAATTGGATTGTATTTTTTAGGTATCTTCCAATAGTTCATCCTTTCGTTCTGGTGTTTTCCATTTATAAATGTATTCATCTTATTCGCCCAATCCTTCTTTTTTAGGCCTTGTAGGTGCAATATTTAGTTTATCGTCACTAACAAATGAAAAACTATTTAAAGGCTCCTTTCTGCGTGTATATTAAAATGGCAAGAACAAATTCACATTTAATTGATTCTAAAGGACGTCTTTTTGGAAAGATCAATGTTATAGATGCTTTAGTTTTTTTATTCATTATTCTGGTTGTAGTAGCAGGATTAAGGTTTGCTTTTTTTGGACCTGAACCCCAGATGACTATGGTCAAATTAGAACTAAAGAATCAACCTGATTACATTTATGATAATTTACATGTTGGTGATATTCTTCTTTTGAATGATAATAATAATTCTATGATTGTTGATATTGCTGTAACTTCAAAGAAAGGCTCTGAGCGTGATTTGTTGATTCTTGCTGATTTGGATGCTGAAGTTGATGATGTGAAGATCTTTTTTGGAAATCAAGAATTAAAAGTTGGCAAAACAATTAAGTTGGCAACTCCTTTTGTGGAATTTGTACCCACCATTGTTAGTTTTGGTAACGATCTGGGTGAAATTACTACGGATAATAAGATTGTAACTGTTCTTTTTGAAAACGTTAAGCCTTGGATTGCTGACTCATTAATTGTTGGAGCGAAGCAAGAAGTTCAAGGAGATGTTGTAGCTTCTTTACTGAGTAAGGATATTACTCCTGCAAAAATGGTAGTGCAAAGTGAAGCTGGAGACGTATTCCTAAGAGATCATCCTCTTAATAAAGATGTTCGGGCTACTGTAGAAATCAGCAGTCAAAATATGAACAACTATAACTACTTTCAAGGATCTGAAGTATTTGTAGGCGGGTCGCTTACTTTTTATTTTGATGGTCTCACTGTCAGTGGTCATGTAATAAACCTTGAATAAAATGTCTTTTTTTTTAGATTTAGGTTCTACTCTGCGTGTTTACGTTGGGCGGATATGGTCTGGTAGCAATCTTAATAGTAGTTTTAATGCATTTTTCTCTAAATATCCTGATTATTTACTTTCTGCATTGGTGATGAGACGGTCTTCACTGGTTTGTTGCTTTGTTGAATCAAAATATCTTGTTAAATTTAAGAACGTGGGATCTCGATTTATTGGTATTTTCAAAGAAAGTGCACTTGTGACTTGTTGTAAAAGAGTTAGTTCTGATTTTTATGCTGACTCAATGAAATTTGTTTTTTCACTTATATTGTTAAGTTTAGTCCTAAATTTCTCTCTTTGGTTACTATTGGCCGAGGTAACCTTATTTGGAGTTGTATTAAGAATTCTATTAATTTTAATTGCCGTTCTTATATTATCTCTTAGACATTTACAATCTAATTCGATAACTTGTTCGATCACGAGGTTAAAATGAATAAGAAAATAATGGATTACTTATTTGTTAACCGTAGTAGTAAACAAACTGTGATGAAGAATACTTTCTGGTTATTTCTTGCTGATGGAGTTAATAAAGTAACATTATTAATTCTTACAATCTTACTTGCGCGTTATCTAGGTGTGGCGGGATATGGTAAATTCAGTTTTGCACTTAGTTTCGCAGCTTTGTTCACAATTATTGCCAGTTTTGGAATTAATACTCTAACTGTACGTGAGCTGGCGCGCACGAAATCTTCGCACAATAACTACCTTAATAATCTATTATTTCTTAAGTGTGTTCTGGCTATTATTGCTATTGTTTTTATAGCACTAGCTTCAACATTTGCTGGTAAGAACTTTGAACATCAATTACTAATCTTTGTTTTAGGTTTATATGTAATATTCAACAATTTCAGTGATTTCTTTAGGGCGGTGTTCAAAGCATTCGAGAAGATGCAATATGAGGCACTGTCTAAAGTGGTGCAGTCGATTATATTATTAATTCTAGTTCTCTTATCTTTCTACTTGCGTGTTTCTATTAATTGGATTGCTGCTTGTTATGTTGCGGCTAGTGTGATTGGTTTGCTAGTCACGGGTTTGTTAATTCATACGAAGTTTAGTGGTTTGAGATTTAAATTTGATGCTATTATTTGTAGGCGAATATTGTCAGAATCTTGGCCATTTGCATTAAGTAGTGTCTTCTTTTTCATATACTTTAGTATTGATACTGTGATGCTTTCATTTATGCGTGGAGATGTTGAGGTTGGTACATACTCAGTTGCATATTCTTTGATTGCTGCATTATATTTTATTCCTTATCTTATGTCAATGCCTTTTTTTCCTAAGATGTCTAAGTTGTTTGGTGGTGTAAAGTCCAAAATCAATAGTTTACTTAAGCATTGGTACTCTAATTTAATTCTAGTGTTAGTTCCTTTGTTTATTCTAACTTTTATTTTTGCAGATGATATTATTCTTTTATTGTATGGCTATAATTATTCTAAGTCTATATTGGTGTTCAGGATACTACTTATTTCACTCATCTTCAAATTTATGTCACACCCTCCTGCGTTCTCTTTGTCTGCTTTTAATCAACAGAAGAAACGTATTCTTGTTCAAGGAGTTGTGGCGTTGTTTAATGTGGTTACTAATTTAATTTTTATTCCAATATATGGATTTCTTGGTGCGGCAGTTACAACTGTCGCTAGCGAGTTCTTACTATTATTATTGTATAATTTTATATTCTTTAAATCGATTAACGGCGGTGTGACTAAATGAGACGGATGATTGCAAATTATATCAAAGTACGACCAACTTTGAAAATGAAGTACTATGCTCTGAGAAAAGTATTGAAGGGTGAGTTATCTATCAAAACAGTTCTCTCTAATTTTCAAAGAAAAATAAAACTCAAATCAGGTTTAGTCAGGCGAGAATCTGTCAGTTTAGATAATCTTATGATTGGTCAACAAGCAGGCATTCCTTTAGAGCAATGGATAGAGAAAACGAAAGAGTATTCTCGTATCTCGGTTCTTTTATCTGAATCCCCTTATGTAGATATATTAAGATTGATAGATGAGAATCCAGCTATTCTTAACAATAAGAGTGAGATCGTGAATACCTCTTACTATAAAATGTGTGATGTTTGTATAAAGCATACTGGACATTTCATGGGTAAAAAAACCAGCCGAGGTATTCTCTCATGGATTGGTGAGTATTATGCATTTTATCAGAAGATTAAGAAAGGATCGTGTTGTAAAACTTCTTCTGAATTTTCTAACGAAGGCCATTCGAAGGTTGATGATTTAATTCAAGTGTTTAAATTGAATAACTCTGAGTATTACGAAATTGTTGATGGCCATCATAGGTGTGCAATATATTATCTTCTTGGAAAGAAGACTATTAAATCCAAAGTTCTTGGAGATAAATTTAGCTATTTACAGAGAATTATATTGGGGAGTAAACAAGTATTTGATTATGAGGTCTATCAGCCTTTAGATGCGCCTGAAGTTCGAGATTGGCGTCTGGTGAGGGGTTGTGATGACCGTCTATCTATGATGTTCAGTTTTCTTAAGAAAAAGAAGATTGCAGTATCGCGTATTAGTTATGCAGATCTTCCTTGTTCTTATGGGTATTTTCTTAGCGCTTATAAGAAAAAAGGATCTAAAGTGAGAGGTATTGATCTTGATAATAGTTCTTTGAGAATTGCAAGAGAGATTAATGGTTTGACTGAGAAAGAAGTAAATAAAGCAGATATCATGACTTTCCTTAAATCTTCTAAGAGATATGATGTGGTTTCTTGCCTTAGTTTACTTCATCATTTTGCACTTGGAGTTGTTCCAGGTTCTTATGTAAGTCTCCTCGAGAAACTTGATAAGGTGACTAAGAAAGTACTATTTCTGGATACTGGTCAAGCGCATGAAAAGCAATACAAGGGGAAACTTGATGAGTGGACTGATGAATTTATTATTTCTGAGATTCTTCGTCATACTTCATTTAAGAAAGTAATTGTATTGGGGAAAGATCATGATAATGTTGGAACACAAAAAGGGGACAATGCTAGAACTTTGTTTGCATGTGTGAAATAAATAATGGCTAATAATAATTTGAGTGTGGAATCGCGTATTTTCATTTTGATAGGGGGTATTTTGATTGCATTAATCTCATTATACGCTCCTGTGTTTTTATTTGTTATTGTGCCGTTGTTATTGGTTTTTATCTTTAAGAACAAATTTAAAGATCATTTCTTTATTTATCTTTTAGTTATTTTCTTTCTACCTTTTAGAGGGATAGATATATTGTTTTTCAAAATAAGTGACTTTTTAATAATTATTTTATTGATTATGTTAATCTTATCTAAAAAACGAATGAAATGTTTGGTGCCTAAAGATATAATTATAGTTCTGGTTGTTTTTATTGCATATGTTGTGTTAAACACACTATTTGCATCACATTTTATTGACGGATTAGTACAACTAATTAGATATCTTCTTTTGTTCATATTTTTCCTGTTAAGCACCGTATTAATTGATACCAAACGAAAATTAATGAAATCGATTTATGTTTTTATTTCAGGTGCTTTGGTGTCTGCAGTTATAGGTTTAGTTGCGGCGGGCGCTTGGTTTAACGGATTACGATTTAATGGTGTTGACACTTTTTTAATTAAAATCTGGCCCTTTCTTCATGGTTCGGAGTTAAGGATCATGCCCTTTTATACTGATCCAAATCACTATGCGAGTTTGTTACTCGTTCCATTGATTTTCATTTTTACTTACTCTTTACTTGCTAAGTTGAATAAACGAGATTATGCATTATCTATTTCTGCATTTATACTTCTAGCTTCCGCATTTATTTTAACGATCTCTAGGAGTGCTTTATTGGCGCTGGGTTTGGTGTTTTTAATAATTCCATTTTTCGCACGTAAGCGGTGGATCTCAGCTATGTGGGCAGTTTTGCTACTCTTGATAATTCCTTTGTCACTATTTAATATAGGTGTAATTGGTGATGTGGGTATTCAAACTCTTCAAAAGTATCGTTATGGTGTTAATGCTGATTACGATTCAAGACAAGATATTTGGAATTCAGGTTTTAATATGTTATCTGATAACTCTCTTGTTGGTGTAGGTTTGAATGGCTTCCAGTACAATATTCTTAAGTATAAAGAAATTG
>Ga0209361_1000754_pt1 | contig 26651 bp, 24 predicted proteins | sample SaaInlV_200m_DNA_3_FD_184657 | JGI IMG/M metagenome (GOLD analysis project Ga0209361, IMG submission 184657) | Marine microbial communities from expanding oxygen minimum zones in the Saanich Inlet - SI037_S4LV_200m_DNA (SPAdes) (version 2) | ecosystem: Environmental > Aquatic > Marine >... | reverse complement strand
ATCTGGCATCTGATCGTCTACAAGACAAAAAATCTGTATGATAATATCTTCTGTAGTCATGGGGCTCTCCTCTTTTTGGTTTCGCAAACCCAGAGGATACCCCATGACTAACTAGCACCAAAGGTTAATAGCCTCCCTTTTCGATGCTTTAGAAAATTTGGCTTTATGGCGTTTGCTGAGTGGATGGGCGCAACCGCATTGCCCCCTTGTGGCCGCTGTTTCTGCAAAAATTAAATTTTCCCTCTTACTTCTAGGGCTAGGATTTGCTTTAGTTGGTTGGCTCTGGAAAAAGAAAGAATAAGGAATCAAAAACGCCCTCTCAAAAGAGAGGGCGTTTCTTTTTGTGTCGAAAATGACTACATGGCAACTACGTTAGTAGCCTGTGGTCCTTTTGCGCCTTGCTCAACAGTGAATTCAACTTGTTGGCCTTCTTGAAGGTTGCGGTAGCCGTCACCTTGAATTGCGCTATAGTGGACGAATACGTCGGGCCCATCTTCGCGAGCCAAGAAGCCGTAGCCCTTGGTGCCGTTGAACCATTTGACTGTGCCGATGATACGTTCTGACATTCTGTTTGCCTCCTTATGGCAAATAAAAAAATTGGGTCGTGCACTTTCAGTTCCATCGGACGGTCAAAATAAAATGGCTCGAGGTAAAGAGCCTCGAGCCATCACTTTCTTCTTTCCAACGTGAACTTACACAGAGCATCTTACAAAGCAGATAATACAGGGAAAATCTTAAAAAGTCAAGGACAGATTTGTCCCTAAAAAAGATGGTTTATTTGGATATTGGAAAAAACTTTTTCAGAGAGCCGACTTAATTGCCTCACCGATTGGCAAGGTACTTCCTTTTGACTGTTTGCGCAAAGGTAGGGTAACGTGGAAATGGCTGCCAGGAAAATTTTCTTCATCAAACCCAGGGCTTTCTGCCCAAATTTTTCCGCCATGTGTTTGAATAATGCCTCGTGAGAGTGCCAGTCCCAGCCCTGCTCCACTTCCTTTGAATTTCGTTTTTCCAGTAGAGTGTTTATCCAATTGTCCGTCTGGTTGGTAGAATTTGGTAAAGATGATTTCTTTGAAATTGGGGTCGATCCCAATTCCCGTATCGCTGATGATGATCTCCAGGCCACCTTCGGGCATATTTTCGCTGCTGAACGGCAGCGTTTTGCCGTGAATGGATATTTGACCTTTATTGGGTGTGAACTTAATGGCATTGGCAATTAAGTGATAAAAAACCTTTCGCAAAGTGTTTGGATCAGCTTGGAGATTAGGCAAGGGAGGTAAATCTATTTTGAGCTTTTGATCACGATCTTTAATAGATTGGCCCATCCCAAGGCTAATTTCATGAATTAGTTTCCCTACATCAATTGGTTTAAATTCAAGCTCGAGGGTGCGTGCATCGATTTGGGCAATATCGAAAAGGCTGTCCATGATCTCATGCAGGCGTAGTGTGCCATCGTGAATGCCTTTGAGCATTTGGAGCATGGTTTTATCAAGGGAGGGGTTTTCGAGCAGCATTTCTGTATAGCCACGCATCACGGTTAATGGCGTTCGTAATTCATGCGAGGCAATACTGATGAAATCAGATTTTGTGCGGTCAATTTTCTCGAGATCTCTCTTTGTGGTTTCAAGATCACGATTGGCATTGCGCACTTTATTATTTAGATCGATCAGGCTTTCAACAAGGCGGGCGTTTTCAAGGGCAACAGCGGTTTGACCTGCCAACGCGCTGAGGGTGAGAAGGTTTTCATTGCTATAGCGATTGCCAGAGAGTTTTTCACCAAGGGCGAAAAGACCGATCCACTCACGTTTGGCGAAGATGGGGACGTAGACCTCTGCGTTTAGGCGGTTTAGCCAATTCCGCTCCTCTGGGTGGGAACGTTTGAAAAGCGGAAGCAAGTCGAGGTCAAATTGGAGTAGCGGGCGTTTTTTGTCGGTTATGTATTTGGCAATAGGACCCTCTTCATTTAACCAAATCGCGTTAATGGGTCGCTCTCCCGCATTCCGCACAGCACGCAATGCGTAGTAGATGCCATCTTCTCTTTTTTCTTTATCAACAAGGAAGAGGAAGCCACGCTGGATTCCCATCGCTTCCATGATGAGGCTAACGGTGACATTGGCGAGGCGTTCCATATCGAGAATATTGCTGATATTTTGACTATAGTCGTTGATGGTCTGACTGGCATCCATTTTTTCGATGTCCATCCAACGATCTACAATGCGCTCAATAAAATTTAGCAATGGGCGGAAAATTGTTGCCAAAAGAAGGGCAACCACCGTTCCCGTAAGGAGCGGATTGGCTTCTACTGCTACAGGGAGTATCCTCTGCGCTAGGCTAAAACCAAACAGATAAAAAAGGCTGGCGAGTAGGGTAGTGGATACATAAATTACTGTACCGCGTATGAATTGTTGCAAATCAGGGAGGTGGTGGGTGATGACAACATACCCCAGCATCCAAACACCGAGCAGGCGGAAAGCTGCGCCCCAGTTAGGGAAGTTGTTAATGAAGAGCGCGTCTGCGCTGAAGAGCAAAATGAAAATAGGTATCCAATAGCGCAGACGATTTTTGTGCAAAGGCTGGTGCGTTTTTTTGTAGGCGCGACGGAAAGTAAATATTGAACCGAGCACAAAGCTGAGCCATCCTAGCGTGACAACGACAAAGCCAATTCTTTCTCGTGGGATCATCCAGGTTCTATCTGTCCAGAGGGTTTCAGGGATTGGGAAAATATTGAAGGAGAGCAGGCTCAGGGTGATTGTCCAGAAAATGCCAATACCTAACCAAATCTCGTTATTTTCTTTTCCTAAAAATGCGTAGAGGGTCAATATTAGCAAAAAAGATAGAGAAAGCGTACTGAACCAATGGATTTGTTCAAGCGTGAATGCGTTTAAATTAGGTAAAAGATTTGCCTGCCAAGCCAATTCGCTGCTTTGTACTAAAAGGGCAAGAAGGGCGTAAAAGCCAGTTAGATATGCAGCTAATTTTTGCCCCGCGCTGCGACGTAAGACCATGCTGATTGCCGCGAGATAAACGAGAACCTCAATGATGAAAAAAAGTAAAACAGGAAGAAGTGGGTTGAATGCTGGCATGAGAGGGAAAGTATACTCGAAATCGAGTATCATTAGACCAACAATTTGGCTAATTTAATTTCTAATTTGCAAAGAAAACCACATCTAGGGAAAGCTTATGCTCTTTGAATTCCACATCTCCAAAACTGCTCGTGAGAAATATGATTTCGACGAAGCCCTCTTCGCAACCGATGGCAATATCATCTTTGCGGATTTTGCTGCCGCGCGCCGATTCGCAGAAAAACTTAGTGTGGAACGCGAGAATCCCGTCCCCGCCAGCGAGATCAATGCAATGGGGTTATTGGATGAGGTGATGCATATCTTCATTCGTCAGTATGAGATGGAAAATTCTGATGTGATGACTCGTGCTACAGGTTGGATTGCTGAGAAACACGGCCAAGACGCCCTTGATTTGGGCTTGCTACGGTTTTCTGCGGCGTTTCCTTCTGCCCTCACCTCCAGCCCCTCTCCAAAAAATGGGAGAGGGGAGAATTCCTCTCTCCCGCTTGCGGGGGAGGGGAGCTCTAGAGGAGCGATGGGCAGGGTGGGGTTAGAAGAAATGCTCCTTCTTGCTCTTGAAAACGAAAACCCCGCTCTCAATGCGTATAGCGAACTTTTTGATGTTACACCACTCGAAGACACTATTTATGGAGAGATGCTGGGTACTTTGGAAACCTTCTTCGAATACGAAGAAAAATTCGGTTCACGAGATGAGACCTTGCTTCAAATTCTGCGCGCGCCGATGGAAGATTCTCCTGAATCAATGAAAGGGCAATTGCTTTATATTGTCGATGAATGGGGACCATTGCTGGGAGAGAAAATTACCAATCAAATTTTACGAGGCATAGACTTTCTTTCAGAAGAAGCGATCCGTGATACAGGCACTGGCGGTTCGGATGGTTCTGCGCCCGTTCCCGAATATTTTGGCGAATACGAAGAATATGAAAATTTCAGCATGGATAAAGATTGGATGCCGAGAATCGTTTTACTTGCCAAAAATGCCTATGTTTGGCTCGATCAACTTTCAAAAGAATACGAGCGCGATATTTCTCGCCTTGACCAGATACCAGATGAAGAACTGGATATGCTCGCAAAGCGCGGCTTTAGCGGACTTTGGCTAATCGGCTTATGGGAGCGCAGTAAAGCCTCACGCAAAATTAAGCAAAAAATGGGCAATCCTGATGCAGTTGCCTCAGCGTACTCGCTCGATGATTATGCCATCGCTAACGATTTGGGCGGGCAGGATGCATTGGAAAACCTGCGCTGGCGCGCGTGGCAACGCGGCATTCGCCTCGCAGCGGATATGGTTCCCAACCATATGGGCATCGACTCGCGTTGGGTCGTTGAACATCCTGAACGTTTTCTTTCGCTCGATCACCCCCCGTACCCTAATTATTCCTTTAATGGCGAAAATCTTTCCGATGATGAGCGAGTAGGCGTCTATCTCGAAGACCATTATTACGACCATTCAGACGCATCCGTCGTTTTTAGACGAACAGACCACCAGACCAACGAGACCAAATATATCTATCACGGCAATGATGGCACATCCATGCCCTGGAACGATACCGCTCAACTGAATTTTCTCGACCCCAACGTGCGTGAGACTGTTATTCAGACTATTCTGGATGTGGCGCGGCAGTTTCCCGTGATCCGTTTCGATGCGGCGATGACTCTTGCGAAGAAACACATTCAAAGACTCTGGTATCCGGAACCGGGATTCGGGGGCGCAATCCCATCACGAGCGGAGCAGGGCATGTCGAAATCCGCGTTCGAAGCCGCTATTCCCCAAGAATTTTGGCGCGAAGTTGTAGACCGAGTCGCCACCGAAGTCCCTGATACGCTCCTGCTCGCCGAAGCATTTTGGCTGATGGAGAGCTATTTTGTCCGCACGCTGGGGATGCATCGCGTCTATAATTCCGCTTTTATGCATATGCTCCGAGACGAAGATAACGGCGGTTATCGGCAGGTGATGAAAAACACGCTCACTTTTGACCCGCAGGTGCTGAAACGCTACGTCAATTTTATGAATAATCCCGACGAAGAGACCGCCGTAGAGCAATTTGGCAAAAGCGATAAATATTTTGGCATTTGCACGCTGTTGGCGACTTTGCCTGGATTGCCGATGTTTGGGCATGGACAGGTGGAGGGCTACAGCGAAAAATACGGGATGGAGTACCGCCGCGCCTACCGTGACGAGAAGCCTGATACCGGTTTTTTGCAGTATCACGAAGAGACCATTTCCCCGTTACTCCACCGCCGATACATTTTCGCGGATGTGGAGAACTTCCTGCTCTACCACTTTATGAACGCCGATGGGCGTGTCGTGGAGGATGTTTTCGCTTACTCAAATCGTGCTGGAAACGAAAAGGCATTAATCATTTACCACAATAAATTTGTCGATACGCGTGGCTGGATTAAAGATTCAACCGCCTTCTCCGTCAAAGCTGCCGGCGATGAATACCTCGTCAAACGCAGCCTCGTCGAAGGGCTGGGATTGGCTGGGCAAGAAGGCTACGTCATCTTTAGAGATTTGGTGACTGGGCTGGAATATATCCGCTCCATTGCAGAGTTGGCAGAGAAGGGATTATATGTAGAGTTAGGCGCGTATCAGCGGCATGTCTTTTTAGATTTTCGGACGGTGGACGGTGGGCAGTGGACGGAAGTTGCCGAGGCTTTGAATGGCGCGGGGGTGGAGTCTGTGCAGGGGAAGTGGGAGGAGATGTTTGTAGTGGAAGAGGAAATAGAAGAGCTTCCTGTTGAAGATGAAGGGCTTGATGAGAAGGTTGTCAAGAAGGTGGAGAGAAAAGGAGTGGGTAAGAAGGCGGACGTAAAGAAGAAAAGAGTAGCGAAGAAAAAAGCTGAGTAAATCAAAAGCCGAGCGTTTGCAAACGCTCGGCTTTTTAGTTCTTAAAAATTTTTTCAAAGAATTTAGTTAGTTTCAGATATCTATCATATGAATGTTATTATGATGATAATAGTAAAAATAACTAAACCAATTGATACGACGAGCAGAATCTCTCCTATACCAATGTTTTCTGTCTCTTTTTCAGCCTTCCTTCTTGTAGCTTCACGCTGTGCTTTTTCGTTAGCTTCTCGTTTGGCTTTCCTTCTTCTTGCTGTTTCGCGCTCTGCCTTTTCTTTAGCCGCTTTCTCAGCGGCTTCTCGCTCTGCCTTTTCCTTGACTGCTTTCTCGGTGGCTTCTTGCTCTGCCTTTTCTTTGGCTGCTTTCTCAGCGGCTTCTCGCTCTGCTTTTTCTTTGGCAGCCTTTTCAGAAGCTTCACGTTCAGTTTTTTCTTTAGCTAATTTTTGTGCATTGATTTCAAGAAGTTTGCGCTCTACAATTTCTAACTTCACCTGTCCCTGAGGATGCTCGGGTTTCAATTCAAGCAGGTTTTTTAGCTTTTCTTTCGCGAGTTTCCAGCCTTCTAGCTCTATGGCAACATCCGCTTGGGCAAGTAAATTTGCGATTTCCGATACCTTTTGTCTCTGCGTTTCACGCTCTTTGCGTTTTTTTGCTTTTAGTACCTTTGATTCTTCAGCCGCTTTAAGTGCCAGTTCAAGTTGTTTAATTAAATGATTTGCGTTTGCATGAAAAGAGCGATGCTGCACAAAGACAGCGTTGCGGCGTGCCAGTCTTTTCAACCCATGTGGTAGGTCAGCTGAGCGGGGCATCTCTACCCCATCCAGTAAAACTGGGATGACACGAATCCCGCGCCGTAGAGCGGCGGCAATCTCAATGCGTACAAAATCTTGTGGATTATCTAAACGTCGCTTCCCCGCTGAATCTTTGACGTTAAGCCAACGTGTGCCAATCAAGGCGACCAGCACATCGCAGGCTTGAACTTCTTTCTCTAACACCTCGGCAAAATCCAAGCCTGCTGGAATTTTGTCCACGTCCATGAAAATCGTATCCTCGCCAAAATGCGCGGAGAGACGGTCGTAGATGCGCCCGGCGTAACCTGCGCTATCTGCTCTGCGATATGAGATGAAAATGCGTCCTTTTTGTGGTGCGGTCAAGAAGGTGTGTGCCCTTTTGTTAAATGCGGGTGGCTTGTGCTATGGTACTATGCCTTTCTAAAGCTTTGAGATTTTCTGGCAATTTGTTTGCGCTAGGCATTGGCGTGCCGTCTATCAAAACAGGAATTACGTGAATACCGCGTTTTAGTGCTGTCGCAATTTCGATGCGAACAAAATCCTGGGGATTATCTAGGCGTCTTTTTCCGTCTTCATCTTTGATATTTAACCAATTTTTGCCGATTAACGCAACGAGCACATTACAGGATTGAACGGCGTTTTCCAGCACCTCAACAAAATCCAACCCTGCTCCAATCTGTACCACATCCATGAAGATCGCGTCTTTATCAAAATGGTCAGTAAGACGGTCGTAGATGCGCCCGGCGTAGCCAGCACTGTCCGCTCGGCGGTAGGAGATGAAGATGCGTCCTTTTTGTGTGCTCATAGTTATGTCCTCGGTGGATGTAATGAGGAGGAAATTATATCTTAAAAGTAGGGGTGATCGGCCGGTCGCCCTACGAGGTTAAATCTTCTCCACCACCCAAAAATGCGACAAGCCAAAAACCTTCAGCGGAGTCTTTTCCAGTGCCTGCATCAACCCGCGCAGAATTTTGCCAAATCTCCCCAAGCGAGCGATGATATTGTCGTACGCCCCAAAAACTACTGTCTTTTCAATGAATTTGACAGGCAGCCCTTCGAAGAGTTTTTCCATATCACGGCGTGTATAGACTTCGACATGCGGGGCGAGCTTATCCCGCCATTTGCGCGGCAAATAATTCACAAAGAGAATATTGCCGAAGCGATATTCCCCGCGCCAATAAATGCCGTGCGTCTCAAAAGGGTAGCCGCGATTGGGGCAAAAAAGTGTCAGCCGTCCGCCCGGGCGCAGTGTACGAATCATTTCTTGGATGGCTTGCCTGTCATCCTGCACATGCTCGATGACTTCGTGACTCAGGATCAAATCAAAAGAATTGGACGGATAGGGAAGATTCTCTCCCGCCCCATTCAGAATGCGGGGCAAACATGACCCGGCATCTGCTGTGCGTTCATAATCATATTCCAGCCCGAAAACTGTACCGCCAAGGGGCGCAAGATGCTCAATATACATCCCGACCCCACATCCGTTTTCGAGAATGTCTCCGCGAATCCGCTCTTCGGCGGCGTTGACGATCATTTGCAGGCGGCGTTCTTGTCCCGCACGCCAAACGTAAGATGGCTCTCCGCGCAGGGCGGCTTTTTCGAGATCTTGGTGGTCTGGTAGTCTGCTGGTTTGGTGGTCTGTTTTGGTCATAGTTTTAAGAGTAGCAAGGGTTGCAAGGGTGATAAAAACCTTAAACTTTCAACCTTTCAACATTAAACTGTTATTTCTCTCCCCAATGAATTGCAACTGTCCCGAACATTTTTATATCAAAATTGATTTTTTTAAATCCGACCGCCGCCATGTGAACAGCAAGTTCTTCAGCGCGCAGAAACTTTTGAGTTGAGTTGGGGAGGTAGGTATAAGCATCGCGTTCCCCAGTCAGTACGCCTCCAATAAAGGGGATTAAATAATGAAGGTGGATATTGATAAGGGGAGTGAGTATATTTTTACGTGGTTTGGTTGTGTCGAGGATGACGATCCGCCCGCCGGGTTTTAAGGCGCGGTATTGCTCTTTGAGCGCGCGTGGTACGTCTGTCACATTGCGCATCAGGAAGCCAGAGACAATGGCGTCGAATCTTTTATCGGGGAAAGGGAGATTGAGCGCGTCAGCGGCAGACCAATCAAGGTGGCCGTTCTTCTTTCCAGCGCGCATCATGTTGAGGGTAAAATCCGCTGCCAGGGCGCGTGTGGTGGGATTCTGTCTCAGTGCTTCCCGCGCTAAATCACCGGTACCAGCTCCCAAATCCAAGAGTGAATCGTTTGTGTCCAATTTTGCACGGCGGATGACTTCTCCTCGCCAGTGAATATCTTGCCCGGCGGTCATGATCCGATTCATCAAATCGTAGCGACCGGCAATTTTGCTAAACATTTTCTGAACGCTCTGCGCGCGTTCTTTTCCTTTAAGTTCAAGAGTTGAAGACATGGCGGCTATTATATCGTCTTGCGGCTTTTCTGACTATGTGCTAAAATTTTGTTCGTCTGTATCAACAATATTGAAAGCACCGAGAAGTGGGCAACCCCCACTTTTCTGCTTGTAAGGGAGATTTTTTTTGGGGCGCATAAAATATGAGTAAGATGGATAATAACTTTAGTAAAGCATTTGACGCTCTTTTGGAAGAAAAACAACTTCCGAAAGAAGTAATTTTAGAAGCGATCGAGGCCGCAATGGCTTCGGCGTATAGACGCGCCGTGAATGCATCCAGCGCACAGGAAGTGGTCGGTAAGATTGATCTCGAGACTGGCGATGTGACGATTCTCGCAGAGAAAGAGGTTGTCGAAGATGTGCAGGATGAACGCACAGAGACGACCTTGGAAGATGCGCGCGAGGTTGACCCGGATGTTGAGTTGGGCGGCATGGCATTGGTGGATTCGACGCCTGCCAATTTTGGACGTGTTGCTGCACAAACAGCGCGACAGGTGATCCAACAGCGTATACGTGAAGCAGAGCGATCTGTACAAGCTGAGCATTTTGAGCAACAGATCGGTGAGATTATAAGTGGCGTTATACAAGCTTCTGGCGGACGCCGTGGTGTAACCGTTGGCTTGGATATGAAAGCCGAAGGAACGATCCCGCATAATCAAAAGATTCCGGGTGAGCGTTTCCGCGTGCATGATCGCATTCGCTGCGTTGTTTTAGAAGTAAAAGATACGCCGCGTGGACCGCAAATCATCCTTTCTCGTGGACACGGCTCTTTCTTGCGCCGTTTGCTTGAGAATGAAGTTCCCGAGATTTATCACGGTGTAGTTGAGATTCGCGGGATTGCCCGTGAACCTGGTCGCCGTGCAAAAGTAGCCGTTTCTGCAGAGCAAGAGGGGATTGATCCCGTTGGCGCATGTGTAGGGATTCGCGGTGTGCGCATCCAGAATATCGTCCGGGAATTGCATAACGAAAAAATTGATATTATCGAATGGAACCCTGATCAAATTGCCTATATAACAAAAGCGATTAGCCCTGCGCGGGTATCGGGTGTTTATTTATCTGAACCCACCGATTCGGCGCGCACGGCAACGGTGGTCGTCACTGAAGACCAACTTAGTTTGGCAATTGGACGCAATGGGCAGAATGCCCGCCTTGCAGCAAAGTTGACTGGTTGGCGGATTGATATCAAGAGCTTGCTTGAGGCAACGACAGATTCCTTGAGTACTTTGCAGAATGATGCAGAGCTGGCTAAGATAATGCCCAAAGCAGTGGAAGAAGCTCCGATAATCGAAGCGATGTTGGAAAAGAAAGCCGAAGGCCGCTCACTTTCACCAGAAGATTATCAGACAATGGGCGTATTCATGGATCGGGTAGAACGCCGTACCATCGAGGTTCAGGAAGAAGCCGATCGTGTAGAGCAAGAGCGCATCACAGAAATTCGTAAGAAAATAGCCCCTATTGCCTTTGAAATGGAACTTGCTGAAACCGATATCAAAGAGCATATTTTCAATATTCTATTTGAAGCTGAATATGAAACCGTTGGCGAATTGATGCTTGCTTTAGAACTTGATGCTGACAAAGTATTCGATTTACCCGGTATTGGCCCGAAAGCAATTGAAAATATTACCGAAGTTTTAGGTGGTATGGACTTCCCAGAAGTAGAGATAGAGGAAGTTGACGAAGAAGAAGCCGAAACCGAAGCTGAAGTTGAGGTTGAAGTTGAAGCGGATGTCGAAGAGAAAGTAGAAACCAAAGAAGAGCCAGAAGAAAAAGTAGACGAAGAAGCTAAAAAAGCAGCAGAAGCGAAAGCCAAAGCCGAAGCTGAAAAGGCTAAGGCTGAAAAAGCAGCGCAAGAAGAAGCTGAGAGAATTAAGCAAGAAAAAGCAAAAGAGCTCGCAGAAGAGAAACGCATTGCTGAAATTCGCTCAAACGTCTCGCTTGCTGCCTTTGACATGGAATTAAAAGATACGGATCTGACAGAGCGCGTGCAGAGTATGCTTAAAGGTGCGGGCTATACCAATGTTGGTGATTTAATGGTCTCCTTGCAAACAGACCCCGGCAGAGTCTTTGACTTGCCCGGATTTGGCATGAAAGCCATCGAGAATTTGACCGAAGTTCTCTCCGTGCTTAGCTTCCCCGAAGAAGAAGAGCTTACTGAAGAAGAAAAATTAGAAGCTGAAGAAAAGAAGAAACAAAAGAGTAGATCGGTTAAATATGTGTTCGACCCCGAACTTGGTGAAGTTGTCGCCGAGAAACAACATAAGCGTGAAGAAGACGATTGGGAAGATATTGATTGGAAGGACGCTTTGTGAGCAAAAAGTCTCGGAGAAAAAAGCGCCACGTCCCACAACGAACTTGTGTAGGATGTCGTGAAACTTTGGCAAAACAGACTTTAACGAGAATTGTCCGCTCTCCTGATGGCGTGCAAGTTGATTTGACAGGAAAATTATCGGGACGCGGCGCATATTTGCATGATCAACGCGAATGTTGGGAGAAAGCTCTCAAAGGCGCGTTAGCAAATGCGCTCAAAACAAAATTAACCGTAGAAGAAAGAACTACGTTAGAAGAATATAGTAAGAATGTGGAAAGTAAAACGTAAAACATGGAGCGTGAATTATAAAAAAACACGCAACACGCTTTACGTTTTACGTCTTCACCTTTTAGGGAAGAGGTATTAATGAGTAAAAAAGAAGAAAAAATTATCGAAATTCCCGCCGCAATCGGTGTGCGTGAATTGGCAGAAGGTATGGGAGCCAGCCCAATTGATGTTATCAAAATTTTGATGACAAATGGGGTTATGGCAAGCATTAACCAGCAAATCGATTTTGATTCGGCTGCGATTGTAGCTGCCGATATGGGCTTTGAAGCGGTTCTCGAAAAAGAAGATGTGCTAGAAGTTGAAGAAGAAGGCAATATTCCTCTTTGGAGACAAGCAATTGCTAATGAAGATGATAAAAACCTTGAAGATCGCCCTCCCGTCGTAACGATTTTGGGGCATGTTGACCATGGCAAAACAACACTTCTTGATGTAATTCGTGATGCAGAGGTGCAAGCAGGCGAAGCGGGCGGAATTACGCAGCATATTGGCGCATATCAAACTTCGCTAAAAGGAAAGATGATCACCTTTTTAGACACACCTGGTCATGCTGCGTTTACCGCAATGCGTGCTCGTGGTGCGCAAGGTGCAGATATTGTCGTTTTAGTGGTGGCAGCAGATGATGGGGTTATGCCCCAGACCAAAGAGGCGATCGCGCACGCTAAAGCCGCGCGCGTCCCGATCATCGTCGCACTGAATAAAACAGATAAAGCCAACGCAAATCCAGAATTAGTTAAGACACAATTAGCAGAGAACGATCTGATTCCCGATGATTGGGATGGCGATACGATGGTCATTCCTCTTTCTGCGCTGCAAAATGAAGGTGTTGAAGATTTGCTCGAAGCAATTTTGCTCGTAGCTGATAATTTGGATATTAAAGCAAACCCCGCTGGCGATATTGTCGGTACAGTCATTGAAGCCGAAGTAGATAAAAAACGTGGCGTAATGGCAACCTTGCTCGTCCAAAACGGGACTTTAAAACAAAGTGATATTGTTGTTGCTGGCGGTGCTTATGGCCGCTTGCGGGCAATGTTTGACTATAAGGGCAACCGAGTTGAAGAGGCTCCCCCTTCCATGCCAGTTTCTGTGATGGGAATGAATGATGTCCCTAGCGCAGGGCAGGTATTTGGCATCGTGGCAGCCGATAAACAGGCACGCTATCAAGTTAAAGAATATCTTGAAGCAGAGAAAAACGCTGCAAGTTCAAAGAAAAGTCTTTCTCTTGAAGATCTTTTTGCCTCTTATCAGGCTGGCGAAACAAAAGAGCTTAGCCTCATTATCAAAGCCGATGTACAAGGTTCTCTTGACCCCATCGAGGGTGAAATGGAGAAATTGGGTGAAGGCGAGATAGGCATTAATATTCTTTATGCTGAAACAGGCAATATCGGTGAAAATGACATCACACTTGCTGCTGCATCGGGTGCGATTGTAATCGGCTTCAACGTCCAAGCAGAGGTAACAGCACGTCGCTTGGCAGACCGTGAAGGTGTTTCCATTCGTCTTTATAATATTATTTATCGTATCGTTGAAGATGTAGAAAAAGCCCTAAAAGGTATGCTTGAGCCTGTTTTTGCCGAAAAGACTATCGGAAAAGCCGAAGTTTTGGCAGTTTTCCCCATCTCAAAGGTGGGCAAAATTGCAGGTTGCCGTGTGCGGGATGGCATCATTCGTCGTAACGCCCAAATGCGCTTGACTCGCGGCGACGATATCCTCTTCGAAGGTGAAGTTTCCTCGCTAAAACATAATAAAGATAAAGTTAACGAAGTCCGTAATGGATTCGAATGCGGCATTGGTTTACAGAATTTTCACGATATTGAAGAAGGCGATATACTTCAATGCTATATTCTTGAGAAAGAAGAAATCGAGTAATTTTTATGCCCTCAGAAGTCCGTTTACATCGCATTGGAGATCGGATTAAGGAAGAACTCTCTGAGATACTTCTTTTTAAATTAAGCGATCCGCGCGTGCAGGGGATTTTTATAACAGATGTCCTTGTAGACAGGGAACTGGCTTTTGCCAATATCTACATCTCTGCTATTGAGGGATCGGTGCGTGCAAAAGAAGCTTTAGCCGGCTTCAACAGCGCCAGCGGATACATACGCCGAATTTTGGCTGGGTCGGTGAAACTCCGATCATTTCCTCAGCTGAAATTTCACTGGGACCCAACACCCGAGCAAGCTGACCATATCGAGGGGATATTAGCTGAGATTCGCGAAGACGAATCGCAGCAGGAAGAAAAAAACGAGAAATTAGAAGAGTAATGACAACAGCACTAGACGCATCTATTAAAAAGCGTTTGGGGGACGCTAATAGAATCTTAATCACTGGTCATATCCGCCCCGACGGGGATGCGGTAGGCTCCATGCTTGGTCTGGCACTTGCATTGGAAAATGTAGGCAAAGACGTGCAAATGGTGTTGCCTGCTGGGCTTCCGTATGCTTTTTCTCACCTTAAGGGGAGCGAATTTATCCAAAAAGAAGTTGAAGAAGAGGTAGACACCTTCATTGTCGTGGACTGCGCCGATTTCAAACGTATCCATGAAGACTTACAGTCTTTTGGTGCCCCCGATATTAATATTGACCACCATATCACCAATGAAAACTACGCAAAGATCAATCTTGTCGAGGCAGATTCTGTGGCAACAGCCTCGATCTTGACCGAGCATTTCCCTGCATGGGGATTGGAGTTTACGAAGCCAGTTGCTGAGGCTTTATTGACAGGTCTCATTACAGATACACTTGGTTTTCGTACCCTAAACATGAATCCCAAAGCCTTCCGTCAAGCCGCGATATTGATGGAAACAGGTATCGATCTGCCTGACCTTTATTATCAAGCCATGATACGCCGTACCTTTAAGGCTGCTCGTTATTGGGGGGCGGGGCTTGCCAACCTCGAGCGGGATGGACAAATGGTTTGGGCTGTGCTAAGTTTGAAAGACCGCAAGGCGGTTCGTTATCGTGGCAATGATGATGCTGATTTGATCAATATTTTGTCTTCCATAGATAAAAGCCCTGTTGCTTTGGTTTTTGTAGAACAACCAAAGGGGATGGTAAAAGTTTCGTGGCGAGCACGTGGTGAACAGTGGGATGTCGCTCAGGTTGCGGCAGGTTTTGGGGGAGGCGGTCATCGCGCGGCTGCTGGGGCGACGATCGAAGGTTCTTTAGACGAGATCAAGCCCAAGGTTTTGAGCGCAACGCGTGAAATCCTATAAAAAATATAATGTGATTTATACTCTAGATGGATTTCAAATCCGGTGGAGATTGCAAATCCCATTGAACAAATAATAAATAATCCAAACGGAGGAAAACTCTAATGCAAAATAAAGACGCAATTTCAGGGGTGTTGGTCATTGATAAACCAACTGGAATGACTTCACATGACGTAGTAAATATCGTTCGCCGTGGAACGGGGATTCGACGCGCCGGGCATACAGGAACGCTAGACCCACGAGCTTCAGGCGTTCTGGTAATTTTGGTTGGCCCTGCTGTGCGCTTGAGCGAATATATTTCAGCTTCTGATAAACGCTACCAGGCTATTATTCGGATGGGAACAGCAACAGATACTTATGATGCCGAAGGTGCTTTTACACGAGAAGAAGTTTCTGTTGATGTGACCGAAGAGCAATTTGAAGCTGAGTTGAAAAAATTTGAAGGTGAAGTTGAGCAAACCCCGCCTGCTTATTCAGCCGTCAAGGTGAATGGACGCAAAGCATATGAAATGGCGCGCAAAGGTGAAGAAGTTGAGTTGGAACCGCGCATGATTCAGGTGCATCATCTCGAGGTTTTGGAATGGGCAACTCCCGAAGTTGTAGTCGATGTGCATTGCTCTTCTGGTACATATATTCGCTCGCTCGCGAATGATCTCGGTGAAGTTTTGGGTTGTGGCGCATATTTAGTCGGCTTACGCCGCACGAAAAATGGACGTTTCTCACTGCGAGATTCCATCCCGCTGCGTAAACTGAAAGAAGCCTTTGAAGCTGGCGATTGGTATAAATATATTCTCCCTGCCGCAGAATCTCTTTCTGATTGGCATTCTGTAGAATTGGATCCTGATGAGGTTGAAACCCTTCGCCATGGTCAGCGAGTAAAAGCTGAGCCCGGTACTGAAGTGGAGATGGCGCGTGGCATCAGTGATGCTGGTGAGTTAGTCGCGTTAATAAAACTTGTAGAAGCCGAAGATGGCACGCTTGAGTGGCAGCCGAAGAAGGTCTTTTTCACCTCCTAAGCTTTCTCTAACGATCTTTGAAAACCACAGATGAAATAAAACTGATTTCAGTATTTATCACATTCATCTGTGGTTTCTTTTTCTCTCAGCCTCCGTCTCCCGACCACAGACCAATAGACTAATAAAATGCTTCATCTCCACTCCCTCGAAGACCTTTCACTGCAAAAGACCTGGCTCACAATCGGCATTTTTGATGGCGTTCATTGTGGGCATCAAGAAATCATTCGTCATCTCACTGCAGGTGCAAAAAGAGCCAATGCTGCTGCGCTGGTGATTAGTTTTTATCCGCACCCTGCTGCGGTTTTAGGGAAGCGTAAGAATGTAAAATATCTTTCTCTTCCTGACGAAAAAGCCGAACTTCTTGAAAAATTAGGCGTAGATGTATTTCTGGAGCATCCCTTTGATCAGGAAATTGCTACGTTATCGGCAAAAGAGTTTATGGTGAGAATTGAGAAACGTGTCCAACTGAAAAAAATGCTTATCGGATACGATTTTGCGTTAGGAAAGGATCGTCAAGGTGATGCAGAGTATCTAACTGCTTTGGGAGAGAAATCTGGATACGCAGTCCAAACCTTTGAACCTCTTCTCAGCGAAGGTGCAGCTATCTCCTCCAGCCGCGTTCGGGATGCGCTCGCAGATGGACACGTGCGCGATGCTCATCATCTTTTGGGGCATCCCTATACTTTATGCGGCTCTGTTATCCACGGCGATGGGCGTGGACGAAAGATCAACATCCCCACTGCCAATATAGAAATAAAGGCAGAGAAAATTACGCCAAAAAATGGCGTATACGCTACTTGGGCAATTTTGCAAGGAAAAAAACACCCTGCCGTTACCAATATCGGTATTCGCCCGACTTTCACGCCAGATAAAGAGCGCGCCAATATTGAAACGCATATTCTGGGCTTTAGCAAAAATATTTACGGGGAAGAATTGAAGCTAGAGCTTGTAGAGCGTTTACGTGATGAAAAAAAATTCTCTTCAGTAAACGAGCTCTTGCAACAAATCCACGCTGATATCGAAAAAGCGCAAGAAATTTTGAAGTAATTTTTAGTGTGCAGAAAATATAAAAAGGGTGGAAATTTTCTTGTTGACGAAGATGCCCTTTTCGTCTATAGTGCTTTGAAAGAAAATTAGATGATACGCTATCGACATGACAGTTTGCTAAAAAGAACGTCCGTTGGTTGAGTAGGCGGTGTTTTTCGCCGTATCGAAGCCAACATTTGCCTAGAAAGTGCCTGTTTTGTGGTTTCGATACGCCCTGAAAAAGCCTTCGGGGCTACTCAACCACCTTCAAAAACGAAAGTATCATGTGGCTAGATAATACGGAGTTCCCCCATGCCAAAAGAAAAAATCTATCTTCTCTCTCCGAAAAAACTTTCTCCTGAAGTGATTGCGGTCACCTTTGCAAAAACATCCCGTTCCCCGCTTAGTTTTCAGGAAATTGCGGATGAACTCAGTGATGAATCCAGCGCAGAATTTCATGAGAAATGGGTTGTTGGGTATGGTCATGCTTCAGTTGCGGAGCACGCTGTTTTACATATTGCGATTGAAAACGTCTCGCGTATGGCAATTGAATGCATCCAATTAAATCGACTCGCCTCTTATACCGAAAAATCAACCCGCTACCAAAAATGGGATTCTAAGGCCTTCGTTGTCCCGCCAGAGTTGGATGGGCATCCGTTAAAGGGCGAGTATAAGAAAACAGTCAAGATGCTCTTCAAAACCTACGCCGATTCGCTCGAGCCAGCCCGTGCCATTATTCAAGAGAGACTGCCTCGCAAAGAAGGCGAATCGGATGAATTCTGGGATAGACGAATCCGTGCCAAATATATAGATGCCTGTCGTTTTTTGCTCCCAGCCGCTGCTCATGCCAATGTGGGGATGACCGCGAACGCACGCGTTCTGGAGAGCGCAATTCGCAAAATGCTCTCGCATCCACTTGCAGAAGTGCGGCAGATTGGCGAGAAGATCAAAATCGCCGCGCAAGGTGAAGTCCCCACGCTCGTAAAATACGCTGATTCTGTATCCTATCTCAACGAAACAGAAAAAGAATTTACTGCCTTGAGTAAAAGCTGTTGCGCTCCCATGCCTGCAAGAGAAAAAAACGTGCAATTGCTCGATTATGATCCCACCGCTGAAAATAAGATCCTTGCCGCAGTATTATACAGATTTGGCGAGATGTCTTTTGATCAGGCACTACATTATGTAGAAAGCCTCAACGAAGAAGAGCGCGCTGAGATTGCAGAAAAAATGCTCGGCAATCTAGGTAAATTTGATATTCCTCTCCGTGAACTTGAATATAGCACCTACGCCTTCGACCTTCTCATGGATCAGGGGGCGTATTACGAATTCAAACGTCACCGCATGATGACTCAAACGCCGCAACCCTTAACGGCAAATCTCGCTTATCCCACCCCCAGCCTACTCACAGAAGCCGGCTTCGAGTCACGTTATGTCGCGGCAATGGATGCGGCGGCTGAAACTTACCAGAAAATCGCGGCTTTTAATCCACATGTCGCTGCCTATCTTGTCCCCAATGGCTTTAATCGGCGCGTATTGACAACCTTCAATTTGCGTGAAGCCTATCACTTTTGCCAACTCCGTGCAGCGAAAAATGCTCATTTTTCCATTCGCCATATTGCCCGCAAAGTTTATGCTGAGATAGAAAAACACCATCCCTTGCTTGCGAAATATATGCGCTTCCCTGAAGAGGAAACATGGCAGAAACACCTGTCTTTCTAATGGAACTCTTTAGAAAAGCACTCACTAGAGGAACGTTATTTCTCGGTTTCTTTTTTCTTGGATTAACCGCCTGTACCCTCAATGTGGATGTGGAGCCGCTTCGCGCGCCAACTTTGGCTGGCTCATTGCAACCCTATCAATCTCCCATCCCCAGCGTTACACCGCTCCTGCCTACCCCAGCACCAACCGAGACTCCGCTCCCTACGCCAACGCCACATCTCTACCAAATTACATCTGGTGATACGATGGGGAGAATCGCTCTTGAATTTGGTATCACAACAAATGACCTGATTGCCGCAAATCCTGATGTGCCGCCCTCTTCGATGTCTGTTGGGCAAGAACTTCTCATCCCGGATGGCGAAGTGATTCCAGTTCCTTTATCTACACTAGAACCACTTGCGCTCAAAGTTTCCCAGACCTTTTGTTATCCCACTCTCAGTGGTGGAATTTGGTGTTTTCTCTCGGTTTTAAATGAGTCAAATGAAGTAGTAGAAAGCGTTTCTGCAGGAATTAACCTTTATGATGCGAATGGTCAATTACTTGTTCAGCAAACGGCTTTCCCACTTCTGGATCGTCTTTCTGTTGGTGAAAGGTCAACTTTGCTAACATACTTCGCTGATATAGATGTGGATATAACAGCCCATGCAATGCTTTTGACTGCGCTGCCTGTCTTAGCAGGGGATTCGCGTTATTTCTCCGCTTCAGTGCAAAACGTTTTGACAGAAATTTCTTGGGATGGGAATCTTACTGAAATAAGTGGGGAGATTGCAATGGAGGAGAACGTATCCCGGCTTTGGGTGGTTGCTACTGCGTACGATGACGACGGAAATATTGTTGGCGCACGTAGGTGGGAATCTCTTTCGGGAGAGAGAAATTTTCAGTTAACGGTAGCAAGTTTGGGGCATGCGATCGAACGCGTCGAATTATATATCGAGGCAAAACGCTAAGGTCAACCTTTCAAGAGTGAAAAGCCTCTTTGTTTGACGCATCCTTTTCTAGGATGTATAATTCTCCAGTCATTATATCTTTTCAAGGAAACTTTATGGCTCTAAATGGAAATCTTAGAGATTTCACCGTAACTCAATTGCTCAATCTGGTCAATCTGGCGAGTAAGACAGGGACGCTGGTAATAGAAGGACCAAACGAAACTGCTGAAGTTTCATTTCGCGGCGGAAAATTAGCTTATGCGATGATTGGGCGAGAGAATGGTAGTTTGGCTTCTATTTTGCATAAGGGGAAGAAGTTAAGTGCGAGTCAGTATAAATCGATCCAACAGCGTGCAGGGCATGTGACAGATAAAGAACTAGGTCTTCTTTTAATTAATGCTGGGTATCTTTCACAAGACGATATTTTAACATCTTTGCAAACAAATTTTATGGGGGTTGTGCGTCATTTATTTACCTGGGTAGAGGGATTTTTTCGTTTTGAGAACGATAAATTACCTCCTGAAGATCGCATTAATGTTCGTCTTGATTTAGAAAACCTGATCATTGAAGGCTCTCGCCAATTAAGAGAATGGGAACAGTTGCAAGATGAAATCCCCAGCCTTGAGATGGCGTTGAAATTTACTGATCGCCCGGGTGCTGATTTAAAGAATGTCAATTTGAGCGTAGAAGAATGGCGGGTTGTTTCGTATATTACGCCAAAAAATAAGATTAGCCAAATTGCAAAAACAACCAAAATGGACGATATGGAAATTCGCCGTATCGTTTATGGTCTGATTCAAGCTGGGCTGGTGGAGATTACTCGCCTCGAAGGTGCTGCCCCCAAACTTGCCAAGGATATGTTCCCAATGCAAGATAAAGTTGAACAAAAATCTTTGGTTAATCGTCTCATTAATCGAATTGGTAATATGTAATTTTTATTTTTCATTGAGGAAGAGCTTATGCAAACAGTCAAAATGGTGGTTACAGGTCCCTTTAGTTCAGGGAAAACCCAGTTTATCGGCTCTGTGAGCGAGATTGACGTTGTCGCAACAGAGCGCAAAATTACTGGAGAAGGCGAAAAAGAAGTGAAAGATGCAACCACAGTCGCGATGGATTTTGGACGTATCACCGTAGATGAAGATTTGGTACTTTATCTTTTTGGGACGCCTGGGCAAAAACGCTTTGATTTTATGTGGGAGATTCTTTCTGAGGGTATGTTAGGCTTTATTGTTATGATCGATAGTGCTCGCCCTGAAACCTTCCGTGAAGCCCGTAGCATTTTGCAAACCTTTAGAGCTTATGCCCCCACGCCCTATGTAGTTGCTGCAAACAAACAAGATGTAGAAGACGCATGGGAAATCGAAGATATGCGTAACGCACTGCGTTTGGATCCGAAAGTCAAATTATTACCCTGTGTGGCTACCGATTTGAAGTCGGTCAAATCTGTTCTTTTGGAATTACTATACAGCATTTTAGCTGAAATGGAAGCGGGCGGGTAAACCCCTCCTGTTGATTGGAATTTTGTGTCATCAATTACTACAGATCAAGGAATTGTTCATTATGAAGTTTATGGACGTGGCCGCCCAGTAATTTTATTACATGGCTGGCTGGGTTCATGGGGGCTATGGCAGGAAACGATGGCATATTTGGGGCGACATTATCGCACTTATGCGCTAGATTTTTGGGGGTTTGGGGAATCAGGAAAAAAACGAGAAACGTATGCAGTACAAGATTTTGTTAGTTTAGTAGATCAATTTATGGAACATTTGGGTATTGTGCAGGCACCCTTAGTGGGGCACAGTATGGGGGGCACAGTGAGCCTTTCTGTTGCGCTTACACATCCTGAACGAGTTAGCAAAGTTGTTGTGATTGGCTCACCGATAGTTGGTTCTTCATTGGCTTGGCCTCTAAAACTATCCGGAAATCGCGCGATTGCTTTTATGCTTTTTAATGCAATGGGCATGTTTCGAATGGCAATGCGTGTTGCATCGCCATTTATTAGCCGTGACCCGCGCTTCCCTGAGATGATGGATAAAGACCTTTCCCGAACAACGCTTGAATCCTTCCTGCTTAGTATTGCTTCTTTACATCGGACAGATCTAACCCCGATGCTTTCAGAGATCAATATTCCCACAATGGGGATGTATGGAGATTTGGATAATATCGTGAGTCCCAGTGAATGGGAACCCATGCAGCAGGGGATTCCTACTACGCGTATTGAAAGATTTGATAATGCTGGGCATTTTATTATGTTGGATGAGCCGAATTTGTTTATCAATAAGTTAAAAAGTTTTCTGGATGATGAGCCAGATGATATGTGAAGAAGAAAATAAAAAATCCCTTACGTTTGAAAAAACGCAAGGGATTTTTTGTTTTGCACATACTTTTCACGAGTTTAGCATTGCTATTGACAAAATTAGAACAATTGTTCTATAATACGTTTACTAATCCATTCGGCACTAAGGAGGTCGAAATGAAAACCAATTCTGGAAAATTCAAATCACCAACATTTTTTGGTGGACGCACATTGGAACGCGGTGCAGCTTGGGGAATGATGATTATTGCAGCACTACTTGCTTTTGAAGTTTTTAACTTTAGTTCCACAGCATTTGCTTTGGAAGACGTATTAGGCGGCCTAAGCTTTATGGGCTTCCGCTGGGCAACAATTTTAGCGATTGCTTTTTGCGGAATAGATTTTGCTGGCGTTGCGCGCCTCTTCACTCCCGAACAGGGGGCTGACGAACCAGCAGAAGTCTGGTATCTTTTTGGAGCTTGGCTTTTAGCAGCTGTAATGAACGCCATGCTTACGTGGTGGGGCGTATCCATTGCAATTACCAATAATGGTCATGTAGGTAACGCAGTTGTCAGTTCTGCAACCATGATCAAGGTTGTGCCTATATTTGTCGCTGTCATGGTTTGGTTGATCCGCGTCCTGATTATCGGCACATTCTCTGTTGCAGGAGACCGCTTATTCAGCCAAGATACACAAAAAAGAACCTATTCAAAGAATAGAAATACCACATTTAACACACGTCGCAAACCCTCTACGCGCCGCCCTGCTCCTAAACCCCGCCCCTCCCCTCAGGCAAGCTTCAGTAGTGGTGCAGAGCCGACCTACCATAATCTTTCAGCATCCAGCACACGGAAGCAAAGTTTTGAGCGTCGAGAGCAACAACGTCAGCGTGAATTTTAGAAGAAAGATGAGCTATGTAAAAAAATGTACGATGAATATTTTGAAGAAGACGAAGTCTACGAGGATGAAGACGATTATTATCCGGAAGACGAATACTGGGAGACAGAGGAGTTGGATGAAGATTATGATAATCCCTCTCCTCTTTCCTTACTTCCGCCCATTGCGATCTTGATCGTAGGGGTTTTTCTGGTTATTTTTTTTAGCGGATTAAGTACATCGGTACGCGCGGATGATGGGCTTGCTTCCGCTAGTGGAGAATATACCTATCATCCAGGCTTGTCACCGCTATTTACCCCGGAAATCCACTTTTGGGGTGAAAAAATTATGGGATGGGCATCTGAAACAGGATTGGACCCAAATCTGATCGCCACCGTGATGCAAATCGAATCCTGTGGTGATTCGCGTGCAACCTCTGGCGCAGGGGCAATGGGACTTTTTCAGGTCATGCCTTATCATTTTGAAAGCGGAGAAAACGCCTATTACCCAGATACAAATGCCCTCCGCGGATTAGGCTACCTCAAGAGCTCACTAGACACTGCTAGCGGAAATGCGCGTCTCGCCTTCGCAGGCTATAACGGCGGGATTAGCATCATCTCAAAAGCAGAATCATCTTGGGCTAACGAGACGCAACGTTACGCTTATTGGGGGAGTGGAATCTATGCCGATGCCTTACAGGGAGCCTCGCAAAGCGCACGGCTGGATGAATGGCTCAGCCACGGTGGGACAAGTTTATGCGCACAGGCACGTGCTAGTCAGTAAATCAGAGATTAAGAAAGGGTTGCGGTAGGTTTGTTTTTCTCTGGATCAAGAAGTGGCAAGAAAATCTTAAAGATCGTCCCTTTCCCCTCTTCGCTTTCTACATCAATTTCCCCATTATGTTTTGTAATGATCCAATATGCAATCGAAAGCCCCAAGCCAAAGCCTGGTGTTTTTGATCGCGTACGGGATTTTTCGGTGCGGTAGAATCGTTCAAAAATATGAGGTAAATCTTCTGCAGGAATACCAGGCCCAGTATCCTGCACAATGAAACGGGCTTTTCCATCCATTTTTGACAGGCTCAGAATAATCTCGCCTCCCTCAGGTGTATATTGGATTGCATTGGAGATGAGATTCAACAAAACTTGCTTGAGGCGGTCACGATCACCGAGAATCAAAATCTGATCGATCTCAGCCAATTTGATTGTCAGTTTATCTCCCGCTAAGACGTGCATTTGCTGTAGTACTTCAAAGAGCAGAGTATCCAGTTCGAGAGTTTCTTTTTGGAGAGGGAGTTTGCCCGTTTCAGCTTTTGCAAGCAGTAAAAGATCGCCAACAAGACGGGTCAGGCGATTTGCTTCCTCATCAATGCTGAGAAGGGTTTCTTCATCCACCGTATTCATCCGTCGCATCAGGCCAACATTCCCCTTAATGACTGTTAAGGGCGTGCGAAGTTCATGGCTAATGTCTGCCAAAAAACGCTGTTGAGAGGTAAATATTGTTTCCAGCCGCTCAAGTGTTTGATTAAAAGCCAGCACAAGTTGCCCCACTTCATCGTTGGGGAGATGCTTATAAGGGATACGGCGGGAAAGATCGTCTGCACGATTGATCTGTCTGGTTGTGGCAACGATAGTATCGAGGGGGGCAAGAGAGCGTTCGATCGTGAGCCATGACCCAATTCCCGCTATGATGATGGCAAAGATCGCGGTCATAATTAAAATATAGAGCAAATCTTCACGAACGGAATCTATTACAGCCAGGCTGGTCGCGACTTGCATTGTCCCGGCGCTCCGCCCGCCCACACTGAGTGGTACACTGAGAACGCGCATATGAACACCGTGATAATCGATATCGCGAAAATTTGTCTCAATTGCCGTCAACCCTTTGATGTTGAGTGCTTCGGGGAATTGATTGCGATCCAACGAAGAAGAAAGAAGAATCCCTTGGCGATTCCAGACCTGAACATACATATTGGTTGCCATATCCAGCGGAGGGAGACGGAGAGTATTTATCTCACCAACAGAATCGACATGGGTAACTTCAAGGATTTCGCTTGCTGTGTTATTGAGCAGCTCATCTACTTGACGAATAAGTGTTACATTGACAAGGGTATAGACAGCCATGCCAAAGAGAAGTAAAACTCCCCCCAATAATGTGGAATAAAATAAGGTTAATCTGGCGCGTAGCATTAGTGGGTTATGATGTACTGCGTATTGAGCAAAGCATTACGCAATATCCTTTTATGGAGCTTCACGCATCACGTAACCAACACCACGCACGGTTTGAATCAAACGTACTTCGCCCCCATCCTCTAATTTCTGACGCAAATAGCGGATATAAACCTCGAGCACATTACTTTCGCCACCAAAATCATAACCCCAAACGCGGTCAAAAATCACTTCACGCGTCAAAACCTGGCGGGGATGCCGCATAAAGAGATCGAGCAATTCGTACTCTTTTGCCGTGAGTGAAATAACTCGCTCTTCGCGTGAAGCCTGTCGTGAGCCAGTATCCAACTTAAGGTCAAGAAACTCTAAAATCGGAATGCGTTTCACCTGCGTTCGCCGTAGTAAGGCACGAATTCGGGCTAAAAGCTCATCCAGATTAAAGGGTTTTACCAAATAATCGTCTGCTCCCGCATCCAGCCCTTGTACGCGGTCTTGGATGGTATCTTTCGCCGTGAGCATGACGATCGGGACCTCACCACCTGTTCTTAAACGGTGGCAAACTTCAAGTCCGTCCATGCCCGGCAACATCCAATCCAGCACAACCAAATCAGGGTGATTATCTCGCGCCATCAGCAATCCGCTGCGTCCATCCACTGCTGTATCCACAAGATATCCCTCGTAGGCAAGCCCACGCTGCAATAATTTCAAAATAGCAGGGTCATCTTCGATTACTAAAATTCGTTCACTCATATTTTTCTCCTGTTAAAACTATACCATCTTTTTTGGTAAAATCAACGTATGCAAACTCTTTCCTCCCTACTCGACAAACGCCTTTTCGATTTGATGGCAGCTTTTCTTGGTCTCTTACTTTTTTCTCCGATATTATTCATCGTAGCATTATTTGTGCGCATTTTTCACGGAGCACCAATTCTCTTCAAACAGAAAAGGCCAGGATATAAAGGGAAATTATTTTTTATTTATAAATTTAGGACGATGACGAGCCGCACCGCTCTTGATGGAAGCCTGCTCCCAGACGCCGAACGGATGACGCGCTTTGGACGTTTGCTCCGCGCAACCAGCCTCGACGAGTTACCCGAACTCTTCAATATTTTACGCGGCGAAATGAGCTTGGTCGGACCCCGCCCACTCCTCATGCAGTATCTCCCTCTCTATAATGATGAGCAAATGCGCCGCCACGATATGCTCCCCGGTATCACCGGCTGGGCGCAAATCAACGGGCGCAATAATATCTCATGGGATGAAAAATTTAAATTAGATCTATGGTATATAGATAATTGGTCTTTTTGGTTGGACATAAAAATACTCTGGCTAACACTCTGGAAGGTTTTTAAGAGAGAAGATATCAATCAGGAGGGGGAGGCAACAGCAAAGTATTTTATGGGGAATGAATAGCTAATTATTCCCCTTTGCATAGTAGGATGAATGAGCGTGTAATTCGATACAATAAGCGGATTATTGCTTTGCTTTAGTTTCATTTTGTGCCTTGAAAATGTACTTTGTTATCCCAATCTAATAATCTGGATTGTAAAAAAAAACCTAGCCACCAGACAGTTTCATAAATATTTACAAAGAGAGATGCGGATCGGCAATTCGTTGACAAGACGCCTCTCGGTAAAACGTAAGCCAATTTGAAAAATGCTTAAATCACGGCGGCCCTTGCGAT
>Ga0209361_1000741_pt1 | contig 26963 bp, 25 predicted proteins | sample SaaInlV_200m_DNA_3_FD_184657 | JGI IMG/M metagenome (GOLD analysis project Ga0209361, IMG submission 184657) | Marine microbial communities from expanding oxygen minimum zones in the Saanich Inlet - SI037_S4LV_200m_DNA (SPAdes) (version 2) | ecosystem: Environmental > Aquatic > Marine >... | reverse complement strand
CGCACCCAACTGGACAACGTTCACATCACAAGCAATGCAAAATGTGGCTGCGCTTCATGCAAATTGGATCGTGCTTACGCCAAGCTGGAGTTTTACGCGCACACAACCACTCATTTTCGCTGCCCAGCCCGGTGAAGACCCGCTCTGGGATGACACAAAATTAATGCTCCAACAAGCCAACGCACTCAACTTAAACACTGCCCTTTTTCCAACACCAAGTTTCCCTACAGATTCGGATAGCTGGTGGATCAGCGCCCCGCGAGATTTTGGCTGGTGGAATGAATGGTTCGACCGCTACCGCCAATTTGCGTTACATCATGCTGATATTGCTTCAGCCAATAACGCCCAAGTGCTGATCCTCGGCGGAGAATGGCTTGCTCCCGCTATGCAAAACGGGATGCTCGTAGATGGGCAGGCTTCCGGTGTCCCCGCCGACGCAGAGCTGCGCTGGAACACGATCTTGAACGATGTCCGTTCACGTTTTAGCGGTGAAATTTGGTGGGCGTTGCCCTACACCCCTGGCAGCCTTGTCAGCGCACCTGCCTTCATCAAAGGTGTAGACGGCATCTATCTCCTTTGGGATGCTCCCCTCAGCACAACAGCACCCACTACAAAAGAAGCCATGACAGCCGAAGCAATACGCTTACTTGACGAAGAAATTTCCCCTTATCAAGTCAGTATCGAAAAAGAAATTATCATTGGGCTGGCTGTTCCCTCGGCAACGGGCGCAGAGAACGCCTGCGTATCGAATGCAATAGGAGGCTGCCTCGACTGGACAGCGCTCAGCCGTCCCCTAGCCGACATTCCCTCCGTTGGGCTAAATCTCCAAGCCCAGGTAGATATTTACGAATCTATGCTTAATGCCATCAATGGACGTTCGTGGATCAACGGGTTCATCAGCCGAGGCTATTATCCCCCCGTGATGCTAAGAGATAAATCCGCATCTATCTACGGGAAACCGGCAGCCGATCTACTCTGGTACTGGTATCCGCGATTATTGGGATTAAGTCAATAACCTGACACAAAAGACGCCACTCTTTGTGCGGCGGAGTCAAAACGTCAGCGGTGGTCATAGGTATAAAGCCTTTGACCACCGCTGACATTTTGGTAAAGTGCTACAGAGTGAATGAGTAAGTTTATCAACTTCTCACGGGTGGAAAAATCTACTTTAGCCATTACACGCTCAAAATAGGCTGATACATCCCCTAACATAGCCATTGTGATTTCTGATCGTTCTGAGTGTTCTACTTGACTCTGGGCGGCTTTTTGTTGAGCTTGCAAGCTGGTGCGATTATCAGCAATCTTGCCTTTTTGCTCTCGCAGTTCTTCAAGGTCAATGATAGTTTCTCGATAAGCATCAAGAATGCGTTTCTCTTGAACATCTAGCCTTTCAAGTTCCTTCCCAATTTTGCTTTGTAAATCTTTGGCAGATTGTGAAAGTCTGCTTGCTTGAGGCATTCTCTTTTCAATCTGCATTTTTAGATTGGCGGGGTCTTGCAATAACTCTGTCACCCCTTGCCAAATTTTCTCATCAAAAGGCTTTTGCCGTGTGGATATTCTCACATCATCATGGGGCTTTGTAGTCATGTTCTTATTACGTTTTGCTCCGCAGCTATAATAAGTTTTCTTATTGCTGACGTAGCCTGGGCACATGCTATTAGTATAGGGACTTTGAGACAGTAAGGATATATACTAGTGAATTGTCAGTCAAGAAATATGCTACACTGCATTATATGCGGTACTAATTTAGGTTTCATACAACCCATAGGCGCAGACATGTCTTACATAATCACATACAATTCAGAAATACAAATCTTAGAAATAAAGTTTCAAGGTAAAGTAACTAAAAATGATTTGAAAAAAGCCTATGAAGAAGCGTTTCCAATTGCGGTAAGGGAAGAATGTTTTTTGTTCTTAAATGATTTTATTGAAGCAATAATTAGTTTGCGAGTTTTCGATGTTGTAGAATGGGCCAAAACCATATTGAAAATAGGCGAAGATTATGGACAAAACGCAAGGCTACTCAAGCGGGCGATTATTCTACCGGTAAGCTATAAAGACTCGAAATTCGCAGAGACAGTTGCGTCAAATAGAGGATATAGAATTAAGTTATTCAAAGATGTGGATAATGCAAAAAAATGGTTGTTGGATGAAAAATAATATCATCAAGGAGTTGATACTGTACTCGAACATTTTTTGCTAATCTGCTTCATCTCGTCTCGCCTACCTGCCAGTAATACAAACCATGAAATAAAAGAACGCCCTTGCAAAAACAAGAGCGTTCTTTATTAGATTAAAACTTCTAACTCAAATGAAAGTAGACGCGTTGAGTCCGTGAATCTTTTTTGAGTGGCGTTTTTGCATTATGGCGTATTTACCGGTGATGGCGTTATAGATGGAAAGAAAACGGGCGGTGGCGTTAGCGTCGGTGAAGGAGAAGGTGTAGGCGTTTCTGTAAGCTGAGGAGGGTAGTAAAATTCCAAAGCGACTGTTGGGTCAATATTCCCATCTCCCGCTGAACCCCCAACCCAATATGTTTTCCCATTGGCAGCAATTACTTGTACAAAAAGCCACCCAAAATCGCTATTTTTATTCATAATCCCTGTCAAGGTGAACGCAGAGCCTTTCTCTTCCATAGGACCATCAATCGCCTTGTTGGGGATAGGGCGCAAAGCCACACCATTTCCGCGCACCACAATAACTTGTACTCCCTTCAAAACGCGAAAGAATTTATTTGTTCCAATATTTTCACCAGACCCCTTCGGCATAGTTACTACAGAGCCTGTTTTCCAGTCCGGCCATTCGGTTAATTTAGAGGGTGTTCGTGTGGCAGATGGCGTTAGCGTTGGCGTACTACTTGGCGTAACAAGGAAAAGAAATGATGTCGAGGTAGGATATGCCGTAAATGTTGGTCGGAGCGTTGCCTGCGTTGGCGTTTTCGTAAAATGAGCTTCTGCTGCCTGTGTTTGCCATGCGGCGGCAGTCTGTGTGCCAGCGACAACTGTATAGATAAACCCAGGCGCCTGTGTTGTCTCCAAAGGGCTGCAAGCGGACAGGATAAAAATCGACAAAAATAACCCGACCAAGAATTTTCTTTTTCTCATACAATCTCCAAATATTTTTTCTGTTTCACTTTTCCTTCTTGTGAAAACAGAAGTTTCCTAGATTATACACAACCTGAGTTTTTTCTGGCGTCAAAACCATCCTACAAAAGTTGTGTTTCCTTTATTCGCCACATTTGCTATCAATCGTTATAATAGCTAAATTCAATTCGCCAACTGGAGGAGCAATGTCTAAAAAATTACGCAATTTTCTAATCGGATTTGTCCTTATCCTGTTAATACTAGGGGTCGGCGGCAATCTATTCTACAAAAACTGGGTAAAAATCAATACCCCTGCATCCTTTCCGCAAGTAGATGGGGAGATAAAAATCGAAGGGTTGGATGGGCCGGTTGATGTCTATCGCGACGAGATGGGCATCCCGCATATTTATGCCAGCACCCTGCATGATCTCTTTATGGCACAAGGATACGTTCAAGCGCAGGATCGCTTCTGGCAAATGGATGCCTGGCGTCATATTGGCTCAGGCACGCTCTCAGAGATGTTCGGGGATGCCCAGCTTAAAACGGATTCTTTTCTGCGCACACTAGGCTGGCGCCAGACCGCTGAACTGGAATATGCTTCTGCCGAGGGTGATGCCAAGCTGATGCTTGATGCTTACGCCGCTGGCGTAAATGCCTACCTTACCGAGCGCAGCGGCACAGAACTCAGCCTAGAATATGGCGTGCTACAACTACTCAGCCCCGACTACGTTCCTGAAGAATGGACGCCCATCCACTCACTGACCTGGGGCAAAGCAATGGCCTGGGATTTGCGCGGCAATATGGGCGCAGAGATCGAGCGCGCTATTTTGCTCAAAACGCTCACGCCTGAGCAGGTCGATGAGTTGTTCCCGCCATACCCGAAAGACCACCCCGTCATCGTTCCCACGATTGGTGAAGACGTCGCGTTAACGGAAGATGATGTGATGGCAGCGCTCAGTGCGCCTGCAAGCATTAGCGCACTGGAAAACGTAAATGCCAATTTTGCATTGCTAGAGAACGTGCTTGGTCCAACGGGAGCAGGCATCGGGTCAAACTCGTGGGCGATCGCCGGATCACGCACAGATACGGGCATGCCGCTTCTCGCCAACGATCCGCATTTGGGCATCCAGATGCCATCCATCTGGCACCAGATCAACCTGCACTGCTTCCCTCAAACCGATACTTGTCCTTTTAGCGCAGGCGGTTTTTCATTCCCCGGCGTGCCTGGTATTGTGATCGGGCATAATGAGAAAATTAGCTGGGGTTTCACGAACGTTGGTCCTGATGTGATGGATCTCTTTGTTGAGCGCGTCAACCCCGACAACCCCAATCAATATGAAGTCAATGGTGAGTGGGTTGATTTTGAAACCCGCGTAGAAATAATCAACACTCGCGGTGGACAGTCTGAAGAAATCACAGTGCGTCTCACACGTCATGGGCCGGTAATTTCGAACACTTATGGACCACTAAAAGACGAAAATCTTGAAGACGATCAGGAAGCCTTCGGCGACAAAGCTGGCATTGACCTGCCTGAAAATTATGTCGTCGCGCTTGGCTGGACAGCCTTGGAACCGGGCAATGTTTTCATGGCAATTTGGGGCTTCAATAACGCCCAAAACTGGGAAGAATTCCGTGAAGCAGCGCGTGGCTTTGCTGTACCCGCCCAAAACCTGATTTACGCAGATGTAGAAGGCAATATCGGCTACCAAATGCCCGGACGTGTGCCGATCCGCGCCAATGGCGATGGACGTTATCCCGTCCCCGGCTGGACAGATGCATACGAGTGGACAGGCTACATTCCTTTTGAAGAGCTGCCCTACGTTCTCAACCCGCAATCTGGCTTCATTGCAACCGCAAATAATCAGGTCAATCCGTGGGATTATGAACACCACATCACCTACGATTGGGCTTATGGCTACCGCGCCGAGCGTATTGTCAATATGATCAAAAATGGCCCCGAAATAATTGATATGGCGTATGTTCAAGAAATGCAGGGGGATGGGAAGAATCTCAACGCCGAAACTTTGGTGCCGCTCCTGATGCAAATCCCGCTCGATGAGCACTATATCGACGAACGCGCTCTCCTTTCAACTTGGGATTACCAAAACGACATGGATTCAGCCCCCGCCGCCCTCTTCGCCGTTTATTGGAAGAATTTACTCGCTGCCACCTTCCACGATGATCTCCCTGAAGATTACTACCCGGGCGGCGGCTCACGTTGGTACGAAGTGATGAGAAATATCACACCAGAAGCCGATCATTTCTTCTGGGACAACAAAGAAACCGACGCAGTAGAAACACGTGACGATATCTTCGCGCTCGCCTTTGCACAAGCCGTAGAAGAAATCGTAGAATTACAGGGCAAAGACCCAGCCTCCTGGAATTGGGGCGAGCTGCACACCGCCACCTTCGAAAATTCAACACTGGGTCAATCTGGTATTGCCCTGATCGAGAATCTCTTCAACCGTGGACCTTTCCCCACGGCGGGCGGACAGAGCATCGTTAACGCAACCGGATGGGACCCCAACGAAGGATATTCCGTAGACTGGCTGCCCTCGATGCGAATGATCGTCGATTTGAACGACCTCGACAACTCGATCACCGTCCATACAACGGGCGAATCTGGTCATGCCGGGCATCAGCATTATATTGATATGGCTGATATGTGGCGTAATATCGAGTATTACCCCATGCTCTGGGATATGCAACGAATCTCAGACAATGCCGAAGCACACTTGCGCCTGGCTCCCTAAAACAAGCATTCCCCTCCCTCAATAAGGGAGGGGAATTTATATCATTATGGATAAAATCCTTATCAAGAATTTACACGCACATGGCATTATCGGTGTCTACGAGCATGAGCGCACAACTCCGCAAAGTATGCTGATTAATATCACTCTCTATACAGACACACACCGCGCCGCTGAAACGGATGATTTAAACGATTGCATCAATTACGATGCGCTCTCACAAAAAGTGCGCGCACATGCAGAAAGCGCACAACGTCTCACGGTTGAAGCATTGGCGGGAGATATTGCAGATTTATGCCTAAACGAAAAAGGGGTAGAAAAAGTACGCGTTCGCGTAGAGAAACCCGATGCGCTCGATTTTGTAGATCATGTTGGGGTGGAGATCAAACGCCCTTAAACGGAAGCCGCCCCACGTCCACGTGTAAGGCGGCTTTTTTCGTCCAAGGTTGAAGATTCTTAAATTTGCAAAGTCGATGCGCCGCGCGAAATATTATCCAAGAATTCCTGTCGCGTTGCCAAATTATTACGAAATGCGCCGTGCATGGCAGATGTGGTCATGCGAGCACTCTGCTTTTTCACACCACGCATCATCATACAAAGATGTAAACCTTCGACAACCACTGCCACGCCTTGAGGGTTGAGCAGATCGCGGATAAAGTCTGCGATCTGGCTGGTCATACGCTCTTGAACTTGCAGACGGCGAGCGAACATATCCACGATGCGTGGAATTTTTGAAAGCCCGATAACTTTTCCGCTAGGAATATAGGCAACATGCGCCCGCCCGATAAAAGGCAACATGTGATGTTCACAAAAGCTATAAAACTCAATATCGCGAACTAAAACCATTTCATCATATTCAACGTGAAAAAGAGCACCGTTTACAAGGGCTTCCGGATCTGTGTTGTAGCCCGCAAGAAGCTCTTCATACATGCGCGCAATTCGAACTGGTGTCCGCTTAAGTCCTTCGCGCTCAGCATTTTCGCCCACTGCAAGTAATAGCATTCGTGTTGCTTCTCGAATAGCTTCTGTATCAAAGTGATTGTCGGGAGAATTATCGAGGGCTAGTGCATCATTATCAAATTCAGTTTTTTTCATTATTTCTTCTTAGATATAAACTGACCCGAATATTCGGGTCAGTTTTTCTTTAGTAAGTTTATTTAAAATAAGTAAACTCAGGCAATTTCAGGCTCAATTAAGCCATAGCTCCCATCCCGGCGTCTATATAAAACATTGACGGCATTGGTTTCACCATTATAAAAAATGAAGAAGTTATCGTGCTCCAAAAGCTGCATCTGCTCCAAGGCTTCTTCTTCGAGCATGGGGTAGATCGTAAATCTCTTACGGCGAGCAATAAATATTTCTTCATCGTCAAAATCATCTAAGGATGAATCGACAGTCATATCTGCAGTAGAACGCCCATCTCCACGCCCGCGTTTACGTTTTCCTTTATAGCGCTCAATCTGGCGCTGCATTTTATCAAGCGCAGTATCGAAGGCACTCAAAATGTCGTCAGAGCGCTCCTCGGTCCGCAACAAAAGGCGCCTACCTCGAACAGTGATCTGCGCAACCTGCCTATCAGATGCATTCCGCGCAGATTTTGCATGCGAAAGATCTATGCGTGTTTCTTCAATTTCTTTGAGATAACGATCCAGTTTTTCTGCTTTGCCTGAAACATACTCGTGAACATTGTCTGTCACTTTCATGTCTCTACCAAAAACTTTCACTTCGTGTGTCATCGTACCTCCTTCTACAGAATAAGATTTAGACGGTCTTTAGACCATGACGAGGTAATGCTCTGGCAATGGAAAGCGCATAAACCTGCCGAGCACCGCTTCGTATCAACGCCTCCGCACAAGAATTCAGGGTTGCTCCCGTTGTGGAAACATCATCAAGAACCAAAACAGATTTTCCGACAACCTTCTTTGCGTCTGCGACAAAAGCATTGTGTACATTCGCTTTACGTTCTTCTGCCGAAAGCCCTACTTGTGACTTAGTTTCTATTGCCCGCTTCAACGAAAGAGGCTGATATTTCCAGCCTTTTGCTAATGCCAAAGGCCAAGCAATTAGGCTAACTTGATTATACCCCCGTTCCCGAAACCGCTTCTTCCCCAATGGAACAGGAACAACGAGATCAATATTCCATGCTAAACAATCCACGTAATCTAGCATCGCCGCAGCAAGAATATCCCCCAAGCCTAAATCTTGACGATACTTCAACCGGTGCAAAGCCTTGCGAACAGGCCCTTCAAAAACAACCCAAGAACGCATTGCCTGGTAAGCTGGTTGTTCTTTTTGGCAAGAATTACAAGCGCCCTTCTTGGGTTGAGGTAACCCACATAACTCACACTTCAATTCTGGGAGCAAGATGATACTTCCCCTGCAATCATCACACCATTCGGTGCCTTTTTTACCACATCCCCCACATGCAGGTGGATACAAAAGACCAATTGCAGCCCAAAACAAGCGATAAAGTGAATACTTTATAGGTCTTTTTTTCAAGCCGTCCTTATCCCCTTTCTTATAAATCACCAAAGTTATTCGTAAGGCTGATCATAGCGGGGGTTAGCAACACGATGAAAATAGCTGGAAATGTAAGAAAAGCCATTGGAAGCAACATTTTAATAGGCGCTTTTTGTGCCTCTGCTTCCGCTCTTTGACGACGCTTCATACGCATTTGCTCAGACTGGATACGCAAAACTCTCGCCATACTAACACCGAGTTGTTCACTCTGAATTACCGCAGCAATAAAGCTGGTCATTTCAGCAAGCCCAATTCGATCTGACATATCCTTTAAGGCTTCGCGTCTCAATTTCCCAAGCTGCACTTCTTTAATTGATCTTGCAAAAGCCAAAGAGAGCTCATTCTCCCATTTTTCGCTGACTTTCGCCATAGCAGCATCAAATCCTAATCCAGCCTCAACGCAAATCGTTAGCAAGTCTAAGGCATCCGGCATTGCTTTCAGGATTTCTTTTTGCCGAGCGTCAATCTTGCTCTGCAACCACAATTGTGGAAAGAAAAAACCAAAAAGTGTGGCTAAAGGAACAATAATATAGGGATTCAATTCAACAGGGGAGTTGCCTGACGGGAAAAGAAAAACTACAAAAAGCAAACCACCAATAATAATAGCAGCAAAGAAACGAGATGCTAAAAAAGCTGGCGCGCCCATGCGAATAGGGTTTCCAGCTAATTCAATTTTTAGCTCTGTGTCCTCGATTAATTTTTGAGGGGTAAAGCGCGCTGAAATATCACCAACGCGCAACAAGAGCGGCACGATAACACGCTCTCGAAAAGGTTGAGAAAGCTCTATTTCTTCAAGAGAAGTTATTTCACCCCGCTCACTAAATTCAATCAGGCGTGATGCCAATAAGTCATCTTCTTCGGATGAAGTTTCTCTTGAGGCTGCAACAACAAGCGCTATAAAACCGCCTATTACGAGAACTACTACTAACATCCACACCCAAGCTGGAATATCCATAACCTACACCTCAATATCTGCAATACGCATCATAATAAAATATCCCAAAATTATCAGAAATAGCGCGGCCCCAAGAGCTCCAAACCCACATGCCAGCCCATTATCGAATATAGTTTTCATATAATCATTATTTACAAACCAAAGAAAAAGAGCCAATAAGATTGGGAGTAGCGAAAGAATCGAAGCAGATGTTCTGACTTGAGAAGTAAGTGTGTTGATCTCGCCTTTAATACGAATGCGCTCACGAATGGTAAAAGAAATCGTATCAAGTATTTCTGCGAGATTACCACCAACCTCTCGTTGAACATTGATTGCCGTAATCATAAAGTCTAAATCGGGGCTAGGGATACGACGCAACAAATTATCCAGCGCTCGGTCCATAGGAACGCCTAGCTGCATCTCTTGAACAACACGTCGGAATTCGTCGGAAATCGGAGGAGGAAGCTCCTTGCTAATAGACTCCATGGCTTGCATTGTAGAATAACCAGCACGCAAGCCATTCACCATAAGATTTATCATGTCAGGAAGCTGATCGTCAAACTTTTTCAATCGCTTTTTTTGCTGCCGTTTCACATACATATTCGGTGCAAAAAAACCCAAGATGCCACCGATTCCTAATGAAATCGGATCAAAACTCCCTATCAAACCAGCAAGGGTTGCTCCGGCCGCGGTCGAAATCACTATTAAGCCATAGTATTCAGCCACGGTAAATTTCAAGTCCGCTCGCGCAAGCGATTTTTTTAGGCGATCTCCTCTTGGCGATTTTTCAGCACGTCGATTAACCCATTCGGTCAAATAAGATGTGGCATCTTCTTTGCCGTGCTCAGCATCCTCTTCTAAATATCGCCCCAAACGATTTTCAACCAAATTACGTTCGCTGTTTGATGACATTACTACGCCAACAATCAGCAATACAAATACAAAAACCGCTGCTATTATAAAAAACCAGGTTGTAGTATCTAATCCCATAGGAATGTCTCTTCTGTCTCAGCTTGTGCTAATATCGTCTTCGCTCGCCTATGCCAAAAATAGATGGGGGCAAATGAATGCCACTGGCTTCTATTTTATCCATGAATTTAGGGCGCAGGCCAGTGGGTCTCAATCTTCCGACAACTTTTCCTTCTTCTACTCCGGATTGGTCAAAGGCGAAGATATCTGTTGTGGTAATAACATCCCCTTCCATGCCGCTAACTTCTGTAATATAGGTTACACGGCGTGATCCATCTCTCATACGATCTTGATGACAAATCAAATCAATTGCGGAGGAAACCTGCTCTCTAATTGCTCGAACTGGCAGATCCATGCCTGCCATTAGCGTCATTGTCTCTAGACGCGCCAGCGTATCGCGCGGGCTATTCGAGTGAGCGGTAGTCATAGAACCATCATGACCTGTGTTCATTGCTTGAAGCATGTCTAGAGCAGCTTCATCGCGAATTTCGCCAACAATAATACGATCAGGGCGCATACGCAACGAATTAACTACAAGTTGCTGAATGGTTATTTCACCTCGCCCTTCAATGTTGGCAGGACGAGACTCGAGAGTAACAACATGTTCTTGGCGCAATTGCACTTCGGCTGCGTTCTCTATGGTCAGGATTCTTTCATCTGATGGAATAAAACTCGATAGGACATTGAGCAGGGTTGTTTTTCCTGATCCCGTACCGCCCGAAATTACGATATTTAATCTAGCTTCAACACAGGCTTTTAGAAATTGCAAAGACTCAGGAGTGATAGAGCCAAATTGGACGAGCTGCTCCATGGTTATCGGGTTTCTAGAAAACTTTCGGATAGTGAGAGTTGGTCCGACAAGTGAGATAGGTGGCACCACAGCGTTTACACGGGAGCCATCTGGCAAGCGTGCGTCTACGTAGGGGCTTGATTCGTCGATACGTCTGCCTAATGGAGCAACAATTCTGTCAATAATCCGCATGACATGCTCGTCACTTTCAAAAGTCACTGGCACGCGATGAAGCTTACCTTTTCGCTCTACATAAATATTTTTAGCTCCATTGACCATTATTTCAGTTAGGCTATCATCTTGAAGAAGCGGCTCCAAGGGCCCAAAACCCAATATCTCCGCTGTAATTTGTTCAAAGAGTCTGTGTCTTTCTGGTCTTGATAAAACAATGTTTTCTTCTGCGAGAATTTGCTCAAAGAGATCTTGAATTGAGCGGCGTACCTCTTCAGTCTGTGAAATGTCTACCGATGGGTCTATTTCTGCCAGCAATTTGTTTTGCACACGGGTTTTTAAATCATAATATGTACCCGATTGAGGAGTTGTGTTAGGCGCGTTTGCCCGTCTGGCTTGTAAAGACCCAAGGCGAGATTGTTCGTCTTCCTTTTTTGGGGGACTTGAGGAAGTGCCTTGTCCTTGTTCTATTCTCTTTAGCAATGACATCTATCAACTCTCCAATTCTATCTATCGTAGAGGTTCATCAGCAGTTTCCAACGAAACGATACGCTCACGAACACTCTCTGCTAATGAAAGTATTCCGCGGGCCGCTGGTTGTGTTTTGTTCCCTAAAATAAAGGGGACGCCTCGATTGACAGCGGGAATGACAACCCGCTCATCAAGAGGTATTGTAGCTGCAACTTCTATTTTTAGGTTTTCTGCTATCTTTTCGGGCGTGATGCCAATACGTTTATCGTAGCGATTCATCGCTAAAACAATTCTTTCTCGACCAACGCCTAAGGTTGATATAAGGTCGAGAAATAAGCGTGTGTTCTTAATTGATGGAATATCTTGTGTTGCGATCAAGAGAACGATATCGCTTTCATCAATTGCTGATAATACGACATCGGAAAGCCATGATGTTGTGTCGACAATTACATAAGCATATAAGCGACGCAGATATTGTAGTATCTGTAAGAAATGCCCTCCAGATACTGACTCTGCTTGCTCTGGGCGATGCGGAGCAGCCAACACATGTATCCCTGATGCACCATGTTTTACCATAACATCCCCGACTATTTCAGGATCTAATTCACTCACTCGCGGAGCAAGGTCTAGAATTGTATTTTTCCCTTGTTCGTTAATAAAAACTGCAACGTCGCCATACTGCAAATTCCCGTCTACGATCACAGATCGTGTCTCATCATTATGAAGCGCAATCCCCAAGTTGACAGCCAAAGTTGTACAACCAGTCCCGCCTTTGGGAGAATACACTGCAATAATTTTGCCTTGCGATGTGGAAACATTTGGCACAGAGGGCAAGCCACTGCTTGTAACAGCAGGAGCCTGTCCTCCTTTAGCTTTCTCTTGATGCGCCATAGTGCCCGCTCTGCGAATAGCGGAGATGAGTTCATCACCCATAGGAGGCTTTGTAAGAAAATCTCGGGCGCCAGCCAACATGGCTCGGCGCATATAATTCTGATCACCTTGAACAGACAGAATAACTACCTGGATGAAGGGCTTTTTTTGACGGATAGCTTCTGTTGCGGTAATACCATCCATATCCGGCATGTTAATGTCCATAAGCACCACATCTGGCTCAATTTCTTGAGCCACATCTATTGCCTCTCGTCCAGTTCGCGCAACGCCAACAACGTCCACGTCAGTTTCAAACTGAAGTAACTTACGGACATTCTCTCTTGTTTCAGCTACGTCATCAACAATTAGCACTCTAAATTTATCTACAGAAGCCATGTATTCTCCACAGTTTTAATTCAAAAACTATTATTATCACTCCTTGATTATTGCCCATATAACAAAGGAGGTTCTACCAAAGCATCAATACGCGGCTCAGATGAATATGGCAATTTTGCAGGGACAGGAATGGCATATTGGCTTAGCAAAAACTGTAAGGTTGCTGCTTCTGTTTCAATACGAGAAGAATCGTTGGCTCCACGCAAAGTGAGGGTAATCTTTGCCCCACTGTACAACATATAGGTTAGAGAAGTTGCATCTTGGGGCGAAACAATTAATGTGACAATATCAGGAGCAGTCGGAACTTGTGTTGCAGCAGGATCTTCTGGAGCAGCGGGATCTGTTCCAGTGTCAACAGGAACATCCTCATCGCCTACGGGGAAGTTACCTAGTTTCAAAACTACAACATCCTGAAAAATTGTTTGACAAACTGTTCGAGGGCGCTGCTCCTCTGAAGGCACAACATAGATTGGCTGCTGTAAGGTTGGATCAAGCTCGATACGCCCCTGCACCGGCCCCCCTTCTCCTCCTGCACCAACAGTGGCTGTTAAGTTAGGAGATTCTATCGGATACCCTGCCGCAGCTACAGAAACAATGGCATTAGGCAAGCTCGACTGAAAACCAGCATCAATATCTACAAAAAGGAAGCAGGCGATCATATTAACATGAGCACCATCAGCAACGCCATATGCAACAGAAGATAAGCGCGATACAGGAACAGAGATAGCCGTCATCCCAGGAGAAATAAGACCTGTCCACTCAGGACCCGAGGAAGCAACTTCGCCTGGCGCGCCGATCATTGACTGTGTAATAACCACGCCTTGTTCAATTGGATACTTGGCGTTTTTACCAACAAGCTGTTCTTCTCTTTGGTCATATCTGAACATAACTCCAAAATCTGTTCCCTCAGGCAATGAAATTTTCCCCAAGGCGTCATCTGTAATTACTGCTCCTAGTGGAATATTTTGCTGGGCAATAACGATGTCAACGAGAACTGGTGTAGGGGCAACTGCCTGGCTGCTAGGGTTCGACTGGCTTCTCAAAAAGAAAAACCCTCCCGCAAGCGCAAGTAGAAAAAACAGTGCCAAAAAAATGAAAATTCTTCCGCGACGCATATGTAGCTCCTCTCACTGCATTTGAGTTTTTAAAAACTCTGTTTGTTTATGTTTGTCACAATTTCTGTGATTGATCTCAAGTAATGAAAATTACTGACAGCGACTTTCTTGGTACACTCTAGATGAATTATACAGGAAAACTTTATTATTGATGTTTATTAGGCATTGCAAAAAAGTTAACTCAACTACTCTCTTACAAAAAACTTCAAGCCACAATTATGCTAAAATCACAACGATCAATACAAATCTGCGGAGTTTATGGAGATATTGAATGTCTAATCACTCTTTAGCTAGTGTCCAAAAAAAAGCAGCGCGTTTCTGGTGGCTTCCATCCGCTGAGGCTGTAATTTTCATTATTGTTTTTTGGCTTAGCGTCTACGTTATGCCCTATCTTATTAATAGTGATGGTGACTTAGGGCGCCATATCATAATAGGGGAAGTACTACTAAACACACGCGAAATTTTTCAAACAGATATTTTTTCACATACAATGTTTGGCGAAAAACTAATTCTACATGAATGGCTAAGCGATATTCTTTTCGCTAAAGTATATCTCCTTTATGGGCTGAATGGGATAGCCTGGATAACATCCGCAACTCTAGCTGGGACTTATGCACTATTCACTGCAGGGTTAAAATTCCTGAATATCCGTACTCCCATTCGTTTCTTCGCCGGAATGGCCGCTTTTCTTGTTGGGATAAATCACTGGCACACACGCCCACATATCATCACCACTCTTTTGTTTACCTACTTAACGCTAACTTTAATTTATTACTATAAAACTGAAGAAAGGAAAGCTCTATACCCAATACCATTTGTTATCATCTTGTGGGCAAATCTTCACGGGGCGTTCATTTCTGGGTTAGTTCAAATTGCTTTACTTTTCATTGGACTCTGTATAGAAAGAAAGAGGACGGCGGCAGGAACCATTGGCATTTTATTTATTGTCTCTGTTGCGGCCTCTCTTATCAACCCTTACGGGGCAGAAATGATTACTCACAGCTTTGGCTATCTACAGCTTGATTTCTTAATTAATCTCACAAACGAATACAATAGTCCTAATTTTCACCACGCAATTACTTGGCCTTTTTTAGGTATTTTACTACTTACAATTGTCGCAGGTTGGTACAGAAACACAAAAGCCGATTGGGTTCAGTTGACATTATTACTTTTTTGGACGGCATCAGCACTATACTCCGCGCGAAACATTCCTCTATTTGGACAAGTTGCAGTTCTTTTTTTGGCAATTCAAGGAGATCAGATTGCCCAGGCGCTTTCCCCAAAACTCAATCGTTTTCTCTCTGTATCTGATTATGCCGGGAAACAGGCTTGGGGATGGATGTGGAGTATTGGGTTTGCTGCTTTCGTGATGTTCTCTCAAGTTAAAGGAACAACTTTTGATGTACTTGATCAAGGAAATCAATTTTCCCCAGATAGCTTTCCTATAAAAGCGATAGACGAGCTAGAAGAAAGAGAGATACTTACAGGAAATGTTTTTAATGAATTTAGATGGGGAGGGTATTTACTATATCGTCTTTGGCCAAAACACTTGGTTTTTATAGATGGGCAAACTGATTTCTATGGAGAAGATCTAACGTACATTCACCAACAAACCATCAAAGGGCAAGGCGATTGGCAGCATGTTTTGGATCAATACGATGTTAATTGGGTCATCTTACGTCCAAGCCAACCTTTGGAAAAACTGCTAACTGTCAGCAATGACTGGGAGAAAGTCTACACAGACAATACGGCTTCAGTTTTTATGAGAAAATAATATCTGCTAATGAAATAAAAAGAAGGTAAAGCAACTCAATAAAGAGGAGTGCCTTACCTTCTCTTTTTCTAAAGCGTTCGACCTTAGTCAATATTAGTATTGACTTTGGTGAATACATCACCGATCAATGGTCCAAGGACTTGCAAAACAACGATAACAACAACGGCTACCAAAACAAGAATCAGAGCATACTCTACCAAGCCTTGACCTTTCTCTTTCGGGGAGAACAACATAGCAAAACACCTCCTTCCTTTATTGTAATTTCTTCGCCTATCGAAGATATATAGATTATAAGCATCTTTAGTAAAAAAACAAGATGTCTACTATATTCTTTACTTACAATTATGTAAGCCTGCTTCTATCCAACCACCGGTGCTGAAAAGCTGACGCGCGTCCCCTTGCCTGCCGAGCTGTCTATCGCAAAGGTACCTCCAAGCATCTCAACACGGTCTTTAATGAGCTTTAAACCCAAGCTACCACCTTGTTCAATTAGCTCTGCATCAAACCCTTTCCCATTGTCATCAACATTTACTTTGATACTATTTTCTCCCACATCAACATAAATCTTAATGGTGGTGGCATGACTATGTCTTGTTGCATTACCTAAGAGTTCCTGCAAGGCGCGAAAGACCATCACTTCTAAATATGGCTCCAGCCTCCTTTCGGTACCTGAAACAACCAAACTTATCTCAAGCCCTGACTGTTCACGAAAAGTATCCGCATAACGGCGAAGGGTTGGTATCAAGCCTAAATCATCCAGCATCATTGGGCGAAGCTCAAAAATAAAATTACGCACCTTTTGAAAAGTACGCATTGCTGAAGCCTTCAAGCTGTTTAATTCTTCCCTTGCTTGCTCAACATCAACAGAAAGAAGACGCATCGCTATTTCTGCTTGCAAAATAAAATTAGAGAGTGCTTGCGCAGGCCCATCATGCATTTGACGTGATAAACGCTGACGCTCAGCCTCTTGCGCATTGACAACCATTTCTATGTTTGATAATTCACTGCGCTTGCCACCACTAACCTGAGCATTATCTTGCGTCGCAGAACCGTTCGTCTGCTTCAAAACTGCTTTGTAGCGATCAAGATGTGTTTTATCATTCTGCAATTTATCTAACTGCCCACGCATTACCAGAAGGCGTTGCTGTGCATCCAAAGCAGAGTCGTACGCCATCCGAACTTCTTCAGCCGGCATTGTTGCAATATCACTTTGAATTTGCTGCAAATGAGCGGTAATCGCAGCGTTTCGTTGCGTGAGCTTACCAACCTCATCTTGGCTTTGCTCAATCATCAAAGTGACTTCTTTTAACGAGCGCTCTGTTTCATCCAATTCTTCCTGGATATTGAGCACCGCACCTTCATCGAAATCTTGATTAGCTTGAGATAAAACCATCCTGCGTTCTCCTAGACATCCTGCTCATCATCATGCAATTGAACCCACCCACGCTTCAATGCATAAACAACAGCTTGAGTGCGATCTTCTACGCCAAATTTTCTTAATATAGCAGTGACGTGATTTTTAACTGTTTGGTGACTGATCCCCAAAAGAATAGCTATTTCCTTGTTTCTCATTCCCCGTACAACACAAGAGAGAACTTCCATTTCTCGATTCGAGAGCGGATGAAAAGGTGTCCCTGGCTCACTATAAGAACGATTTGTTTCGGAGACCTGGCTATTAATCCACTCATCCAGTTCTTCGCGCGAAAAAACTTGCTCCGCTATAACAAATTTTCCCTGATAGATTTGACGAATACTCTCAATTAAACGCCTCGGACCAATTTCTTTTGCGCAATAAGCCGCAGCACCAGCTAAAGCAGCGTGAAGAGCTTGCTCAAGATCGTCGTAACCTGTGAGTAATAGAATACGCGTATTTAATTTTTCCTGAACAACACGATGCGTGACTTGCTGCCCATTCATACCAGGTAAATTAACATCGAGAACTGCAATATCAGGCGCAAGAGACCGGATCATTTCAAGCGCCTCTTCTCCCCCAGAAGCCTGCCCAACGACTGCCATATCAGGCTCCAGAGATAGGGCATCGACAACCCCTTGACGGAATAGCGGGTGATCGTCAACAACTACTAATTTAATTTCTTTCATGGCTGTCTTTTCCCAAATTTTCTACTTGAACAACAATCATATAGTACAAAGGTATCAGTGGACCCATTTATAGACTACCATATTTTCTCCACCAATAGATGGAGCAATATAACTCCCTGTATTATACACAAGAGGGAGTTCTTCTGGCAGGGTTGTATACCAAGTTGGAAAAACGATCAAATAATCGACATTTCGCTCGACAAGATATTGAGTAAGTTTCTCCTCATTACGAATAAAGGGAATAACCTCAGGAGAGACCAACCCAGCCAGATCAACAAGCTCACGCCCGTCAAAATATCCTAATGCGCCAATATCATGCGCTGCGATCAAGGCATCAGATGGAATATTTTCAGCAACCCATTTTGCAGTAAGAACCATCTCGCTCTCGATAAAAGCTACATCTTCAGCATAGGATTTTGCACCGATCCCTAAAAAGGCGAGCCACATCAAAGCCAGAGTAAGCCCCCAAGCTGTGACTGCGCTCTTGCCCCACCGAAAAGAGCGAAGCTCACTAAATATTTCTTGCACACCAGCCAAGCCCCACAAGAAAAAGATCGGCATGGCGGGCATCATATAGCGTCCATGCTGGTACGTGACAGGGAGTTTCCAGGCGTAGATCGCCGCATAGCCCAAGAACCAAAGAAAACCAACCAAAAGACCAACGTTACGATATTTTATCGCTCTCCAGGCATAGGACAAAACACCAGGTAACAGAAATGCCCCCGCGCCAATTAACGGAAGTTGTATTTCGGCAAAGAAATATTTCCAAACGGGAGCAAGCTCACGTAGGAGCGCGTACTCGGCTTGCTTTGCGTAAAAGGTGTTGGGGAGCGGCGTCCCGGTAATAAAAAGATTGAAAAGTAAATAGAATGAGAGGATAATTCCAAAGCTAAGCGCAACACTTAGTAAATCTCGAAATATTTTCCTGAAGCTTTTTCCAGAAAGAAAAGCTGTCACTACAACGGGTCCAAGCAAAGTGATGCCGCCCGGTCGCACCCAAACACTCAGCCCAACGAGCGCGCCCAACAGCAGATAATTTCGTTTTCCAAATGTCAACAAGACCAATACGCTGGTCGCCAGCAAGGCATAGAGCAGAGTCTCCATGCCAGATGCAGCTGCCCAAACCAAATGCCATTCCCCCACGATAAAAAGCCCTGCCCACGGGAAAGTGCTTCGATATGCGGATACCATTTGCCGCATAAATATTTCAGCAAAGAGAGCAAGTCCCCAAAGCAAAGTCCCGCCCAATGCAAAGGCCCAAAAAAAGTGCGGGGTTTTCAGCCAATAGCCGAGCGCGAGAAAAGCTGACCACAATGGCGCGGTAGACCCGCCCGAAACCTGCCCCTGCCAAAAAGCCCACTGGCCCGATTGCGCAAGATTACGCGCATAAGTTTGATGGATCCAAGCGTCATCGAGCGGAAAGCCGATGCCTAATTTCAGGCGGCTTGCGAGCAAATAGCAGCCCATACTGAGAAAAACTGCGAATGCTAAAATTACCTTAGGGTTGCGTTTCAATAGCAAAAATCTGCGCTCCTTCTACCTCTGCAATAAAAGTTAAATTCTCTTGTGCGCTCGGCATATTAAAAATTGACATCAAGCCAGCCGTAACCGCATTTGGTTCCAAGACCAAATAGCGCGCGCCATAACGCTCGGAAATCTCGAAAATAGTTTGGATGTTGCCATCTGGCAGAGCAAGGGCTGGGCGACCGCTTGCAAGGAAATATCCGGGCGGATTAGAGACAATGATCGCACTATCGGTATCACCCTGCGTTGCAATAATCTCTTCGATGGACGCGTAGCGCGTTGCATCCCCGCTCAAAACTTGCTCGGCACCAGGAGAGATCAGTCTGCCCAAAAGCAGGCTCGCCGTTATCAAAAACGACATGGCAATAAGCCCCCCCTGAAATACCCGAAGCGCATCCCGTTCCCGCCATTTGCGTTGGCGTGCCATCCAACGAATTGCCTGTTCCAGCCCCAGCGGAGCAAGCGCCCACCAAAGCGGCTGCAAAGCTGCGCCAGAGTGGAAGAAAGAGCCACGCGCACCTGCAAAGGGGAAGATAAGGGTCATTACAAAAAAGGTAATTCCCCACGCGAAAAGCCCCACGCGGACAAGATGATTTTTACGCAGATGCCAAATCCCTAAAAGAATAAAGGGCAATAAGAGTATGCCGCTCTGTACACCAAGGATTGTTCCCAAATTAAGCTTAAGCGCCCAAAGACGAGCATCTAAAATGGCAGGCCAGCCTGAAGCTAGCCATGCGCCCAGCGTGAGCGTATCGGCGGGATAGGTAAAGATTTGGTCATAGCGCGTGAGCCAGAGCATTTTATCGCCGCCCGGGGCGAGGATGGCACCAAAGGCAGCGAGGTTACGCAAAAACCAGGGCAGGATTAGAGATAAGTAAGAAGCGAACAGAGTAAACAGATGTATGAGGGAAGAAGAGAAATTACGTCGTCGCTCCGCTCTTTGCGATGACAGCGTAAAACCAACAGCGATGACAAGCCAGATCGCACCATCAGCACGGGAAAGGTGCAGGAGGGCAGCCAGGAGACCTAGAGCGATAGAGCGCAACCAGACGGGCTTGATTTTGAGAGCAAGCAAGAAACTTCCCCCGAGGAGCATGTAGAGTGTAAAGGTATCGGTTGTTGTCAGGAAGTTGGCGTAGTAGCCGCTAAAGAGTGCAAGAAAGGCTGCGATGAGGGCTAGATCACGGCGGCAGGTAAGAGAGAATGCCAAGGAGGCGGTTAGTGGCGGGATGAATGCTGAGAGGAGAATGAATATCCATTGCGCGGAGGCAAATTCAAATCCGGGGGCGAGGCGCAAACCTAGCGCTGTAACGAGCGAGGCAAGCGGCATCCAATACGCATGAGAGGGATGCGGAATTCCATCTGGCTCATCCAGATAATTCCACAAAAATGGTTCGGTGAAACCTTTGCCTTCTGCGAGCTGAAGGCCTGTAGAAAAGTAATAATCAGCGTCCATATAGCCCGGCGAGGACTGAAAAGAGGCAACGCCAATGGCGAATATAAGCGCGATCAAGAAGAGGCTAAGGGATGTGCGAAAAGTCATTTCATTTATATAATTTTGCGGTTTCATCAACCCAGGTGCGTGGCGGACGGATAAACCACCAACGCAGCCAATAAAGCGCGAGTACGAGGAAGGCAGGCAAGATATATGCAAGGATTTGAAGGGCATTTTCAAAACGAGAGAAAAGCCCCCAGGCTCCGAGCAAGAGGGTTAGGATGAGCCCAATGCCCCAGCGCGCACGTTTTCCCCAACGATTTTCTGCGATTTTGAAAACAAGTGCTAATGGTAGAAAAAGGGCGCTATAAGAAAGCGGGCTAACGCGTAAGTTCAAAAACGGGAGGAAGGCAAGGCTCAGACCAGCAACCCAGATAAGACGGGGAAAGTCTTTTCCGCGTGCCGCACGCCACTCTATAAAAAGGGCAACGACAACCGACCAACGCAAGATTTGAGCAATGAGATTTCCGCGATCTGGCTGCCAGATTTGAAGAAATTCACTGAAAAGAAAACCTTGCTCTGCGCGCAAATTGGCAAGAGTAGAGCGCAGGAAAGGCATGAACCAATCGGGCAAAAGCATATAGCTGATAATAAAAAGAACAGAGAGACTCATTAAAGCAATCGCGAAAACACGCCAGCGTTTTGTGATAAAAAGCCAAAAGAGAATTAGGAGAAAAAGCAGGCCCCCATTTTGAAGTCGAAAAGTTCCAAAAAGAAGCAAAATGCCAAGGATTTCGTCCCATCCTTCGCGAAGGGCAACAAGGCAAAGGAGCAAAATGAGCGTCGTGAAGATCAGCCCGCTCCCGCCAATGAGGGGATAAAGCCCATAAAAACCAAACAGGAGGCTTAGATAAAAAAGCGTTGAAAGGATGCGAGATGTTTTCCATTGCGTCAGGTAGACACAAAGGAAGCCAATGCCAAAGAGAGCGATTTCTGCAAAACTCATCCACAAGGCACGAGCAAGATCAAAATTATCGATCAGCGCAAAGGGAAAGTAGAGAAAAAGCAAGTAAAAAGGGATATCAAGATGATAGGGGTATTCGCCAGCTTCTGCCACCTGCCCATAGATAGCGATCTGCGCTTTGTGAGCCGTAGCAAGCGCATAGGGGCTATTGCCTTCAACAAGAAAGGCGCGAGCTGCCGTCCACGGGACAAGGAGTTCTTCGCCCCCAGAGAATTGCGGAGCAACCAAATAATTGACCCATGTAAGACTGCCGATCAGAGCAGCTAATATTACGATTATCGCTGTAGCGGAAAGTAACTTTTCTTTCATGCTGCAATTATAGAGCAAAACAGATAATGGCGTTTAAATTAAAAACGGGCGGAGAATTCCGCCCGTTCACATATCTACTTGTTTTTATGGCATCAGCATTGGCAAACGACCCGGGTAAATTTGATAGTCGGCTTCAAAGAGCTTGCGATCAAAAAGCTCACCATCTGCATGGGAGGGGGAACTCTGTGTCAATTTAACCGTCAGGCGCGTTGTGTTGATCTCAAAAATAGCGTCATTTTCCACATAACTGCCCTTACCAGGCTTCATCGTGGCGGGAAGCATGACCAACATCTTTAAACGGGATTTGACGTAGCCAAAAGCAAAGGTCATCTTGCCATCAAAGGGATCCGCATGAGGGGTCATGAAAAAAAGACCGCCTGTGCGTGCGCCATTTCCAACCGAAACCAGAGAGATGGGTCCGCTATATTCACCGTCATCCCATTTCATTTCCGCTTGCCAGCTTGTACCACGCTGAATGGCCAATAAAGCCGCATATAAATAGCGCGGGATGCCACGCAGCCAGCCAATCTCTTCTTGCAGGACAGACACAAGGGGTTCCAAGCCAAGGGCGGCATTATTTGCAAAATAACGTCCATTGACCGAACACAAATCCATTGGGCGCGTTTTGCCATCCGCAATAACCTTGACTGCCGATTCCAAATCAAGGGGCATGTCTAAATTGCAAATTAGATCATTAGCAGTCCCCAGAGGGATTACGCCAAAAGGCGGCAAGGGCATGCCATCAGAGACCGCATTCATCATCCCATTAATTACTTCGCCAATGGTACCATCACCCCCGGCAGCAATAATTGGAGAGAAGCCTTCTTTCACGGCATCTTCTGCCAATTTCATGCAATGCTCCTGCTTGTCAGAAACCGCAACGTCAAACGCCAAACCAGCCTCCCGAAGAGCTTCTTCGGCTTCATGCCAGCGTTCCTTTGCTTTCCAACGTGCAGAGTAGGGGTTAAGAATTACTTTAGCAACCATTAAATCTCCAAGAATAGATTCAATTTCAGTTTATCTTAATTTCACCGAAAGAACATTGCACTATTATTATAGCCTTACCAGGCTGAAAGCTCATCTAAAATTGCTTTCTCATCCGGTGCTAAAGCCAAATCAACTGCCCCCAAGCTATCGGTTAGTTGGGAAATCGAGTTCGCCCCGATGATCGGGCTGGTAATTGTCTTGTCTGCCAATTGCCAAGCCAAGGCCACTTGCGTCACGATCGCAGCATGCGCTGCGGCAATCTCATCCATTTTATCGAGCAAACGCCAATTCTTCTCTGTAAAATATTTTTCCACGCTGCCAGCGCGCACAGAATCAGCTATCTTGTCGCGACGATATTTCCCTGTCAGAAAACCAGCCGCCAACGGGCTGTAGGGGATAACGCCAATATTCTTCTCGCGGCAAATCTTTGCCAATTCGCGTTCGTATTCATCTCGATGCACCAAGCTAAAATGCGGCTGGAGAGTTGCATAATGCGCCAAACCAAATTTCTCAGATACTTTAAGAGCTTCTGCCAGTTGCGCGCCCGAGTAATTCGAGCAACCGATCGCGCGCACCTTACCCGCCTGCACCAGATCATCGAAAGCACGTAAAGTTTCCTCGATCTCGATCGCTGTGTCAGCCCAATGCGCCTGATATAGGTCGATAGTTTCAACTTGCAAGCGACGCAAAGAATCTTCCACCATTTTCAGGATGCGCTCCCGCGATAGTCCTTCTGTGGGCGGATTCCCTATCATCCCACGCACCTTCGTAGCGATGACTAGCGAATCGCGCGGAATTTGGGCTTGCTTCCACCAACGACCGATTATCTCCTCCGAAACACCTCCCGAGTTCCCGGCAGCCCAACGAGAATAGATATCGGCGGTATCGATAAAGTTGATGCCCGCCTCGTGCGCTGCTGAAAGAATCTCAAAAGATGTGGCTTCGTCGGCTGTCCAGCCAAACTGCATCGTTCCCAAACAAAGTGCAGAAACTTCGATCCCCGTAGAACCAAGTTGACGATATTTCATTATGCCACCTCCACGTAAATTCGTTTATTGATCTTGCCCTTCGACTTGTAATTCGTCACGCGTATAATTCCAATTTCTGACGTGTTGTGAAGATGCGTTCCACCGTCAGCTTGCAAATCCAAACCTACGATTTCGATCGTGCGGATTTCGTTAATGCCTTCAGGAAGCAGATTGATCTTTGTCCGGATCAGATCGGGTATCTGAAAAGCTTCTTCGCGCGGCAAAACAGCTACTCTAACATCGTGTCCTTTTTGGGCTTCGATGTTAATTGCCTCTTCAATCTCTCGAACCAATTCTCCACGCATCGTTTCAAACTCAAAATCCATGCGCCCCTTGAGCGGCTCCATATTCCCGCCAGTAACGAGCGCGCCATAATCACGGAAAACAACGCCACATAGAATGTGCATGGCAGTATGCGTACGCATGAGCTGATAGCGACGCTCCCAATCAATCACGCCATGTGCCGTTGCCCCCACTTCAGGGAGCGGATCATCGCTACCGATAAAATGAAGCGCGTCTGTGCCTTGCTTCTTCACTTTTGTCACCGCATATTCCGCTCCGTTAACGATCAGCAAGCCCACGTCCGCGGGTTGTCCGCCGCCGCCAGGGTAGAAGGCTGTTCGGTCGAGAATCAGCGCTCGGGATTCGGCATCCACGCCCACGATCAAGGCATCAAATTCCTTTATATAGCTATCTTGTTGGCAAAGTAATTCTGTCATTTTGTACTCCTAAATTTAGCGTAATTGATAAATAACAAGGCGGGGCCCGCCGACGCCTGCTTCTCCCAAGCGAATACGGGAGAGTGCTTCGTAATCCATCCGCCAGGCGTAAGGATCCCAGCGAAAATAGACGCTGGGTTCAAAAACGGCGATTTCTTTATAAAAGGTATCCAAAGATTTTTGGAATTCGGGGGAATAAGCATTTGTCTCACTGTGTTGCATCCAACTAACAGTGATGAGGTACATAACATCATGGTCTTTGTAAAAGACAATATCTTCACGAGGTTCAACAGATGTTCCATTATGGCTTTCGTCCAATCTGAAAATTTTATAAAACTGATATCCGGTTTCTGCAGAGGCGTTATCAAGCAAGGCTTGATGATAGGTCTGATTAAAACTATCTACTTCGGCTTCAGAAATTATTTGCTCAAGAAATTCAACACTTAACGGCAGGTTTACCGAGAGAACATCCGCCCCCTCAGAGACGACCTTTGCGCCATCTGGAATATTTTCGATGAACCACTCACGTGCCTGTTCACGTGTGTCTATTTGTGTGATCCAATAATCATAACGAGCAACATTCACAAGCGACGGGACTATTAGCAAAATCGCTACTACACTCAACACTGATGTCCGCCAGCGAGAGGGCAAAAACTTGCCGCCACTCACCAAAAGACGCGCCGCAAAGATCATCAAAAAGGGAATAAGAGGGAGGGCATAGCGCGCGAAGTTTTCCCCTTTTGAGAAGGAGAAAAATAAAATTACTGGAAATATCAGCAAGATAATATCTTCTGTTCTGCGTTTTACAGCAGCATATAAGACACCGCCAAGAGCAAGAACTTCTATGCCAAACCCCATTCCATTTTTAAGATGTTCGGTTAAATAAAAGAGAAGAACACTTTGCCCCTCAGGGTCAACATGTACCTTGGTAAGTGTTTGAAGAAGAAACCATTTCATTTCCGCGCCATAATAAGAAAAATCCAATAGGGCATAGGGAGTGACGATAAAGAAAGAAATAGCCGCCACATTAAGCGAGAGCAAGAAAGAACGATTTAGCAACCACGAAAAATAAGTAAGGTCTGGCGCGGCTTCTTTCTTTCTTAGAATATGAGCAATCAATATGACGAAAAAAACTAAGACTCCTGAGTACTGCGCTGCAACAGCAAGGCCCAGGCTCAACCCAACCCAAATATAGTATTTCTGCTTGCCTGCCTGATAGATCATCACGGAGTAGTAAACCGCTAAAACAATAAAGAATCCGGCCAGAATATGTCCGCGCGCATAATGAGAGTGAGCAACATGAAGGAAATTAAATGCTAAAAAAAACGCCGCTAAATTACCGACCGACTTACTGTATACACGTTTCGCCAAAATATAGGTGAGGAAAACCGTTCCTGTTCCAGCCAGGACCAAAGGGATACGCGCTAAGATCAGATATGGCGCCATATTCCCAATAAAGGATGCCATCAGATCAAAGGTTGTAAAAGGCATTAAGGAAAAGGCACGATACAAGAACCAAATGAGCAAAATAATATATTGCAAAAAACTGCCATGTTCATAAATTGGCAACGCAAGGTCATGATAAGATGCGTAAAAAACATTACCGAAAGCTATTCTTTCATCCCAGTGGTACAGAGGAAAGTTCAGTCCATAAACTCTGACTAAGAAAGCGGCCAATAAAATAACAAAAAGGAGAATTCTTTCTTTCTTCATCAATCTATTCCTGTACGGCAAAAACTTCAATGCCGGCTATTTCATCGTGATAAACCAAACTGAATAACTCGGGGCCAGCTTCATAGAGCGGGGTAAAGTGTAGACGGCTGAGATCAGCATCCAGCATAACGCCTCCATAAGGGATGAGGACTATATAGTCCACTCCATCAGGGCGATTGCATCTAAATTGAGGTAAAAATAGCTATCTTGCAAACAGGAGAATAGCTATGACCCCAAAAGCACTGAAGGCGATAGAAAAGCACTTTGGACAACTAACCGAC
>Ga0209361_1000720_pt1 | contig 27506 bp, 22 predicted proteins | sample SaaInlV_200m_DNA_3_FD_184657 | JGI IMG/M metagenome (GOLD analysis project Ga0209361, IMG submission 184657) | Marine microbial communities from expanding oxygen minimum zones in the Saanich Inlet - SI037_S4LV_200m_DNA (SPAdes) (version 2) | ecosystem: Environmental > Aquatic > Marine >... | reverse complement strand
CGTCAATATCAATAGTTAATGCTCCACCAAATTTAAAGTTTGCAGGGATAAAATCTTTTTGGGCATTTTCTGTATATGAAATTTTGGAGCCAAGATTAGAAAAATTTACTCCGAATGCCAGAAGTGCATCTTTTTCAAAAAATGTGATTGGATCTTGATAATAAAATGAGACATCTCCTGCAACAGCATGTCCAGGATGCGATTCCGTTCCTTGAACCGACTGCCCGCCTGTAAGATTAGAGTAAATGTATCTTAAAGCAATACTACCTGATAATTTTCTTGAAAGAAGCCTTGAATATGCAAAATCAAATGCCCATTCATTTGGGTTAAACTGTCCTGTTGTATTTCCCACAATATCAGTAAACACAATATTTCCGAGTGAAAAGTAGCGAAGAGAGCTACTCAATACTTGTGTTTTTCCAATTTTGTAGTAGCCTGCAAGGTATGATAAGTTTATATCGTTTATCAATGCTCGAAGCCAAGGGGTATAAGATATTCCGCCTCCAACATCCCCATTTATAAAGGCAAATTTTGCAGGATTATAATGTTGAGAAAACACATCAGGTGTTGTTGCAACGCCAGCATCTCCAAATCCGCCGCCTCTTGAGTCAGGGGCAATCAATAGAAAGGGTACTGCGGAAGTGATTGTGTTTACCTGTCCTGTTAATTCTCCTGTAGTGATTTGAGAATAAGAAGATTTACCAAAGGTTAAAATTAAAACTAATACTATAAATTTCAGATACTTAATCATATAATCATTATTTTTTTGAATTTGCAAATATATATTATTTTCACAAAAACTAAATTATTAAACATTTATTATAAAGATTTGGAAATTCTATGAAGAATTTCTGTTTTTTTATTTCATTATCACAAGACGTTCTGATTTAGTTACAGAATATCCCTGAGTGTTTTGGATATTGACTTTATAAATATAAATACCGGATGTTAGCTTGTTTCCATAGTTACTACTTCCGTTCCATTCTATTGGTTCTGTACTAAATCCTCCGGAAAATAAAGTTTTATTTATGGTTTTTACTAATTGCCCTCTCATGTTGAAAATTTCTATTTCAACATCTAAATCTCCGTTTTGGTGATTGTGCTCAAAATAAAACGAAGTAGTTTCATTAAACGGATTTGGATAATTCACCAGATTTTTAATTACAAAGTCATATGAATCTGCTACTAAAAATTCAATATTTTTTTCAGAAGAATTATTATAAACATCCCAAACTTTTACAACTATATTATGAATACCTTCTTCTAAATCGAATAAAAAATATTCAATTTTTCCGCTTTGATAGGAATCAATATCAGACAGGTAGTAGTCGTTTAGTACAATTGTTTGGTTTGTATTATCGTCAATTATTGCAGTCAGGTCGTGCCCAATTCCATTTCCAACAGTATTTATTCCGTTCGAATCTGCCAAAACTGCAAGTAAAATTGGATTTTCGTCTGTAATTCCTCCATTAACAAAGTTTGTATCATTCATGAAAAGTTCAATTTTGGGACCTGAATTGTCTGATTCTTGCAAATCGGAAGAGCCTCCAATAATAATTTTGTTAAAATATCCGCTTGCATCCATTACATATGACGAATTGTTCATACTATCTGTGTCGGATTTTGCATAATAGCTTATCTTTCCAAAATCGTAGTTATAGGCAATATCTTTTGGTACAATAAAGCTGAATTTGAACTCGCCATTATTTATACTTGCTATACCTTTATATAAGGTATTGTTTCGTGTCTTAAAACTAATGATATTTCCTCCATCGTTTCCAAGCGTACTTGAAACTGTTTCCTTGTCGAAAATTGTAGAATATAATTTCCCATTAAATGAAGTTTGAATTATACTATCAGATGATACTATTTCTCCGGAAATTGTAATTTTACTGAGTGCTTTTAGGGTATCAATTTCATCTAAAATATTAATATCGTTAATTGATATTGTGTTTACATCGTGTTCCGGTAGTGCCAGTTTTAGAGCCGGATCGCCTAGTAATGCAAAATTTCTTTTGTTGTCGCTTGTTCCTGTTGCAATTTTGGTCATTCTCATTACATCGCCCAAACGGAGTGAAGCATCGCTAAAAACTGTTTCGTAGAAATTTTGATTTAAGATATAGTTGGGAGTAGAATATACCAGTCTTGTAGTTGTGAACAATGCAATTCCGCCACCTTGAGCATTTAATAAAACCAATTCTCCGGCTGAAGTGCGTTCCCAATCGTCGAACCTGCTAAATTCGCAAGTTGCTGTCATAAATAGTGGCAACCTATCAGAATTGTCCCATTGCATTATGTCATTTATATTGATAATTTGTTCATGTGCAAGGCCTAATTCATTACCGTGCCCGGTATAATTGAAAATTAATGAACCTTTTTTTACTCTGTTTTTAATTGCCAAATTTACATCAGGATATCTTTCACCGGCAGGTGTTGAAATTTGAACATAAGAATCAAGAAATATTTTCTCGATATTAAAATTTGGATAAACTGTATCCACAAAAACTGTAATGTCATTTGCTTGATTTAAGTGCACATTGTTATCCTCGTCATCGGCAACAAAGCATAGCCAATTTTTCCATTCTCCCATATTTGAGGGATTTTTATAGCTTATAATTTTATCAATCACAATTTGTGCTTCCTCTGCTGTTTGTACTGGTAGCCTGCCAATTCCTATATCCAACAAGCCGTTTGTTCCACCTTCATTTTCGTCAAGAAGTCCGAAAAAATCATCGGACACATATGATTCTGTAGGCTTTAGCGAGTTCGCCGACTGATATGTTAAAATGAAATTTGAATTTGAGTTCTCATAAGATTTATTGTCGTACGATCCATCGCCAAATAATAGCAAGTATTTGGGAATATCTACATCAGTTGCTCTATCGTAAAACATCTTTATAAAATCGCGGTAAGCTGCAACATCGGGTGCACCAGAAGAAAATTCATTATAAATTTGTTCCGGTGTTACCACAATAACATCTAACATATCGTCATTTCTGTGAATTTCAGCCAATTGGTTGGCTTGCAATAGAAAATCATTGTGAGAAATAATTACCATATCTGTTTGAGAATATCCATGCAAATCCTGATTTTGAATTTCTCCAATTATTGTAGGACTATGAAATTGTGTCCCATCCCATGCAATGAATTCTTTCAAACTATCTGTTTTTGCTAGAAATGTTTTAGTTGAAGTACCTGAGGTTTGAATTATAACAGGATTGGTCGGATTTGTAATATCCCAAATTTTTAGATTTGAATTCGTATTTGATAATGAAAATTCAGCAATATTATTTAGTCCTACTGAATGTAAATCTCTAATTTGCATTTGAGAACCATTCATTTTAAGCTCTCTTCTTACGTTCAGGTTTATGTAATCGAGCCATGCTTCTGAAGTTGAAGTTGGTTTATTATATGTAAATGAAAGAGAAATATCGTCTGAATTTGCTAAGAATTCAGAAATTTGAGTTTTCGATGAAGCATAATTTCCAGTATAGCTCGTCATATTAACTGCAAGTAAACTAAGCGTTTGTATTGTATCATTATTGCTTTTCACAGTGAAGTAGTTTGTCTCTCCTGAATTTTGTGAGCGGCCTACAACACTTGATTTTATTTTTACTAGAGAATCAACTTTCAGATTTGGAAAAGAGAAATCGAAAACGTAAGAAGGAATAATATCGAAATGTTCGCCATACCATTCTCTACCTGATTTTATCAAGTTGTAGGATTCTACTTCATGATATTGGAAATCGTCGAAAGAATTTACATAATTTGTTGGGTTGTCCCCAATTATTTCTTGTGTAGCGATCCGCTTTTTTGTTCCAATATCTTCGCTTAAAAAATAAAATGATTCGTCTGAGTAGCAATTTATTTCGTGAGTAAAAATATTATTTATGTCGTCGTATTTCCAAATTGTGGGACTTTTGCCATAAAACAAAATTGAGCTTGTGCCTATAAAAATTGAATTTTCGATTAGGTCATCCGGTCTATCCTGATAATTCATAACAGGCAACATGCCAAACGAATTTCCAAACATACTCAGATTGTGAGGCTCAGTAAAACCATGATTTTCTAATTCATCAAAAGTGATTTCATATACGCCGTCTTCTTTAACAGAAATCTTAAGCCATTTGCCCGATTTTAGAACTGAATGCTCTGCATAAGTTCTAATTGACTTATTCTCAGTTTTTGTAGATTTATCAGAAAGTTTTATCTCAAAACTAATAAGCTTCTCATATTTATTAGTTTGAATATTTTTTCTGATGGGAATAAAAGTTATCTGTAAAAATGCTTGTTTTCTTGAGCTGTATATTTGTGTATTTGTTTCAATTTCAGATGATAAAGAATTTAAATTCTCTATTTTATTAATTTGATTATGATCAAATTCTTCAAAAATTTGGTTTGATAATTCAACATCTATTTCTGCAATATTATTTTCAATTTTAATATTTTTAAAAAAATATGGAAAAAATGTATTTAAATCATTGTACACAGCATTTTTAAAACACAAAACTTCATTGAAATTAGTTGTTGAAGTTTTATCTTTTCTAAAATTTTCTGCTGCAATGTTTTGTTTCCATTCAATGGTTTCAATTTCTGCATCTGATTGTGCATAAATAAAAGTATTGAAAAATATGAGAATTGCTAAAACGCAGAAAAACAAGAGATTATAAAGCTTCATATTTAAAAAATTACTAAATTTAAAAAGAAAAATTTCTCTTTGAAATAAAATATTTATTTTTACAAAATGTTTTGAAAAAGTGAAACGCTATTTTATTTCTTATATTGCAGTTGCTTTTTGCAATAAACCGTTTATAAAACGGTTTATTAAAAAAACAATTTTGATAAATGAAATATTAATAAGAATTTGTAAAGAAATAATCAATTGTCGAAAATATTATTTATGTTAGAATATTTCAAGAATTATGTTTATAATTGCAATTTGACAAATTATTTTAACATATAGTAACAAACTGTATCATTGAAATGGTGAAACGTATAATAATTTTTGTTTTTGCAATAATAATTGGAGGCACTGAATTTGCTAATGCCCAAGACCCCGAATATTCGCAGTTTTATGCAAACTCATTATATTTGAATCCTGCATTTGCAGGCTCGGTTGTCTGCCCAAGGATTTCCTTAAATTACAGAAATCAGTGGCCTGCATTAGGTTCTACTTTTGTTAATTACAACATAGCAGCCGATGGTCATGTCGATTTTTTGCAAGGAGGAGTAGGCTTAAATTTGCTTAAAGACGTTCAGGGAGAAGGAGCAATAGAAACAACCAATATTGATTTAATGTACTCATATACTTCAAGAGTGCATAGAAATTTTGCTATTAAGGTTGGATTTCAGGTTTCTTATATTCAGCGAGTTTTAAATTGGTCTGATTTGGTATTTCCAGACATGATTGATAGATTATACGGAATTATTTATAATACTCTAGAGACTAAGCCGACAAATTTGTCTGAAGGATATTTCGATTTCTCAACAGGATTTCTTGGTTATAATACTCAAAAGAAATACTATTTCGGATTCGCAGTTCATCATCTGTCACAACCCGAAGAATCATTCATGGGTAATAGTAGTGCTGTTTTACCTCGAAAATACACAGCACATTTTGGTATTGAAATACCAGTTTTTAATAGAAGATTCAAACGAGGAGATTTTTCTGTTTCACCAAATATAATGTACCAGAGACAGCAAGATTTTGAACAAATAAATGTAGGGATGTACTTTTCAAGAAAAGATTTTGTTGCTGGTGTTTGGATGCGTCAGAATCTTGATCTTCATTACGATGCTGTAATTATGCTTGTAGGTTTTGTGAAGGACAATCTTAAATTTTCATATAGCTACGATTTAACAATTTCGAAAATGGCAAAAGAAACACTTGGTGCTCACGAAGTTACATTATCGGTTTTATTGCCATGCCGACAAAAAAGAAAGAAGTGGGAGTCAATTGCTTGTCCTACTTTCTAAGTTAATTTAAAAAAATCATCAAATTTTTGAATTATGAAATATAAAAGTAATTTAATTCTAATCATTTTAGGAACATTATTTCTGGCTTCTTGCGGATATAAGCAATCTGCAACAACTGGCTGGAACTATAATGACTCGAAAAATGGCGGTTTTGAGTATAGGGCTTATCCTGGACAGCAAACTGGTCCAGGTTTGGTTTTTATAGAGGGAGGCTCGTTTGCAATGGGTAGAGTTGAACAAGATGTAGTTTACGATTGGGATAATATTCCGCGAAGAGTTACAGTTCCTTCATTCTATATGGATATGACAGAAGTTCGAAATATAGATTATCTTGAGTATCTATATTGGTTAACAAGAGTTTTTATTGATTATCCTTCAGTCTATAAAAATGCCTTGCCCGACACTTTGGTATGGAGACGTACATTAGCTTATAATGAACCTTATGTTGTAAACTATTTTCGTCATCCCGCATATCGTGAATATCCTGTTGTTGGAGTAAGTTGGAAACAAGCAGATCAATTTACACTTTGGCGAACAGACAGAGTAAATGAGGATATTCTTATTAATTATAACATATTGCAAGTTAATCCAGATCAGATTGGTGAAGAAAATTTTAATTCAGAAGCATATCTTGCTGGGCAGTACGAAGGTTTAGTGAAAAGAAATTTGGAAGATTTGAATCCAAATATGGATGAAAGAAAAGTGAAAATGGAAGATGGAATTTTGCTACCTCGCTATCGTCTCCCAACAGAAGCAGAGTGGGAATATGCCGCTTTAGCCTTGGTTGGTAATTCCGTTGATGAAAGAATATACGACAGAAAACTCTATCCATGGAATGGACATTATGTAAGAAACGACGGGCAAAAAGATCGCGGTTTTATGAACGCAAACTATTCAAGAGGAAGAGGTGATATGATGGGAGTCGCAGGAAACCTAAACGATCATGCAAATATTACTGAACAAGTTATTTCATACTGGCCAAACGATTATGGATTGTACTGTATGGCTGGAAATGTGAACGAATGGGTAATGGATGTTTATCGTCCAATGTCATTTGAGGTTGCTGAAGAGCATAATCCTTTTAGAGGAAATGTTTACAAAACTCAACTTCGCGACGAAGAAGGAATTGTTGCTGATAAAGATACACTTGGAAAAATTATTTGGAGAGAAGTTACTCTTGATGAAGCAATTGACCGTAGGAACTATAAAAAATCCGACAATATTAATTTCCTTGATGGAGATTTTGAATCAAGTCTTCAGGTTACTGCAGACGAATACACTAATGAAACATTATCAGCCAGACATTCGTCTCAGGAAATGTATCGTACAGCCAGAACAAGGCGAGATGGTGAAACGGCTTCGATGATAAACGACAGGGCGAGAGTATATAAAGGTGGTTCTTGGGATGACAGAGCTTATTGGATGGTTCCAGGAACACGTAGATTCTTAGACGAAAATGAGTCGGATTACGATTTAGGTTTCAGATGTGCTATGACGCGAGTTGGAAGCCCAACATTAGATTAAAAAAATATTAATTTTTTATTTCAAACCCCATTTAACAAGTGGGGTTTTTTATTTGTATTAAATGAAAATCAGCGAATTATATCAATATTTCCTAAAATTCCCAAAAATATCAACTGATAGTCGTAACATTGCTAAAGGTTCTATATTTTTTGCACTGAAAGGTGAAAATTTTAATGGAAATAAATATGCAAAACAAGCTATTGAAAATGGCGCTAGTATTGCTGTAATTGATGAAGATAGATATGTAGAAAATGAACAATATTTGCTATGTGATAATGTTTTAGAAACTCTTCAAAATTTGGCGAAACATCATCGTAAAGAACTAAAAACTAAAGTGATTGCTATTACTGGAACTAATGGGAAGACAACAACTAAGGAACTTATTCATGCTGTACTGTCAAAAAAATACAATGTAAAATCAACGATTGGAAATTTCAATAATCATATAGGAGTTCCTCTTACCATTTTATCAATTTCTGAAAATCATGAATTTGCAGTCGTTGAGATGGGAGCAAATCACATTGGCGAGATTAAATTTTTATGTGAAATTGCTAAACCAAATTTTGGAATAATTACGAATGTTGGAAAAGCTCATCTTGAAGGTTTTGGTTCTTTCGAAGGAGTGAAAAAAGCTAAGCAGGAATTATATTCGTATATTAGAGGCATAAAAGGAAAGGTATTTATCAATTATGACAATGATGTGCTGACTAAACTTATGCTGAATCAGGAAAAAGTTACTTTTGGAACCAGACAGAAGTATTTTTGTTTTGGCGAAACAATCTATTCAAATCCATTTTTAAAAATTTCATGGAATCAGCAAAATGTGGCTAAATCTATTCAAACAAACCTAATTGGGGAATATAATTTTGAAAATGTTATGTCTGCAATTTGTATCGCAGATTATTTTGGTGTTGCTGAAAATGATATTGTTCATGCTATTGAAAATTATTTCCCCACTAATAACAGATCTCAATATATTGAAACAGATAACAATACGATTATTTTAGATGCTTATAATGCAAATCCAACGAGCATGGCAGCAGCAATTATAAACTTCAATAAAATTAATTTTGCTAATAAAACATTGATTATTGGCGATATGTTGGAACTGGGAAAATCGTCGTCTATTGAGCATTCAAAGATTATTGATTTGGTAAAGTCCTTTACTTTTTCTAAAATTTATTTGGTTGGAAAGAAATTCTATGAGCAAAAAATACCTGACAATTTCAATAGATTTTTGAATGTAGAAGAATTAATATCCTTTATAAAACAGGCTCCATTGTCTTCTTCATTAATTCTGATTAAAGCATCGAGAGGAATAAAACTTGAATTAATAAAAGATATATTGTAAAGATCGCTTGCCTATAAACAAAAAAACTAATCTCAAATTAATGAGATTAGTTTTCCTCAAAACAATTAACAAACTCAAAAGTTATTTGTTGAATAAATTAATGTCCCCCCATTAATTTGTCTTTAGTTTCTTCTTATATAATTAATTTCTAATCTTTTCACTAAATTACTCTCATTTATAAACTCATTTTTATCCAGAATATTTAATGTACGAATATTTTTGATAAAAGTTTTTTCTAATTGTTCAATATTTATTTTCCTAATTGAACAATTTTATTCATTAAATCTTCTTTGTAATGTTTCCCAATAGGGATAATTTTTGAACCGGTTTTAGTTTTTACAATAATCGAATTGTCTTCAATCATCTCAAATTTGTCTCTATTTATTATGTAAGACCTGTGTGCACGAATGAATCTATGTGAAGGAAGTTTCGATACCATTGACTTCATAGTGAAGTTAATAGTATATTTTTTGTCGAAAGTGTGAAATACTACATAATTTTCAAGAGCCTCAATCCACAGAATATCGTCATATTTTAGACGAATTAATGCAGCTTTATTTTTAATAAATATTTCATCTCGCTCTCTTTCTTCGTTTTTTGGTTGATCAGTATGAACAGGTTGCTGAAATTGCGATTTTGCTCTTTCAACAGCTCTGTAAAATCGAGCATAATAAGCAGGTTTAAGAATATAATCAGTAACATTATACGAAAAAGCCTCTAATGCATATTTTTCTTTTGACGAAACAATAATTACCAAAGGTTGTGCTTTCAAGCTATTGAGAAAATCAATTCCTGACATTTCAGGCATCTCAATATCTAAAAAAATTAAATGAATCTCTTCCTCATTCTTAAACTTATTAATTGCTTCTACAGCATCTGAGAATGAATGTATTAAGGTAAGATATTCTGTACGGTCAATATATTGTTCTAATACCTTTCTTGAAAGAGGATCGTCATCTATGATAATGCAATTCATATTCTTTTTTTTTGTAAAATTAGTAAAATAATTCAATTCAAAAAATTATTTTTTTTCTCGGAAAATTTATTCGAATCTTTTGTAAAACTCATCAATTAGCATGTCTGATTTTTTAATTGATGCTTTCAACCATTTAATTAATACCTCATTCATTTCAGAATTGCTAAAGTGCCAATTTATTTTAGAATTTCTCAATTTCATCGACAAATGGCTCATAATAATTGCTGCTGAAACTGAAATGTTGAAACTCTCTGTAAAACCTAACATTTCTATGTATAAACTTTCATCAGAGTTGTTAATTATATTTTCTGACAGCCCTGTAAGTTCAGTTCCAAAGAATAATGCTGTTTTTCCTTTGCTTAAATCAAATTCATGCAATTTATTAGCATTTTTGTTAAGAACCGTTGATACAATTCTATAGCCTTTAGACCTTAGTGAATTAATTGCATCCAAACTATTGTTTTCCAATTTGTTATAATAATTTAAATCCAACCATTTTGATGAACCAAGAGCAACTCCCGGGTTGATTTTATATTTATTTTTATTTTCGATTATGTGAACATCTTGAATGCCAAAACAATCGCATGTTCGTAAAACTGCACTTGCATTGTGTGGTTGATAAATATCTTCCATTGCAATTGTTAAATATTTTGTTCTATGTGATATATTTTCTTTGAAAAGTGTAATTCTCTTTTCAGTAACAAAGGATGAAAGATATTCTATTAACTTTTCTTGCATAATCTGATGGACTGACTATATATTTGATAAAAAAAGTTGTAAAAACAAAAAAAGGAGTACATAAGTACCCCTTTTTTGAAATAATTTTGTTTCTTTTAATTGACAGAATCGCTAAGTTCGCTACCTGCTTTAAATTTAACAACTTTTTTTGCTGGAATTTCAATTTCTTTCCCTGTTTGAGGGTTTCTTCCAGTTCTAGCTTGTCTTTCTGAAATGGAAAATGTTCCAAAACCAACTAAAGCAACTTTTCCGCCACCTTGTAGCTCATTAGAAACTATACCTACAAATGCTTCTACAGCTTTTTTGCTATCAACTTTTGTCAAGCCAGTTCCCTCTGCCATGGCACTAATTAATTCCGATTTATTCATAATAAATTGTTTTGGTTAGGTAAAAATACATACTTACATTAGGCAAATGTATTTAAATAATTAAATATGACAAATTTAATTTATAAATTTTGCAAAAAAATTTTAAAATTTATGAGATTTTTTACAAAATAAATCAAATATACATAAATAAATACATGAAGACTAATAAAATTGATATTTTTCTTTCTTGATATCGAGCTTAATTAAATTATTTTTTTGCAAAAAAAAGCAAAAATTATTTTTTATAATGTAAAATTTAATTCTACTTTTGCAGCGGAGAAATGGCAGAGTGGTCGAATGCGGCGGTCTTGAAAACCGTTGTCCTTCACGGGACCGGGGGTTCGAATCCCTCTTTCTCCGCCAGAAAGCTTGAAAATTTTATTTTCAGGCTTTTTTCTTTTAGAAAACTAAGTTTCGAAAAAATAGTATATTTTATTAATGCCTTATATTCAGCTTTTTGTAATTGCAAAAGTAGAGTGTTTTTTTGTATGCAATTGATAAAAAAAGCTAATATGCTGAATATTTGTATTATCCGCCGAAGTTAAAATGTTGGACAACTATTGCATGGTTTTCTTTTTTTTAGCTTTTTGCTAATCCAGTATCTCATTCCAGTTGCAATAAAAATTCTTGCAGGCTCAACATAATTCAATGAAATAGACAAATCTGTTTTTCTATTCAGATAGAAATTATATTCGATATCTGCATTTAATATTTGCAATTTGTATTGAAGATCAGTGGAATTGCTAAACCCATCGTTTAAATCATAGTTTTTTAGGCCTACCCACGACTGCCGATAAAATATAGTTGGTTCAATACCAATATTTAATGAATGTTTCCAGATTTGTAAAATTCTGGCTCTAAGGCTAATTTGTGAAATTCCTTCGATTCTTGAGTTTGCATCGTAAAAAATGCCTTGTTGAAATCTTAGAGAAACAAGAAAGTCGTTTACAAAGTATTCATACGAAAGCAGTAATCCTGGTTCAAACAGAAAATTGCCATTTTTATCAAGTGTATTGATGTAATTGTTAGATTTACTTTGTATTGGATTAAAACTAATGTTTAAAAGTTTCGCACCAAAATTTGATTGCCCAAATAGACCAATTGCAGTAAAAAAAAAGAGTAGTATTAAATATTTCTTTAACATCGAAATAGAATTTTCAATATTTTGTATTCAAAAAAAAGACTAATTTTTAGATTCCGGTGTAATTGTATGGTGTAATATTTCTCAATTCAGTTTTTAAACTATCTGAAATATTCAACAAATCAATAAATTCTTCAATTGTTTTCTTATTTATGGTTTTGTTGGTTCTAGTGAGCTCTTTTAAGGTTTCATATGGCTCTGGAAAGTTTTCTCTTCTTAAAATTGTTTGAATTGCTTCAGCAACAACTATATAGTTTTGTTCAAGATCGGACGAAATCACTTTTTTATTAATAGAAATTTTGTTTAATCCTTTAAGCAAAGATTTTATTGCAATTAAAGTATGCGATAGTGGTACACCAATATTTCTTAAAACTGTTGAGTCTGTCAAATCGCGTTGAAGTCTGGAAATTGGCAATTTAGCCGAAAGATGTTCAAACAAAGCATTTGCTATTCCAAGATTGCCTTCCGAATTTTCAAAATCGATAGGATTAACTTTGTGTGGCATGGCTGATGATCCTACTTCTGATTTTTCAATTTTCTGCAAAAAATAATTCATGGAAATATATGCCCAAAAATCTCTATTCAAGTCTAACAAAATTGTGTTTATCCTTTTCAAATTGTCGAAAATTGATGCCAAATTATCATAATGTTCAATCTGTGTTGTAGTTTGAGATCTTTGTAATTCAAGTTTTTCTGTAACGAATTTATTTGCAAAATTTTTCCAATCTATTTCAGGAAATGCTATATGATGTGCATTAAAATTTCCGGTTGCACCACCAAATTTTGCAGGATAAGTTTGATTTCGTAATTGATTTAGCTGAATATCTAATCGTTCGGCAAAAACAAGTATTTCTTTTCCAAGCCTGGTAGGCGATGCAGGTTGTCCATGTGTTCTTGCAAGCATCGGAATATCTGTCCATTGTTCAGCAAGACGTTCTAAAACTTTATGTAAATTGTTAAAAATAGGTAGGTACACTTCATTTATTCCATGCTTCAACGAAAGCGGTGTTGCGGTATTATTTATATCTTGCGAAGTAAGCCCGAAGTGCACAAATTCTATATAGGCTTGTAATCCTATAGAAAAAAATTTTTCTTTTATAAAATATTCAACAGCTTTAATATCATGGTTTGTAGTTTTTTCTATTTCTTTTATTTGCTGTGCATCATCAATGCTGAATTCAGAGTATATGCTTCTTATTTTTACGATATGTTTTTCTTCAATAGATTTCAGTTGTGGCAATGGTATTTTGCACAATGAAATGAAATACTCCAACTCCACCAATACTCTGTATTTAATTAGGCCAAATTCCGAAAAATATTTTGCTAATTCTGTAGTTTTAGTTCGATATCTTCCATCAACCGGAGATATTGCAGATAATTCTTGTAAAAACATAATTTTAATTTAAGATATTAATAATCAGTAGCAATGAAAAATGCCTGCAAAATTATTAAAATATCTATTTGAATGAGATAATTTTAAGTTATGTAGTATAATATATTTTTATACTTTTGATTTCGATTAACCATTATTAAATTTATTATTATGAGAAAAACTTTATTTTTTGTTTATTTTTTGTTCAGCATTACTTTTTTTGTAAATGCACAAACAATAGTTGTAACTAATACGCAACTAAAAAATGTTGTATTAGAAGAATTTACTGGCATATATTGCGGCTATTGTCCTGAAGGACACGCTATTGCTGAAGAGATAGACTCAATAAATCCTGGACGAGTTGTTTTGGTAAATATTCATACAGGTAGCTTTGCTGTGCCACAAGCCGGTGATCCCGATTTTCAAACAGCATTTGGTGAGGCAATTGCCAACGATGCTGATGTAACAGGATATCCTTCCGGCTCAGTCAACCGTCACCTTTTTCCTGAATGGAGTCAAGGAAGTGGGATAGCTATGAGCCGAAGCTATTGGGCAGAAGCGAGTGAGATTATTTTACCTGAAGTTTCACCGGTAAATGTTGGTTTTACATCAACATTTGATACAACAACTCGTGAATTATCTGTTTATGTTGAGGCATATTATACATTAGGTAGCCCAGAACCTACAAATTATCTAAATGTAGCTTTCTTAGAAAATCATGTATTTGGCTATCAAAGTGGTGGAAGTGCCAATTATGATCACAAGCATATCTTGCGACATTTTTTGACAGGACAATGGGGTGAGGAAATAACCACAACATCGCAGGGTTCACTATTTACTGGAACATTTACCTATACAGTCCCCGCCGAATATGTAATCGAAAATTGCGATGTGGCTGTGTATATTTCAGAAACATATCAAGAAATCTATACTGGCGTTCAGGCAGTTGCCGATGGAGGTGCTAATGATGGATCAACAGTATTATTTCTCGGAACTATGGAGCCAACAGATTATGCTGTTGCTGCTGGAAGTCCTACCTCAACTTCAAGTATTTTGATTGACATTGAGAGTGCTTTAAGCGGAAGCGAGGATTTTAAAATAAAACTTACAAACGATGCTCCGAGCGATTGGAGTGCTACTTTTACAATAGGTGGTACAGATTATTCAGATAGTGCAATTGTTAGTATGGATGGCTTTGTTCCTGTTCCGGTCGAAATAAAAGTTATTCCGGGAGCTACACCTGCAATTGGAAATTACTTGTTATCAATGAAATCTATTTCGCATGTAGATGCACCTGAAGTTCAAATTGAACTAAATGTTATTTCAGAAATAACAGATTTAATATTACATAATAGCGGTACTTTTGGCAGTGTTGGTGGGCAACCTTCCGATTTTGATGCAGATTTTGTTGCAGGTTTAGAATATGCCGGAAACACAAATCATGCTTCCATTACGTACAAAATATTCAAAAATGCACATTTGGCAAATGCTTTGAACGGAATTGATCACCTATATTTTAATGCAGCATGGGTTTTTCCTGTCCTAACTGACGAAAATGTTGAAATCCTATCAAATTTTATTGATAATGGCGGCAATCTATATATTTCAGGACAAGATCTTGCCTGGGCAACCTGGGCTTCTGATGATTATTGGACTACTAATACAAGAGAGTTCTTTACAAATTACTTGAATGCAGTGTATCAAGACGATGGTAGCTCTGCAAACAATAATTTTGTAGCAGATACTTCCGATATAATATTTGGTAGCCTGAGCAGTTCGAATTTGATAAATATTTATGGATTAAGTTCCGGTAGTCCAATGATGTTTCCCGATGAGATTTCGGCAACAGATAGTGGAACAGTTTTTCTGTATTATCTTAATAACACAAGTAAAGGTGCAGGAGTTCGCTCAACTGTTGGAGATGCCAAAATCGTTTATCTTGGTTTCGATCTGCCTATGATTGAAGATGAAAATGTAAGAAAGGAATTAATCAAAATAACACACGACTGGTTTCATGAAGCGGATACATCGAATATTTCTGTTGAAAACCAGGATTTTAATGCAAGCCTAAATGTTTTTCCAAATCCATCAGATGGGAATTTCTCAATTTCTTTAAAAATGAGCAAAGTTTCTGCTTCTGAAATTGAGATTTTCAATATTCTTGGAAATAAAGTTTTCGATGAAAGGATTGATAATCAAGAGTATTATCAGAAAAATTTAGATTTTGAGGACTATCCATCTGGAATTTACTTATTGAAATTTTCATCAAAATATCAAGTCTTAAACAAAAGGATAATTATTTCAAAATAATAAACTACGAAAAAAAAGGGCAAATCGCCCTTTTTTTTTGCACATAATTTAAATATAACTTTCAAATTTCAAATTCATAAATGGAAATATTGAATCAAAATTGTTTATTTTTGCACAAAAATTTCAACTATGATTTATAGGTTTTTTTTAATTATTTGCTTGTCTGTTATTTCACAATCCATTGCTGCTCAAAATGTTGGACAAAAGGGAGATACTTTAATAAATTATACAGACATAAATAATATGAAGCAAGGTGTTTGGAGAAAAGTGTACCCGAATGGAAAGCTTGCATATGAAGGAAAATTCAGAAATGACAAGCCTATTGGTGTTTTTAATAGATATTTTGAAGATGGAGATTTGAAAGCAACTTTAATTTATGATGAAAATGGAGAGACAGCAAACGCTACGCTATATCATAAAAACCAAATAATTGCTGCAGAAGGCAAATATTTCGATAAAGAAAAACACAAAGTTTGGAATTATTATTCTAAAAAGGAGCAATTAATAATGACGGAGTCTTATGACAAAGGCTTGAAGCACGGGAAATTTGTAAAATATCTTTCAAATGGGAAAATTGCCGAAGAATCGAATTGGATACAAAGCCAACAAAATGGAATGTGGCGACTGTTTTTTGAATCGGGAAGAAAAAAAATGGAAACAAAATATATGAATGGAAAACGCTCCGGTTTATATTATGTTTATTACGACAATGGACAATTGATGGTAAAAGGCAAATATTTGAACGACAAAAGAAACGGTGATTGGACATTTTATGAACGAAATGGCGACACAAAAATTACAATTGAATATATAGATGGTAAAGCTTCAAATTCTGAAGAATTGGATAAACTTATCAAGAAAGAGTTTGAAGAATATGAAAAAAACAAAAAACGATTTAAAGATCCTGCACATTATAAAAATGATATTGAGGAATATATAAGAAATACTCAATATTAAGAATCCATATTTGCTACCTAACATTAGAGTTCCCTTACTCAAGAAATATGCTCATTTCTTAAACCTGAATCAATTTTTTCAATGCAAAATGCAATTTCACTTTCAGAATTAAACAAAGATATCAAAGACGTTTTGTTTGAATCGTTTTCGCAAACTGTTTGGGTGATAGCAGAAATTAGCGAGATTCGGGAAACAAAAGCAGGGCATTGCTATCTCGAATTAATAGAGAAGGATAAAAAATCGAATAAGGTTGTTGCAAAAATGCGAGCCACAATTTGGGTTTATATTTATAGTGCCCTAAAATCATATTTTGAATCATCTACTTCGCAAGAACTTACTGCCGGGATAAAAATTTTGGTAAATGTTACAGTTGAATTTCATCAACAATATGGAATGAGTCTGAATGTTCAGGATATTGATCCGAGCTATACTGTTGGCGATTTGGCAGTTAAGAAAGCTGAAATAATTGCTCGCTTAGAAGAAGAGGGAGTAATTGGCATGAACAAAGAAATTTCATTGCCAATGCTTCCAAAAAATATTGCAATAATTTCGTCTGAAACCGCTGCCGGATATGGCGATTTTGTAAATCAACTTGCAGAAAATCAGTATGGATTTAAATTCAATTTTAAACTTTTTCCTGCAATAATGCAAGGCGAAAAATCCGTAGAATCAATTATTCAAAATTTAGATGAAATTTTCGAGTACGAAGATTTTTTCGATCTTGTAGTATTAATTAGGGGTGGGGGTTCGAGAGCAGATTTAAGCTGTTTTGATAATTACGATTTGGCTTTTTATATCACACAATTTCCTATTCCTGTTATTTCAGGTATTGGTCATGAACGCGATGATAGTATAGTTGATTTAGTTGCAAATATTAGTTTGAAAACTCCAACTGCTGTTGCTGATTTTATTATTTCAAAGTTTGTTGAAGCTGCTGTAGAACTCAAAAACAATCAGCTTAATACAATTAATAGAATAAAAAGAATTTTAGAATTTGAGAAGAATAAAATTCAACAATTAGCCAATGAAATTTCGCCCATCGCTCTTAAAAGTCTTAAAACTAAAACTATACAATTAGTAGAAATTTCAAATAAAATTGAGAATGCTACAATAAAATTCATTTCAACAAATAAAAACAAATTAGAAAAAAGTGCTGGATCTATAGGAAATATTGTTCAAATATTTGATAATTCAAAAACTCAGGAATTAAATCAAATTTTAAGAAAGTTGAAAAATGTAAACGAGAAATTCTTTATTAGCGAAAAGTATAAATTAGATATTTTGAAAAAGTCATGTGAATATCTCGATCCTATAAATGTTTTAAACAGAGGCTTTTCATTAACACTGAAAAATGGAAAAATTGTAAAGAGTATCGCAGAATTAAATGAAAATGATATTATTGAAAATAAATATAAGGATGGCAAAATAAAGAGCCGTGTATTTCAGATTTACAATAATTAACATTTTGCTGCTCATAAACTTAGCAAGAATTTTATCGTTTCATTTATTTTACATCGACTGAATCATGTGAAGCAAGTCGATGTAATGTCCGGAATGCTCTCCGTACATTTCAACATTGTCACCGGTTATGGTGTATGTACTTTTTTCACCAGCAATTCGCGAAAACACAACTTTAAACTCATTTCCTTTTTCATCTATCATTAAAACTCTCGCCAGTTTATCGTTTTTTACACAATTTAAATTTTCATGGCAAATAGGACAGAAAAATTCAACAAGCTCGCCTTCATTATAAATAAACGATGGATGCTTTTTTACTTCATAGATGCCAAGCTTTTGACTTAATAAAATTAATCCTTTAACATTGTTTCTTGCTTTTGCTGAAAAAATCAAAGAATCTCCAACATTCAAATAACCAAGACATTTGGGGCAAAGATAATTCGTTTCCATAATTATTATTTTTAACAATTAAATCTTAAATATACAATATTATACTTCAAAAAGCAAGAAAAATCTTAACAAATGTTGGTGCTTATATGTTTCATAAATAATAATGAACTATTTTTAACAATTTGTAAATGTTAGCAAATCGACCATTAGCCGATAGATTGAGACCAAACAGTCTTGATAATTATCTTGGACAAAGGCATTTAATTGGGAGTAATGCCGTACTTCGAAAAAGTATAGAATCCGGAAAAATCCCATCGTTTATTTTATGGGGACCTCCTGGAGTTGGAAAAACTACACTGGCAAAAATTATTTCTAATAAACTTGAACGTCCATTTTACACCTTGAGTGCCGTAAATTCCGGAGTAAAAGATATTAGGAATGTAATTGAAAAAGCAAAGAATCAACAGTTTTTTAATAGGCCAAATCCAATTCTTTTTATCGATGAAATTCACAGATTTAGTAAATCGCAGCAGGATTCCTTACTTGGTGCTGTAGAGCAAGGAATTGTTACTTTGATTGGTGCTACAACCGAAAACCCTTCCTTTGAGGTGATTTCGGCTTTGCTCTCTCGATGTCAGGTTTACATATTAGATCATCTGTCGAAAGACGAACTCGAAAAATTATTGAAAACGGCATTAGAAACAGATTCTGTTTTAAAAACAAAAAGTATTAAAATTGAAGAAACTGAAGCTATGCTACGATATTCGGGTGGCGATGCTCGAAAGTTGCTGAATATATTGGAACTAACAGTAGCTTCCGATAGTAATGAAGAAATTGTTATTACAAATGAAAAGGTTGTTGAGAAGTTGCAGCAAAATTTGTCGAATTACGATAAAAATGGAGAACAACATTACGATATTATTTCGGCCTTCATAAAATCTGTTCGGGGAAGCGACCCAAATGCTGCGGTTTATTGGTTGGCACGAATGATTGATGGTGGTGAAGATCCAAAATTTATTGCCAGAAGATTGCTCATTCTTGCTGCTGAGGATATTGGTTTGGCAAATCCGAATGCGCTATTGCTTGCAAATAATTGCTTTTCTGCGATTGATGTTATTGGGATGCCGGAAGGGAGAATTATTCTTTCTGAAACAACTATTTATCTTGCTTGTTCTCAAAAAAGTAATTCGTCTTATTTGGCAATAGATAAGGCATTAGAAATAGTTAAAAAAACCGGAGATTTGCCGGTACCTCTGCATTTGCGAAATGCCCCTACAAAACTTATGAAACAAATTGGTTATGGCGATAACTACAAATATGCTCATAGCTACGAAAACAATTTTGTTGAGGATGGTTTTCTTCCTGAAAAAATTGAAAGTACTATAATTTTTGAGCCAGGAAAAAATTCGAAAGAAATTGATATACGAAACAAACTAAAAAATATGTGGAAGAAAACTTATGATTATTGATTTGTTTCTTACCAAAATTCACTATTTTTAGCATCTCAAATTTTATTAAAGCTTGCAAGCATGGAAAAAACTGAATTTGAAGAATACTTAAAAAGCCGATACGAAGATCAAATAAATTGGTATGATAAAAAAGCTGCAGATAATCAAAGGATATACAAGCAATTGCAGTGGTTAGCAATAATTTTTTCTGCAATTACTCCGGTTTTGGTGGCTTTTGATAGTAAACCAAAATGGCTTATATGGATAACAGTTGCTATTTCAGCAATAGTGGCAATCGCAACAACTGTAATTAAAACCTTCAAATATCAGGAAAATTGGATAAATTACAGGACTACCTGTGAAACCTTAAGAAAGGAGAAGCATTTTTACACAGCTAAGATTAATGAGTATGATTCTGCTGAAGATAAAGAGGCTCTTTTTGTTGATAGGGTAGAGGCGCTTATTTCAAGAGAAAATACCATGTGGTTAACAGCACAAAAGCAAACTAAGAAATGATGTTCGATATTTTTATAAGCTACGCCAGCACTGACAGACCAAAAGTAAAACAAATTGCTATAGCTCTTGAAAATAAAGGCTGGACTGTTTGGTGGGACAGGAAAATTCCTCCGGGCAAAACATTTGCACAGGTAATAGAAAATGCAATTACAAATTCTAAATGTATTGTTGTTTTGTGGTCGCCGGCTTCTGTAAAATCAGAATGGGTGCAATTGGAAGCAGCAGAAGGAATTGACCGAAAAATTCTTGTTCCGGCTATCATCGAAAATGCGAAACCACCTTTTAGATTTAAAAGGATACATGCAGCAAATCTTATAAATTGGAGTCCCAATTCAAAACACGATGAGTTCGATAGTTTTGCAAATTCGATAGCAACAAATATTAAATCCTTCAAATCGGAGGAGAATAAAAGTGCTGAAAAAATTCCTAAAGAAATTAATCCAATTGAAAAATTTGAATTTTTAACAACTCCTATTGAAATGGTTTTTGTTAAAGGCGGTACTTTCGATATGGGCAGTAATGATGGCTCTGATGATGAAAAACCGATTCATCCGGTAACACTTCCAGATTTTTATATTGGCAAATATGAAGTAACACAAAAACAATGGACTGAGATTATGGGCAACAATCCATCCCATTTTAAAGATTGTGATGATTGTCCGGTTGAAAATGTTTCCTGGGATGATGTTCAGGAGTTTTTGAAAAAACTAATTGAAAAAACAGGACAAAACTATCGTTTGCCTACCGAGGCTGAATGGGAGTATGCAGCGAGAGGCGGCATTTCGACAGGCTCAACGACCTATGCTGGCAGTAACAATATTGAAGAAGTTGCATGGTATTATGAAAATTCAAATAATAAAACCCATCCAGTAGGCCAGAAAAAGCCAAACGAGCTTGGCATTTTCGATATGAGCGGAAATGTATGGGAGTGGTGTTGTGATAGATATGACAAGGATTATTATCAAAATAGTCCCGAAAATAATCCACAAGGTCCATCAGTTGGCTCTAGTCGTGTTTTGCGTGGTGGTTCATGGATCAGCGACGCCGTCAATTGCCGTATGGCAGATCGCAGCACCGGCATGCCCGTCCTCAGGAGCAACCTTATTGGTTTGCGCCTGCTGTTTGCTTTGCAGTTCACAAGCCAGGAAAAGGACAAGTAGCAGGCAAGGAAGTTTCGGGTCGCTTTCTCAGGGCAAGGGACGTAGCCCTAAGAGAAAGTGAAGCGAAACTGACGAAACGCCGGCAAACACAGGATTGAAACCCTGTGTTGATACCGCTATACTTTCACAATAGTCCCTATTTGTTCACTCAAAATTACTTTTTTCAGGTTTCCAAGTTTGTTCATATCAAAAACAATAATTGGAAGATTGTTTTCTTTGCACATTGTAAATGCAGTCATATCCATAATTTTCAAGCCTTTTTGATAAGCTTCATCAAAAGTGATAGTTTCGTATTTAGTGGCATTTGGATCTTTTTCCGGATCAGCAGTATAAACACCATCTACGCGAGTTCCTTTTAATAAAACCTGAGCGTCAATTTCAACTCCCCGCAGTGCAGAGGCAGTGTCGGTTGTGAAAAATGGATTTCCTGTTCCGCCCGAAAAAATTACAATTTCTTTGTTGAAAAAAGCTTCAAGGCATTTTTGTTTGCTGTAAAGCTCGCCTACAGGTTCCATTCTGATTGATGTGAGGAGACGAGCTTTTGAACCAATAGATTCGAATGCCGACTGTAGAGCCATTCCGTTGATTACGGTTGCCAACATTCCCATATAATCACCTTTCACTCTATCGAAGCCTTTCTCTAATCCTTGCATTCCACGAAAGATATTTCCACCACCGATCACAATTCCAACTTCAACGCCTAATTCAGAAATTTCAGCAATTTGTTCTACATATTCTATAATTCTTTTCTCATCAATACCATATTGAGAATTTCCCATTAGGGCTTCTCCGCTAAGTTTTAATAATACTCTTTTGTATTTTAACATGCCGTTCAATTTTATTTAAATGAACTCAAAGATATAAAAAAAGGGATTTCCATTTCTGAAAATCCCTTTTTTTATTATTGAATAGTTTCTTAACTTTTCAGTGCGAAACGTTTAAATTCTGTAATTTTTAAGTCTTTATTATTTGCAGTAATATATTGCTTAACAGTCATTTTGTTGTCTTTGATAAAGTCTTGATTCGCCAAAGTATTATCTTTAAAGAATTTGTTCAATTTTCCGAAAGCAATTTTTTCAAGAAGTTTTTCTGGTTTCCCTTCTCGAAGTGCTTGTTCTTTTCCAATTTCAATTTCTTTGTCGATAACTTCTTGAGAAACATTTTCTTTATCTATGGCAACAGGATTCATTGCTGCTACTTGCATTGCAACATCTTTTCCTAATTGCTGCTCAAAACTTGAATTGTTAAATCCAACCAATGTTGCAAGCATATTTCCCGCATGAATATATGCAACAACTTTTTCTGCATCTATTTTTGAATAGAAAGATAAAGCAACTTTTTCGCCAATAATTCCACTTTGTTCAACAACCTCTTCGGCCAGAGTTTTTCCGTTTAACTCTAATTGTAATAGTTCGTCGAGATTTGCTACTTGTTTTGCTGTTGCTAAATCAGCTATTATTTTCGCAAAATCAATGAATTTTTCATTCTTTGCAACAAAATCGGTTTCACAATTTAGAACAATCATGATTCCAGATTTCTCATCTGCTGATACTTGAGATAATACAACTCCTTCTGTTGCTTCTCTTTCTGCACGTTTGTTTGCTATTGCTTGTCCTTTTTTTCTGATTACATCAACTGCCTGGTCGAAATCGCCATTTGTTTCTTGTAGTGCTTTTTTGCAATCCATCATACCCGCACCGGTCTGATCTCTGAGTCTTTTAACTTCTGCTGCTTTTATTCCAGCCATTTTATTATATTTTATGTTTTATTCTAATTACCTAAATTTTCAGTTTTCCTGGCTTTTCTTTGTCCGCCGCGTTTTGCTTTGCTTTCGCTTTTTGGTTTTTGTATAGGAGCTTCTTCTCTTTCCTTCTCTCTTTCCATTTTTCTTTCTTCAATACCTTCCGAAATTGCTTTAGTTACAACTTCAATAATTATAGAAATTGATTTTGAAGCATCGTCGTTAGCAGGGATTGGAAAATCTATTATTTCAGGATTCGAGTTTGTGTCAACTATTGCAAAAATTGGGATACCAAGTTTTTTACCTTCAGCAACAGCAATATGTTCTTTAGAAATATCTACAACGAAAAGAGCTGCTGGAACTCTTGTCAAGTCGGCGATACTACCAAGGTTTTTTTCAAGTTTTCCTCGCTGACGACTTATCTGAAGTCTTTCTCTTTTCGATAAGTTTTTGTAAGAACTGTCGAGCATCAATTTATCAATTGATGTCATTTTTTTAACTGCTTTACGAATAGTTGGGAAATTTGTTAACATTCCTCCAGACCAACGTTCTGTTACATAAGGCATTCCTATTGCTTTTACTTTTTCTGAAACAAGTTCTTTGGCTTGTTTTTTAGTAGCAACAAAAAGAATTTTTCTTCCCGATTTTGCAATTTGTTTCATTGCCAAAGCTGCATCATCAAGTTTTGTTACAGTTTTGTGCAAGTCAATAATGTGGATTCCATTTTTCTCCATAAAAATGTATGGTGCCATATTTGGATTCCATTTTCTTTTGAGGTGTCCGAAATGTACACCTGCCTCTAATAATTCATTAAAATTTGTTCGTGACATTTAATTAGTTTTTGTTTACATTCTTAACTAAGCAATTGTCGAGTAGCCACATAAATTTGTGAGTCTCAGCAATTTAGATACTAAACAACATTTAGATTAGTCAATTATAGATTATTATTGTGAAATTTTATACTTGATATGATATCCGAACTTCTTACTTATATCGTGTTTCAATTTAAAACATTCGTAAAAGCACAAAGCAAAGATAGAACAGTAGATTATCGTTTACTGAATTGGAATTTCTTACGGGCTTTTTTCTGGCCTGGTTTTTTCCTTTCTACAACTCTGGAATCTCTTGTTAGTAAATTTTTCCCTTTAAGAGTTGTTTTGTCTTCGGCATTTATTTTTACCATAGCTCTTGCTATTGCTAAGCGTAGAGCTTCTGCCTGACCTTTGATTCCACCACCGTCTAAATTGGCTTTTATATCATATTTTTCGTTTGCTTCTAAGGCACTTAATGGCTGACGTACAATATATTGTAATTGTCCGAGTGTGAAATAATCTTGAATTTCACGATTATTTACCATGATTTTTCCTTTTCCTTCACTAACAAATACTCGTGCTATTGCCGATTTTCTTCTTCCTATTGCGTTAATTACTTCCATTGTTTTTATTTAAGAGTATTTAAATCAATTTTTTTAGCATTTTGAGCTTCGTGCGGATGATTTTCGCCTACGTAAACTTTAAGGTTACGAAACAATGCACTGCCTAATCTGTTTTTAGGAAGCATTCCTTTCACAGCATGTTCTACCAGCTTTCTGGGGTCTTTTGCTTTTATAGCTTCAGGAGAAATTCTTTTTTGCCCTCCGGGATAACCAGAATGCGAAAAGTGTTCTCTGTCAGTCATTTTGTTTCCTGTCAATATAACTTTTTCAGAATTTATTACAATTACATTGTCTCCGCAATCTACATGAGGAGTAAATTCAGGTTTGTATTTTCCTCTTAAAAGTTTAGCTACTTTTGTTGATAACCTTCCTAATATTTCATTATCCGCATCTACAAGTACCCATTCTTTATTGACAGTTTCCTTGTTTGCTGATATGGTTTTATAACTTAATGTATCCACTTTACTCCCTAACTTTTTAATTAATACTTAAATACACAATTTTAACTTCAAATTTTAATAGCTCGCAAAAGTAGAATTAATTTTCTAAAACAAAAAACTTTATTTTAAAATTATTTTATGAATTTACAAATTGGTAGTTTTATGCATTATCCAATAGAAAATTATACTACTCACAATTATTTTAACAGATAAGAATATTCAAATGTTTGATGTAATTTCCTGAAATATTTTCTTAGAGGCACTATTTAGAGGTACTATTTCGAATGTGTTGAAATATTTATCCAATAATACCCATAACCTTCAATTTCAAAATCACTATTCTGTTTATTATTTATTGCTTGCCCAAGAATATCAAATTTTGGTAAATTGTATGTCGGTAAGCTTACTAATTTTTTTGAAGAGGATAAGTTTTGAATTACAAGAACTATTTCATCTTTAAATTCTCGTTTGTATGCAAGAATGTCATCGTAGTTTCTGTTTTGTAGGTTTTCAAGATTTACCCATTCAATTTTGCCGCGACTGAAGCATTTCCAATTTTTTCTATTCTGAATTTGGCTTTTCAGTTGGCTATAAATTTTTGAGCTAAACGATTCTTTTTTGGCGAGTTCGTTTTCAACATTTTGCCAGTCTATTCGTCCACGAACAAGGTATCTGGTATCGTCGTAACCAGTTTCTTTTTTTTGCTCTTCGTAATAATTCTCATCATTTGCTTTTCCGAACTCGTCGCCATAATATATAATAGGTGTACCGGGCAAGCTGAGCATAATTGAAAATGCCAATCCGATTTTTTTGTCATCGAATTTAAACAAATTTGCAAGGCGGGCAGAAACTCCCTCGCCAAGCCTAAAATTCCATAGTGGCTCGTGGCAATAGTTTTCGTGAATATATTTCCTGTCTTCTTCCGAAACGTAAACCAATTCTAAGCTTAACTCATCGTGACAACGCAAAAAAGTGAACCATTGGCATGATTCAGGAATTTTAGGTGTAACCTCTTCGCTCAAAATATTTTTGATAGGATTTGAATTTTCCTGTGCCAGAGCCTTAAAAATTTGTGGCATCAATGGAAAATGATATCCGGCATGGCATTCGTCTTCATTGCCAAAATATTTTATAACTTCAGCAGGCTTTTGACATGCCTCGGCAAGTAGCAAAGTATTTGGTTGAACAAAATCTAAAATTGCTCTAAAGAATTTTACTACAGTATGAGTTTTTGGAAGGTTTTCGCAATCGGTGTTTTCTTCCTTCCATAAATATGGAATTGCATCGGCTCTAAATCCTGCAACTCCTTTTTGCAGCCAGAAAAGTAAGTTTCGGGTCATTGCCAGCAGGACTTCAGGATTTTTGTAATTCAAATCGGGTTGATGTTCAAAAAATCGATGGAAGAAATAGTAATCACCATCTTTTTCCCAATTGCTCGGGCACATTCCTTTAAATATCAGGCGTGCATCTTCGTATTTGTTTGTGTCTTTGTTCCAAATATAATAATCCCGAAAAGGATTATCAACAGATTTTCGGGATTCTTGAAACCACGGGTGTTCAACGGAAGTGTGATTTATTGCAATATCGAAAATTACCTGAATGTTTTTAGTTTGTGCTTTTTTCAGAAAATTCAAAAAAACAGTTTCTTTTTCTGCTTCGTCGGCTTCTGCGGCCAGCCCGAGAAGTTCGGGCCTGATTTTGTCGTAGTTTTTGATATCGAAACCTGCATCTTTCATTGGCGAGTCGAGAATTGGTAAAAGCCATAGACAGCTCACGCCTAAATCTTGCAAATAGTCGAGTTTTGCTTCCAGCCCTTTGAAATCGGTGTTGAACAAATCGACATATAGCGAATATACAATTGCATCTTTGTACCATTCATTGGCTTGAGGAGGGAGCTTTAATGAGTTCTTAAAGTTGTTTATTTCCTCGAAAAAATTGTCTAACAATTCTAATTTTTTATTGCTGTATAAAGTTTTCCATAAATTGCTTAAGACTTGTTTTTCAATAGAGTTCATCATCGTTTGTTTTTCATTTTATCAAAAAAAATAATTGGGACAAAATTATTAAAATTTGAATTGGAAGTGTTTTAACCTGAATAATTCATAAATATTTCTACTACAAGCCCAAACTGCACATCATCTTTGACCGTCCTCAATTTTTATTCCATCAAAATAGCTCGCTATTACTCAAAAATAAAAATCTGTG
>Ga0209361_1000700_pt1 | contig 27914 bp, 30 predicted proteins | sample SaaInlV_200m_DNA_3_FD_184657 | JGI IMG/M metagenome (GOLD analysis project Ga0209361, IMG submission 184657) | Marine microbial communities from expanding oxygen minimum zones in the Saanich Inlet - SI037_S4LV_200m_DNA (SPAdes) (version 2) | ecosystem: Environmental > Aquatic > Marine >... | reverse complement strand
AAAGCTAACGCTGCTGCAGACTCACGTGAAACTGTTGCTAAGTAATTAGTAGCCCACGTTAAGCGATTGAGTTAACTCTTTCGCTTTTAGTTGAAACCACTCTTCGGAGTGGTTTTTTTTCGTCTAACAAAAAGTGCAGTTAGTTGACGCAAGTCAAATCATCTAAGGCCGTTCATTATTACAATACAGATTTTGACAATAAAGAGGCGGCAGGTTGTTATCTGATTATGTCAATACATTAGGGCAATCACTACTCAGAACATATAAAGAGCGTGTTCATAAAGTAGCGATTGACGCAGGATTAAGTTGTCCAAACCGAGATGGATCTCTAGGTATTGGTGGCTGTACATTTTGTAATAATGACACCTTTAGTCCTAATGGTAGGCAGCCAGATCCAATCTTAACTCAAATTCAAAGTGGACGTGAGGTTTTGCTTAAGCGTACAGGGGCTAAAAAATATATTGCTTATTTTCAAGCTTATACCAACACTTATAGCGATATTGAAACACTTAAAAAAATGTATGAAACGGCACTCAGTCAAGAAGATGTTATTGGTTTGTCAATTGGAACTCGACCTGACTGCGTACCCGAGACAGTCATTGATTTGCTGCTGGATTATCAGCAACAGGGTTTTGATATTTGGTTAGAGCTGGGGCTTCAGTCTGCATTTGATGAGACTTTACAAAAAGTTAATAGAGGCCATGGATTTAAAGAATATAAAGAAACTTTATTATTAGCAAGATCAAAAGGGTTGAGAGTTTGTACGCATTTAATTATTGGCCTGCCGGGCGAAACAAGACAGCATTATCACGACACATTACAGCGAGTTCTTGAACTAGGTGTTGATGGTTTAAAGTTTCACCCCTTGCATGTTGTTAAAGGTACACAGCTTGCAAATGAGTGGCGTCGAGGCGAATATCAGCCGATGCAGATGGAGGCATATGTAGAGGTTGTGGCCGATCTGATTGCTCAAGCGCCTGAAGATATGATTTATCATCGGCTTACGGGTACGGCTAACAAACAGCAATTGCTAGCGCCCGCCTGGTGTAGCAAAAAATGGAAGGTACTAAACGCAATAGAAGATAGGCTAAAAAGTCAAAATAGGAGAAAAGTACAATGGAGCTAGTCTGTCCAGCGGGCAATTTGCCCGCATTAAAAACAGCGATTGATCATGGCGCTGACACGGTTTATATTGGCTTTGCGGATGACACCAATGCGCGACATTTTGCCGGACTAAATTTTAATGAGGAGCGTGCAATGCTGGGAGTTGAGTATGCTCACGTACGCGGTAAAAAAGTATATGTAGCGATCAACACCTATCCGCAACCAGAAATTTACCAGCGCTGGACTGAGGCCATTGATCGTGCGGCTAGAATAGGAGTAGATGCTGTTATTTTGGCAGATATTGGGCTGATGGAGTATGCCACTCGTGTACATCCGAATTTAAATCTGCATTTATCGGTACAAGGCTCTGCAACAAGCTATGAGGCGCTTGATTTTTATTATCAAAATTTTAATATTAAGCGTGCTGTGCTGCCACGAGTACTGTCAGTTGCTCAAGTTAAAAAAGTAGTTGAATACTCACCTGTAGATATTGAGGTTTTTGGTTTTGGGTCTTTGTGTGTTATGGTTGAAGGCAGGTGTATTTTGTCTTCTTATGCAACTGGACGATCGCCCAATACTTACGGAGCTTGTTCGCCCGCATCACATGTTGAATATATTGAAAATGATATTAAACTTGAAACCAGATTAGGTGGAGTGTTAATAGATTCCTATGAAGAGCATGAAATTGCAGGCTACCCCACGTTATGTAAGGGTCGGTTTGAGGCGATGGACAATACTTATTATGCACTTGAGGAGCCAACCAGTTTAAACACATTAGAGATTTTACCGCTGATTAAAGAGATTGGCGTCAAGGCAATTAAAATCGAAGGTCGACAGCGATCTCCTGCCTATATTAAGACAGTTGCTAAAACCTGGTCAGCAGCACTGCAACAGCTAGAAAGTGGAAATTATCAAACTAAAGATGAATGGAATCAAGCGCTTAACGACGTATCCGAAGGATTTCAAACAACCTTGGGTGCGTATCATCGGAGTTGGCAATGAAGATTTCACTGGGCCCTATTTATTATTACTGGGACAAACAAAAAGTATTTGACTTTTACCAGGGTGTTGCTAAATCTGCCGTTGACATTGTTTATTTAGGAGAGGTGGTTTGCTCTAAACGCAGACAACTCAGATTGGACGATTGGTTAACGATTGCTCAACAACTTCGCCATGCAGGCAAAGAGGTGGTGCTTTCAACGTTGACGCTGCTGGAGGCTGATTCAGAGTTAAAACAGCTTGACAAGGTTTGCCAGACGGATGATTATTTGGTGGAGGCCAATGATTTTGCAGCCATTAATTTGAGAAGTAAGCGCAATAAAGCGTTTGTGACTGGGCCCAGTGTTAATTTGTACAATGCTGCCAGTCTTAATATACTGGCCAAAAAGGGCTTGAAGCGTTGGTGTTTTCCAGTGGAGTTATCCCAAAAAACCTTAGCTCAAATCATGGCAGAAATAAATCCGGAGCTGCAAACCGAGGTGTTTGTATTTGGCCAAATGCCATTGGCATTTTCAGCACGTTGTTTTACTGCCAGGGCCTATGATTTAGACAAGGACGATTGCCAGTATAAATGCCTAATGTATGAAGACGGGCTGCTGCTGTCTACTCAAGAGCAGCAGTCTTTTTTAACAATGAACGGCATACAGACTCTATCTGCTGATACCTTTAACCTGATTACGCAGCTAGATCAAATGCAACAAATGGGTGTTGAAGTTGTTAGGATTAGCCCTCAATTTTCAAACACTGAAAAGATTATCCAAACTTTCAAAGATAGAATTGACCAAAGTATTGACACCGATCAGGCCCTAGATGCACTACGCTCGTGTAGCGCCTATCAACAGTGTGACGGCTATTGGTTTGATCAGCCAGGCATGAGCAGTATCGAACTACAGCAGTCTTAGTAGGGTGGCTTTATAGGCTAAAGTCAGTATTAGCTAATCGGTCAAAGTAGCGCGCGCGATAATAGTGGCGTTTATTTTGTTCGCTGTCTGTAAAGGCGGCCCTATCATGTAGAACATTGTTACTAATTAACCCCATGCCGGGCTCTAACAATCCCTTAAAGACATAAGATGAATATTCCTTATCAAGGATTTTTCTAAGATAGTCAACAGCTTCTTGCACAAGCGGATCACTTGACCACCGTATGTTTCTGCTTCTGGCCGTATAGCGCATGTGTAGATTGCCACTATCAGTAACACTAAACACTGGTCCAGAGCGTTCTGGTCTGGCACTGCCATCTGCTTTTGTGCCTGCAGGAATGGTCATGACGTCATTGGCCATAAGTGCGCGGATATAATCTGGATTTTTTTCACGTAAAAGAAGATAGGCAATTTCGTGGTCCATAAGCTGATTTTCACCGCCTGTGGCGGCCTGTTGAACAACATGCAGATTAAGTGCATGAATCTGTTGATCAGGAGCGTTGTAATAGCCATCAGTATGCCAATGGATAAGGCGATTTGTATAAGGGATGTAGTTTTTCCTAATACCATCATCAACCACCCTTAAAGAGGTGAGTCCAGATTCATCAGCCAACCAGTTTTTATTGATATTTTTAAGACCAAATTGGCGAGCGATAGCTATAGGTATTGAGGCAGATGGATCATTGCCGGTGTTGCTAATGTAAATAGCCATATTGGTTTTTTGAGTTAAAGCCAATAAGGCGCTGTGTTCACTTTTACTAAGATGTTTAGGGTCTTTGACTTCTATCAATAGCTCCGAAATACTCTCAGGATATGCAAATGATTTTTTATCTCTCCAACGTTGATATGAATCTTCATTATCCAAATAAAAAGGGGATTCTGTGGTGGTTTGTTTGGCAAGTTGCATGGCGATTCTCTATAGCAAAAAAACATTAGTTTATCTTTGGCATGTGACAAAGTCATTGACCAAGGTCAAATTAAACCAGGCCGTTTTTAAGCAATACTGCTTGAATTTTTTTGGCCATTTTTGCCAACTTGTTTAAGTCGTTAAAATTAGGAATGTCCCCTTGATTTAGCCGGTATTGCCAATGTTCGGTTTCCGTTGATAAAAAATCAATTAATTTGATCGAGCAGCCTGAGCAAGTGTCCGAACAAAAATCTGCCTTAATTTGATCAAAAGGCAGAGTATTTTGTATCTCTTGAATTAGGCCGTGCATTGCATCGACAGTATTCGGCTTCATGACAAGGGCAGTCGCTCAAGAGTTTTTACACAACAACTTACTAAGAACTGGATAGGTTTTTTTAAGCACTTTATCCATGCCGGCGCTTAACCAGTGTGTGTCCGTTTCAAAGGCATCAAGAAAATTTTTAACATGAAGGCCGAGTTCGGTCGAGCCTCGCATTTTAATTTTTCTTTGAAAAAATAAAGTATCCGGATCTTTTCTTCTGCTGATGAGATCTAGAAAATCACAGCTATTGGCATTAATCGTTAAATCAAACTGACTGACGTATTGAGTTTGTACGAGCTGACGATGCTTAAGACTAAGATTGAACGCCAAGCCGATGTCGTTAACCTCAATCAAAACCCACTGGTCTTCCAGAAAATCAAGATCCCCGTCTTTAATTGCTTGTGAAAAGACTTTATTAAATAGAGCAATAATAATTTTATTGTTGACCGATTTGGCAGTTTGCAGCAAGGCTGAAACAGGCAAAAAAGAGGGAATAACAGAGTGAGTAAGGCTCATAAAGAAGTTTTTTGAAATTTAATTGGTTTTATTTTAGGATAAAAAAGCTAATTTTTGATTGATCAAAATCAAACAATAAAAATATTTTGACTTTATTGATTTGCGTCAATATGCCACTACATGTAGTTGTTCTATAATATAAAAACACTATATGTAGTGAACAATTAAAAAAACACTTTGATTTAATATTAAATAGGGGGAGATAATATGGATGCAATCCATGCAAACGCGCCACTTAGCGTTGTTAAAAGAGATGGCAGTAGTGCCTTTTTTGATTCAGATAAAATTCGTTTGGCTATTTTTAGGGCTGGACAAGTCAGCGAAGAGCTGGATGATAATGAAGCTAAACTTTTGACACTACAAGTGTTAAAGGTACTAAGCCACCAAGAGGATATTGAGCCAGATATTGAGCATATCCAGGATGTTGTGGAGCAAGCGCTCATCTCATCAAATTTTGTTAAAACAGCTAGAGCTTATATCGCTTACCGCCAACAACACAAAACACTGAGAGACGATAAAAAAACATTGGTGGATGTTGCTTCGTCAATTAACGAATATTTAGATAGGGCTGATTGGCGTGTTAATGCTAATGCAAATCAAGGATATTCGCTCGGCGGACTGATACTAAATGTATCAGGTAAAGTGATTGCTAACTATTGGTTAAGCCATGTTTATGCGCCGGAGGTGGGCAGTGCACATCGACAAGGAGATTTGCATATCCATGATTTGGACATGTTGGCCGGATACTGTGCAGGCTGGTCACTACGTACCCTACTTAGGGAAGGGTTGAATGGTGTTGAGGGCCGAATTGAAGCAGGTCCGCCAAAACACTTGAGTAGTGCCGTTGGCCAAATGGTTAATTTTTTAGGGACATTACAAAATGAATGGGCTGGTGCTCAGGCATTTAGCTCATTTGATACTTATTTAGCGCCGTATATCCGTCTAGATAGCTTGGGTTACGGCGAGGTAAAGCAGTGCATTCAAGAGCTGATTTACAATCTTAATGTACCATCTCGATGGGGTACGCAGACACCTTTTACTAATCTGACTTTTGACTGGGTTTGTCCAGAAGATTTGCGCGATCAAGTGCCAATGATGGGTGATGAAGAGATGCCGTTTACCTATGGTGAGCTTCAAGTAGAAATGGACATGATTAACCAAGCGTATATTGAGGTTATGACAGAAGGCGATGCCAAAGGCCGCGTATTTACCTTTCCTATACCGACTTACAATATGACCGAGGACTTTCCCTGGGAGAGTGAAAATGCCAAGCGCTTATTTGACATGACAGCCAAATATGGCCTGCCTTATTTCCAAAATTTCCTTAATTCTGATCTCAAGCCAAACATGGTTAGATCAATGTGTTGTCGTCTACAGCTAGACCTTAATGAGTTATTAAAGCGTGGCAACGGCTTGTTTGGTTCCGCAGAGCAAACCGGTTCATTAGGTGTGGTAACTATTAACTGCGCACGCTTAGGACATGTATATAAAGGAGATTCAAAAGGACTTTATGAGCAGTTGGATAAACTACTGTTAATGGCTAAAGACTCACTCGAGGTTAAGCGAAAAGTAGTGCAAAAATTAATGGATAACGGCTTGTTTCCATATACCAAAAGATATTTAGGAACGCTAAGAAATCATTTTTCAACTATTGGTGTTAACGGTATTAACGAAATGATTCGTAATTTTAGCCAGGATAAAGAGGATATTACCTCGACAGATGGCTATCCAATGGCGGTTGAGTTTTTGGACCACATTAGACTACGCATGATTGAATTTCAAGAGCAAACGGGCCACATGTTTAATTTAGAAGCTACGCCGGCAGAAGGAACGACCTATCGATTTGCTAAAGAAGACATGAAGCGCTATCCAGACATTCTACATGCTGGCACTAAGGACAAGCCTTACTACACTAACTCATCTCAACTGCCGGTTGGCTATACTGCCGACCCTTTTGAGGCCTTAGAAAAGCAGGATGAATTGCAGACTAAGTACACGGGTGGAACGGTTTTGCATTTATACATGGGAGAAAGGATCAGTAGCGGTGAGGCTTGCATGAAGATGGTGAAACGCTCATTAACCAATTTTAGACTTCCTTACATTACCATCACCCCAACCTTCTCAATTTGTCCTACACATGGCTATCTTAGTGGTGAACATGAGTATTGTCCAAAGTGTGATGAAGTGCTATTAGCCAATAAAAAATTAAAAAACCAAGGAGATAAAAATGAAAAAGCAAAAAATATTGCTAACCAATAAAGAAAGACAAGTATGCGAGGTGTGGACACGGGTCATGGGTTATCATCGCCCTGTCACCAGCTTCAACCCTGGAAAACAATCAGAGCATGCCGATCGGTTATGCTTTACAGAGCAAGTAGAAGGCTAGCATGTCTATTCATGTTGGGGGCTTTGAGCCGTTAACAACCATTGATTATCCAGACCATTTGTCTTGTGTGGTGTTTGCCCAAGGCTGTCCTTGGCGATGTCGATATTGTTATAATCATGAATTGATTCCGGCTAACAAAAAAACTGATTTCTCATGGGATAAGATAATGCAGTTTATTCGCTCGCGTCAAGGCTTGCTGGATGCGGTTGTGTTCAGTGGCGGTGAGCCATGTCTGCAAAGTGGCTTGTTTGAAGCAATGTCAGAAGTTAAGTCGCTAGGATTCAAGATTGGTCTGCATACAGGTGGCGCTTACCCTCATCAATTTGAACAGTGTTTGTCGTTGGTTGATTGGGTGGGTTTTGATATCAAGCACCTACCCTTGCATTATGAGCTTGTAACTCAGACCCCAAAGTCAGCAGAGAAAGCTTGGCAGTCTTTGCAGATCTTATTGGATTCTAAAGTTGAGTTTCAGTTGCGCATAACTAAGCACCCTGATTTGATAAGCGATCAGCAGTTAGCGCAGTTAAAAAGCTTGATTAGTCAAAAGTATCATCAAGAGTTAACCGTGCAAGAGTGCAACACCAGGCAATGCCTAGATGAGGAATTACGCATTGTTTAGGGCAAAAAAAAAGAGCGCATAAGCACTCTTTTTAAAACTTTCAAATAAAAGGATTAGCCTTTCATTTGAGCTGCCACTTCTTCAGCAAAGTTTTCTTCTTTCTTTTCAATACCTTCACCAACTTCATATCTAACAAATGACTTAACTTCTGCATTGTTTGATTTGGCTAGTGCGCCTACTGTTGTATCAGGATCCTTGACAAAAGCTTGACCGTAAAGCGTTACTTCATTAACAAACTTTTTCATGCGTCCACCGATCATTTTTTCAATGATATTGTCCGGCTTGCCAGATTCACGAGCTTGCTCAACAAAAATTGCTTTTTCTCTTTCAAGTAGTTCAGGGTTAAGCTCATCTTCAGTAACACATTCAGGGCGTGTCGCAGCAACATGCATTGCAATATCTTTAGCTAGCGCTTCATCACCACCTTCTAAAATAGCCAATACAGCAATACGCTCACCATGCTTATAAGCACCAATAACGCCTGTATCAACAGTGACCGTTTGAACACGACGAATTGAAACGTTTTCACCCACTTTGGCAACAATATCTTCTCGAGCTTTTTCAAGAGAATCGCCATTGTCTAGTGTTTGAGCTAAAAACTCATCAATGTTTGTAGGCGTTGTCTTAAGTGCAAGCGCACCTAATGTTTCAACAAATCCGATAAAGTCGTCACTTTTAGTAACAAAGTCAGTTTCAGAATTGATTTCTAAAATAGTAGCGGTTTTTTTATCATCGCTAATATTAACTTTAACCAGTCCCTCAGCAGCAACACGGCCAGATTTTTTGGCAGCCTTTGCGGCACCAGAAGTACGCATTAAGTCAATTGCCGCTTCCATGTCGCCATTAGTTTCGGTCAACGCTTTTTTGCAGTCCATCATGCCTGCGCCTGTTCTTTCTCTTAGATCTTTAACTAAAGCAGCTGTAATTGCCATAATTATCTCCTATGTATAGTGTTATTCCTCGCGCTCGAGAAATGAATATTTTATAAATTACGCAAGTTTTGCAATAATGTCTGCTTTAGTATCTTTGCTCGCTACTTCAACACCTTGTTTTTTGGCAAGTGCTACTAAGTCAGCTTTTAGCATGGCATTAAGGTCAGTTTCAGCTGACTTATCTGCTGCTTTTTCAGCTACAGGTGTCGCGACTTTCTCTTCAACAACTTTGTCGGCCTTCTTAGCTGGTGCTGCTTTTTTAGCAACAGGTGCCTTTTTAACTTGAGTACCAGCAGCTGCTTTAGCTTCTAAGACAGCATTAGCCACTTCTCTTGCGTAGTAGCTAATTGCTCTGATAGAGTCATCATTACCAGGAACAACGTAATCAATGCCTTCAGGATTGTGATTAGTATCAACAATACCAATAATTGGAAGGCCTAATTTTTTAGATTCTGCAATGGCATTTTTCTCATGACCAATATCGATCACAAATACAACGTCTGGAATGCCACCAAGATCTTTAATACCACCTAGACTACGCTCTAGTTTGTCCATCTCACGAGTCATCATTAGTGCTTCTTTCTTTCCAAACTGTGAAAAGTTTTCTTCTGCTAGAAACTCTAGGTCTTTCAAGCGTTTGATTGATGCTTTGATGGTCTTGTAGTTAGTCATCATGCCACCTAACCAACGATGGTTAACGTAAGGCATGCCACAACGAATTGCTTCCTCTTTCATGATGTCACTAGCTGCACGCTTAGTACCCACAAAAAGAATTGAGCCGCCAGCAGCAGCAGTTTTTGATGCAAAGTTAAGCACATCGTTAAACATTGGCAGTGTTTTTTCTAGGTTAATAATATGAACACCATTACGAGTGCCATAGATGTATTGATCCATTTTTGGATGCCAGAAGCGTGAGCGGTGACCAAAGTGAACACCTGCTTCAAGCATTTTTTTCATTGACGTTTTTGCCATTTTTATTTCTCCGGGGTTAATGGAGTGCTCTTTTATAACACTCCCTTCCACAACTTCTAACAACCAACCCTTTTATTTTTTAGGGCACCCTGGCTGCTATGTCGAGCTGCGTGATACATTAAAACGAGTTAGGCGCTTGATTTACAAGCGCCTAACTCAACTTTAGATTTTTTCTTAGTACGTTATACGCCCAAGTAAAATCTTAAAAAAAGCAATTATACCGAATAAACACTGATGTATCAAGCGCTTAGAGCGGTAGTGATGCTGATTATTTTGCCTTGGCAAGCTCCGCACGCATTATGTCAATGGTTGCCTTGTAGTCATCTGTATTAAAGATGGCTGAGCCTGCCACAAAGGTATCTGCACCGGCTTCTGCAACTTCACGGATATTGGCAGGGCCAACGCCACCGTCGATCTCTAAACGAATGTCTCTACCACTAGCATCAATTAACTGTCGCACTTGGCGGCACTTTTCTAATGTTTGTGGAATAAAAGATTGTCCGCCAAAGCCCGGGTTAACTGACATTAATAGGATCATATCAACTTTGTCCATAACATTTTCTAGAACATGTAGTGGTGTTGCTGGATTAAAGACCAAGCCTGATTTGCATCCGCCTTCTTGAATCATGCCTAGTGTTCTATCAATGTGCTCTGAGGCTTCTGGATGAAAAGTGATATATGAAGCGCCAGCAGCAATAAAGTCAGGAATAATTCTGTCTACAGGTTTGACCATTAGATGTACATCAATTGGCGCAGTAACTCCGTGCTTTCTTAAGGCGTCACAGACCATTGGACCAATAGTTAGATTGGGTACGTAATGGTTGTCCATGACATCAAAGTGAACAATGTCTGCGCCATCGCGCAAAACGCTATCAACCTCTTCGCCTAATTTAGCAAAGTCTGCTGCAAGGATTGATGGGGCAATAAAATAATCTTGTTTCATGTTTATCTCCGTTTATTTGGGGTTAGTTCTTAAATATATTTTACTTAAAAGTTAGTAAGCTTTCGCCAGTCATTTCACTTGGTTTTTCAACATCCATCATCGCCAATAAAGTGGGGGCGATATCAGACAGCGCACCTTTGCATGGCTTTGCTATTGTTGCTTCTCTAGGGCTGACAAATATTAGTGGTACCGGGTTGTTGGTATGGGCGGTATGCACCTCTTGAGTTTCTGGATTGACCATTTGTTCGACATTACCATGATCAGCTGTGATTAGTATTTCACCACCAATGGTTTTAATGGCTTGATAAATAATGCCTAGGCAGGCATCCACGGCTTCAACAGACTTGATCGCTGCATCGAGTTTGCCCGAGTGACCCACCATATCCGTATTGGCAAAGTTACAAATGATTAAGTTATACTTTTGACTTTCAATATTTTCAGCTAATTCGTCAGTCAGTTCGAATGCGCTCATCTCAGGCTTAAGGTCATAAGTTGCGACTTCTGGTGACGGAATTAAAACACGGTCCTCGCCGTTAAAAGGGCGCTCTACGCCACCATTTAAAAAGAAAGTAACATGGGCATATTTTTCAGTTTCGGCAATTCTAAGCTGTGTCATGCCGAGGTCGGCCAAATATTCACCTAGTACATTATTGAGCTTAGACGATGGATAAGCAACTGGCAAATTAAAGTCTTTTTTATATTCAGTTAGGCAGACAAATTGACTAGGAACAAATGTTCCACGTGAAAACCCTTGGAAGTTTTCATCGGTAAAGGCTTGTGTAATCTGACGTGCACGATCTGCTCGATAGTTCATAAAGATGAGGACATCACCTTCGCTAATTTTGGTTGGCGCATTAATAACAGTTGATTGAATGAACTCGTCGGTCTCGCCACGTGAATAAGCTTGTTCAACCGCATCTAGGGCAGTCTTAGCTAAAAAGTTAGACTTACCTTTGGAGATGAGTTCATACGCACAACGTATTCGTGACCAGCGGTTGTCTCTATCCATAGAAAAATAACGCCCAATAATGCTGGCAATTTCACCAACACCTATTTCAGTAATTTTATCCTCTAGCTTTTGGATGTATTTTTTAGCGCTCTTTTGTGCGCAATCTCTACCATCGGTAAACATGTGTAAGTAGACATCCTGACAGCCGTATTGTTTGGCCATTTCTAGCATGCCATGAATTTGTTCTTCATGAGAGTGTACACCGCCATCTGATAACAGACCCATGATATGAACAGCTTTATTGTTGTCATTAGCATATTCAAGAGAATTTCTAAGCGTAGGATTTCTAAAGAAATCGCCATTTTTTATTTCGCTGTGAATGCGCGTAAAGTCTTGTTTAACGACACGACCTGCGCCCAAGTTAAGATGGCCAACTTCAGAATTGCCCATTTGCTCGCCTGGCAAGCCCACTTGCTTGCCACTAGTCAGAATAAGAGAATGTTGAAATTTTTGAATAAAGCTATCCCAAACTGGGGTTTTGGCTTGAGCAACCGCATTGTTTTCTGTTGCTTCAGAATGCCCCCAGCCATCAAGAATTAACAAAAGTTTGGTATCTTTTTTAGATTTCATCATCTTGATATTAGCCTTCAGTATTAAAGTTAAACATTAAACAAGAAGTGTACCACATCGCCATCTTGAACGATATATTCCTTGCCTTCAGAGCGGAGTTTTCCTGCTTCTTTGGCGCCTTTTTCACCGCCAAACTCAACAAAATCATCAAAGGCAATAGTTTCAGCTCGAATAAAGCCTTTTTCAAAGTCTCCGTGAATTTTTCCAGCTGCCTGTGGCGCACTATCGCCAATATTAATTGTCCAGGCGCGCACTTCTTGAACACCTGCAGTAAAGTAGGTTTGTAATCCTAGCAAGGTATATCCTGCTCGAATAAGACGATCAAGTCCTGACTCTGTTTGCCCCATCTCATCCAAGAAATCTTGTTTTTCATCTGCATCAAGCTCTGAAATTTCAGCTTCAATATCAGCACAAATAGCCACGACTTCTGCACCCTCAGATTGTGCGAAGCTTCTAACCAAATCCAAGTGCGGGTTGTTTTCAAACCCCTCCTCGCTGACATTAGCCATATAAAGTACAGGCTTGATAGTGAGTAGTTGAAAGCCGCGTAAAAGTTTTAACTCTTCATCATCAAAATCCAGGCTTCTAGCGCTTTGTCCAGCCTCTAAGGCGGGCAATATTCTTTCAAGTAATTCCTTTAAAGGGATGCCGTCCTTTTGCCCAGATTTGGTGTTTTTTATGGCTTTTTGCATGAGTTTTTCAACTGCCGTAAGATCAGCTAAGACTAGCTCAGTGTTGATAATTTCAATGTCATCTAGTGGAGAGATTTTACCTGCCACATGGATAATGTCATCATCTTCAAAACAACGAACGACGTGAACAATGGCGTCTGTTTCACGAATATTGGTCAGGAATTGATTGCCTAATCCTTCTCCTTTAGAGGCGCCTTCAACTAGACCGGCAATATCAACAAACTCCATAGTGGTGGGTAGAATTTTTTGAGGGTCAACAATTTTGGCAAGCTCAGCAAGTCGCTTGTCATTAATTGGCACGATGCCAACATTGGGCTCGATAGTACAAAAAGGATAGTTTTCTGACTCAATACCAGCTTGAGTTAGTGCATTGAATAAGGTTGATTTTCCAACATTAGGCAGTCCAACAATACCGCATTTAAATCCCATTTTTTCTCCTTTTGGATTGTGTTAAGCTTTAACCAGCTTAGCTATCCTTTTGTATGTAAGCTCTTCATGGCTTGATCAATATTACCTTTGACAACTTCTTCTATGACTTGTAAAGCATCCACTAGAGCGTTTTGAATGTGGCCTAGTTCGCTTTTATTCGGAGCGTGCAAAACAAAGTCGGCAACTTGTGTCTTGTTGCCTGGATGGCCAATACCTAGACGCAGTCGATAGAACGCTTTACTGCCCAGTGCTTTGATCGTGTCACGCAAGCCGTTATGTCCGCCATGTCCGCCTTCTACTTTAAGTTTGGCAATACCCACCTCTAGATCGAGTTCATCATGTACAACCAGTATTTCATCAACTTCTAGCTGGTAAAAATTCGCCAAAGCTTGAATAGATTGACCTGATCGATTCATAAAGGTAGTAGGTTTTAGTAGGCGAACGCTAACACCGGCAATTGAGGCTTGTGCCACATCACCGAAAAATTTAGCTTCTTTTTTAAAAGTAGCTGAGTGTAAATTGGCTAGTGCGTCGCAAAACCAAAACCCAACATTATGACGATGTGACTGATAGTCTTTACCTGGATTTCCCAGACCAACAATCAGTTTTATGGCCATAATTATTTACTTAGAAATTACTCGTCGCCTTCTGTGTCAGCAGCGTCTTCATCGCCAGCCACTTCAGTTTCAGGTGCAACTGGTGCATCATCTTCAACTTCAGCCATCTTCTTAGCTTCTTGAACCGCAACAACGCTTTGGTCGTGAGCTTCAATATCGCCGTGTGTTAGAGCAGTCAGTGTAACGCCTTTAGGGATGTCTAGTCCAGTTAGACTGATATGATCACCTAATGTTAAGTTAGTGATGTCTACGTCAATTGAAGTCGGTAGGTCAGCTGGTAAACAAGAAACTTCAACTGAAGTAACGAATTGGTTAAGAATGGCACCAAGACGAATACTCTCATTTTCATCTGCACCAAGAAAGTGTAGCGGGATGTTAGTAACAAGCGCTTGCTTTAAGTTAACACGCAAAAAGTCAACATGAGTCACAATGTTTTTTGCTGGATGGCGTTGTAGGTCTTTAATAATCACTGGCTCTTTTTTCTTGCCAACCATTAGATCTAGTACAGAAGTGTAAGACTCTTCGTTCTCTAATAGGTGTGTAATTTCGTGAATACCTAGGGTAATGTTGCTTGGTGCTTTACCAGCGCCATAGATAATTGCAGGGATTTGTTCTGCGCGACGTAGGCGGCGGCTCGCACCTTTACCTTGATCTTCACGCTTTGTTGCATTGATTGTTAAACTCATGTTTGTACTCCGTAAAATAAAAAAAACACCATAATAAGGGTGTTGACTTAGTTCATATATTTTGCGACCAAATATATCAAGGGGTTGATTTTACCCTAAACAAATCCTTTTTGAAAGGCTATCTAGATTTGATCCAGAATAGTACAGCTGCTAGTGCGCTAATTCCGCCGGAAAACCAAGCATTATTAACCGCAAAAACACCCGACAGGATTAGTAACGAACCAGAAAATATAGCAGCAGTTTGTCGATTTGCATTGTTACTCAATTGGGTAACGATTTGCTCGGTTTGCTGAGAATAGAGTTTGTTAATATCCTTCATTTTCCCCAACTGCTTCAGCGCATTAATCGTGAGTGCTGGCAGTTCTGGAATGTCTTTTAATAGTTGAGGGGCTTCTTCTTTTAGTTTTTCAAAGGTATTTTTCACGCTATATCTCTCTTTCATTAAGTCTTCTAAAAATGGTTTGGCGGTTGACCACAAATCTAGTTGTGGATAGAGCTGTCTACCTAGGCCTTCAATATTAAGCAAAGTCTTGTCTAATAATAACAGCTGAGGCTGAACTTTGATGTCAAAATTCTTAGCTTCTTGAATTAAGTCGAGTAGCACCTGTCCAAAAGAGATGTCACCCAGTGGCTTATCAAACATCGGGTCGCATATTTTTTTCACAGCAGCCTCGAAAGCTTTTTCGTCTGTATGCAGGCCAACCCAACCAGAATCAATATAAACCTGTGCTACCTTTTGGTAGTCTTGGTTAAAAAAGGCCAAAAATATATCCGCCAAAAAATCTTTATCGTCTTCACTTAAGACACCCATGATGCCAAAGTCGACACCAATATATTGACCCGTGTCAGAGACAAAAATATTGCCGGGGTGCATATCTGCATGGAAAAAATTATGCTTAAACACCTGAGTAAAGAAAATAATCACCCCTTGTTCTGCTAGGCGCTTCATGTCAATGTTGTTGGCTTTTAGTTTATCAATTTCGCCAACTGGAGTGCCATAAATACGTTCAGTCGTGAGTACATTGGTGCGACTCAGGTGATGATAAACTTTGGGAATGTAAAGCAGTTCAGACTGTTTAAAGTTGTGCCTAATTTTGTCACAATGCGTGGCTTCAATACGCATGTCTAATTCATTGGTAATAATGGCCTCAAATTCCCCAACGACTTCAACGGGTCGAATTTTTTTGGCCAGAGGGTGCTTGTTGAATAGTTTGGCTAGGGTGTACATTAGTTTAATATCGCGAGTAATTAGTTTGCTAATTTCTGGACGAACCACTTTAACAACCACCGCTTCACCTTCTAATGTGGTGGCAGTATGTACTTGAGCGATTGAGGCGCTTGCTAGGGGCTGCTCATCAAAACTTTGAAAAAGTTGCTCAATCTTGCCGTCCAAAGCCTCTTCAATTAGAGTTTTTGCTTGTTGTGTGCTGAAGGCGGGGCAGCTGTCTTGTAATTTTTTGAGCTCTAAACTGATATCCTCAGGCAGTAAGTCTGGACGAGTAGATAGTGTTTGCCCGAACTTAATATAAATAGGACCCAGTTCTTCAAGAGCAAGGCGAATTCTTTGGCCTCTTGAGTATTTTTTAATTGGAAAATAATACCAAGGAGTTAAATACAATAGAGGTTTAAAGCTTTTTAGCAAAGGTGTTGAAAGCACTAAAGCGTCTAATCGATAACGCATTAACACTCGTGAAATTCTAAAAAATCTAAACAAGCTGTGCATGGTTAATGATTTTTATTGGCGTACTGTTTAGAAACCTTTGGACTGATCAGTAGTTCGCTTAACCCGTCTTTGAGTGCATCAATTGGATTGGGTGAAGTTTTAGCAATTTGTTTGAATTTTTTGGCGGTTTTGCCAATCTCGTGCGCAATGATATCGCCAGTATGATGAGATATTAGCTCTTCCAGATCAATATCCGCTTCAGATAGTAGATCTACTAAAAGCTGTGCAGTTTTCACATCTCCATGGATATGAATTTTATCTTGTCTTAGTAGTTCGGTAAGATCCTCGCCTTTAAACAAAGCAAAAAATACGCCAGGTTTTAGCTTGATGTCGACATCACTTGGTGTGCTCAAATCGCTGGTGACAAAAATACGATTATTTGTACAAATGAAATTAACTTCAAGCAGCGAATCGATGAGTGTAAATCGAATAACTTTCGACTCTAGGGGCTTAATATTAACCGAACCATTTTGAATAAGGAAGTTCAATGCCTGTTCAAGAACAAAGTGTTGCATGATGGTGTTAGGTCTTTATACCTTTGTGCAGAGCGACAATGCCACCTGACAGGTTATGATATTCACAAAATCCAAAGCCCGCTTCTAGCACCATATCTTTTAAAGTTTCTTGATCAGGGTGTTTGCGGATAGACTCGGCCAGGTATTGATAAGACTCCTCATCATCGGCAATGATGCCACCCAATTTTGGCATGACGTTAAATGAGTAAAAATCGTAGAATTTTTTTAAAAGTTCAGAGTCAGTTTTAGAAAATTCCAAAATTAATAAACACCCACCAGGTTTTAAAATTCGGTGCATTTCACGCAGAGCTTGATCTTTATCGGTCACATTTCTAAGGCCGAAGGCAATGGAAATACAATCAAAGGTGTCGCTTTCAAAGGGTAAGTATTGAGCATTTAGTTGAACGTAATCTACACCAAAAATACCTTTGTTAACTAGGTTTTTTCGACCTTCGCCCAGCATGGCAGCATTAATATCAGACAAGATAACCTGTCCAGAGTCGCCCACTTTCTTTCGAAACTCAATGGCTAAATCGCCTGTTCCACCTGCAATATCGAGCACTTTATCACCAATTTTTACATTGGAAGATGCAATGGTGTAGCGCTTCCACAGGCGATGAGCGCCAAAGGACAAGACGTCATTCATAAGGTCGTACTTGCTGGCGACAGAGTCAAACACACCTCTAACCAAACCTTGTTTATCGTTAGTGTCTACATCTTTAAAGCCAAAGTGTGTGGTGTTGTCCATCGGTTTATTTGCTCGGGTAATCTCTAAAATCATGACCGACATATATTTGTGTTGGTCTAAAGATTCTATTATGCCCTACTTGCTCATGCCAATGTGCTGCCCAGCCCGCAGAACGTGCCATGGCAAAAATTGGGGTAAAGTGCTCTTTAGGGATTTTGAAAATTTCAGAATACAAAATGCCTGAATAGAAGTCTACATTTGGATAAACGCCTTTTGAGGACAATAGCTCCTCACAAACACGCTCTACTTCTAAAGCAGTTTCAAAACGTTTGGACAGTGTGATCCCTGATTTTTTAATGTAGGCTTCGATCATTTCTTGCAAGATTGTTGCGCGAGGGTCTTTCACGCGATATTCACGATGCCCCATGCCCATGATAACTTGTTTGTTTTTTAAGCGGTTTTCAATATAGCCACGAACATTTTTTGCATCGCCAATTTCATCTAACATCTTAAGTACATCTTCATTGGCTCCTCCGTGTAGAGAGCCTGCTAGTGTTCCTACTGCTGCGGAAATTGATGCGAAAGGGTTGGCAAGGGTTGATGCAGTTACCATGGCCGAGAAAGTGCTGGCGTTAATTGTGTGCTCAGCGTGCAAAATTAAACAAGCGTCAAACAGCTGAACAATATCATCATCTGGCTCCTCGCCAAAAGACATGTATAAGAAATTTTTCGCATAAGACATATTTTTACTAGGTGGAATTGGATCGTAACCGACGCGAATTCTTGCCCACATCGCCACCAAGGTGCTCATGTTGGCAATAATTTTAGTTAATGCGTTTTGAGTAAAGGCAGAGTTTGGATCTTTTGCACCTGCATCAGGATAAAAAGTTGCCATGGCAGCAATGGCTGTTTGCAATACATCCATCGGGTGTCCGTCAGCTGGTAAAGCCCACATCATCTGTCGAATGTTGCGCTTAACTTCGTAACGCTTATGTAGAATGCATCGAAACTCTTCTAGCTCACTAGCACTAGGCAGCTCACCATCACGAAGCAGCATGGCAACCTCCTCGAATGAGGCATTTTTTGCAAGATCTTTAATGGAATATCCACGGTAGGCTAAGATGCCATTTTTCCCATCAATTGAGGAAATGGATGATTCAGTTGCTGGAATGCCAGCAAGGCCAGGAATGTATTCAATCATAATATCTCTCCTTTAATAAATGATTAATCAGGCTACTATAGGTGCTCTCAAAGCAAAGTCGCCATCGTTTTACTAACTATCACTTAGTAGGTTACTCTTAATCAGTCTTGCTTATTCACTATATAAATAATAACTTCATAATGTGGCACTTGATCAATCTATCTTTTAAACTGAAAAAGAAGAGCCACACCCACAAGTAGTTTTGGCGTTAGGATTATGAATGATAAATCTTGACCCTTGTAAATCTTCAAGGTAGTCCACTGTCGCGCCAATAAGATATTGATAGCTCATCGGATCAACAACCAGCTGAACGCCATTATTATTCACACCAGAATCTCCTTCTTTGTGCTCCTCGTCAAAGGTAAATCCATAGGAAAATCCTGAACAACCTCCGCCTGTAATATAGACTCTTAGGCGAAGGTTATCATTTTTTTCTTCTTGAATTAAGGCGGATACTTTGTTAGCAGCGGTGTCGCTAAAAATAATATCGGCCTCTTCTAATTGTAAGGTTTCTGACATAATCTCTCTTTAAGGTAATAGTCCAATGGACGTTAATCCTGACGTCTCATCTAAGCCAAACATAATATTCATATTTTGAACTGCTTGACCAGAGGCGCCCTTGACCAGATTATCGATCACCGACATAATAACAAGTTTATTGCTATTAGGTATTTTCTGGATCGAAATTTGGCAAAAATTTGACGACTTAACACTGCGTGTTTCTGGATAAACACCATCAGTTAAGATTTTAACAAAAGGCTCCTCAGAATAGGTATCGACAAAATAAGGTCTTACATCTATATTTTCATCTAGCAAATCTACATAGATAGTGGCCTGCATGCCACGAATCATTGGTACTAAGTGCGGTACAAAGGTGAAATTAACCTCTTCATTCGCAAGAATCTCAAGCTCCTGCTTAATTTCAGGATAATGTCGATGTCCGCTAACACCATAAGATTTTAAGCTTTCACTAGCTTCACATAGCAGCATTGCTTGATTAGCACCTCGTCCGGCACCACTTACGCCCGATTTACAATCAGCCACAATGCCAGTCAGGCTAATTAACTTATTGGTAATTAATGGCTTTAAGGCTAACTGCACAGCTGTTGGATAGCAACCTGGATTGGCTAACAGCATAGCCTCTTTGACTTGGTCTCGATTGGTCTCTGGCAAGCCGTAAACTGCTGAATCAAGTAGTGTGGCCTGAGTATGCTCCATGCCATACCATTTTGACCATTCGGTTTGGTCTGTAATTCTAAAGTCAGCACCCAAATCAATAACCTTAATACCTTTATCAATAAAGGCACCAGCGCCTTCCATGGCCACTCCGTGAGGGGTGGCAAAGAAGATGACGTCGCAAGTGTTTAAAATGGCATCACTAGGCAAGGAAAATACTAGGTCTGAGTGTCCAACCAGGGATGGAAAAACACCGTCCACTCGCTTACCATCAAGAGATCGGGAGCTAATAGCCACCACTTCAACCTCAGAATGGTTGTGAAGAAGTCTGAGTAGCTCTACACCGGTATAGCCGGTGCCACCAATAATGCCTGCTTTAATCATAATGTTTTAAGATGTTAGTGTGACTCTCCAAGCATTTTTTCCAAGTAGTGGATGTTCATGCCGCCTTCTTGAAACACCTCGTCTTTCATGATACGAGCCTGCAACGGGATGTTGGTTTTAATGCCGTCAATTACCATTTCACTTAGCGCATTTTGCATTTTGACAATAGCACCAAGTCGAGTGTCTGAATGGGTGATTAATTTGCCAATCATTGAATCGTAATGAGGCGGTACAGTATAGCCGTTGTAAACATGTGAATCCACGCGCACGCCTAAGCCACCTGCAACATGATATTGAGTAATTTTTCCCGGAGAAGGCATGAAGTTGTTAGGATCTTCAGCATTAATACGACACTCAATTGAAAAGCCTTTAATGGTGACATCTTCTTGTGAGAACGATAACTCTTGCCCATCAGCAATAAGAATTTGTTCACGTACAATATCAACACCAGTTATCATCTCTGTGACCGGATGTTCGACCTGTACACGGGTATTCATCTCAATGAAGTAAAATTCATTATTTTCAAATAAAAATTCGAACGTACCCGCACCACGATAGTTAATTGCCTTACAAGCATCAGCACAAACTGAGCCAATTTTGTTGCGTAACTCAGGTGTAATACCTGGCGCTGGCGCTTCTTCTACCACCTTTTGGTGACGACGTTGCATGGAGCAGTCACGCTCACCCAAGTGCACTGCATTGCCGTGTTCATCTGCTAAAATTTGAATTTCAACATGGCGAGGCGTGGTCAAGAATTTCTCCATGTAGACTTCTGCATTACCAAAAAAACTTAAACCTTCAGACTTGGCAAGTTCAATTGAGGCAAGTAGGCTGGACTCTTTCTCTACCACTTGCATACCACGTCCACCACCTCCACCTGAGGCTTTAATAATAATTGGTAAGCCAATATTACGAGCCAACTCCATGTTTTTGATTGGATCTTCGTCAAGTGCGCCATCAGAGCCAGGTACACAAGGCACGCCTGATTTTTGCATGGCTTCAATCGCTGCAACCTTGTCACCCATCACGCGAATGTTTTCAGCTCTTGGTCCAATAAAGATAAAGCCACTTTCCTCAACACGCTGTGCAAAATCAGCACTTTCTGATAAAAATCCATAGCCTGGATGGATAGCATCTGCATGGGTTACTTCGGCAGCTGCGATAAGTGCTGGAATATTTAAATAGCTATCTGCTGAGGGGTGCGGGCCAATACAAACAGCCTCATCTGCTAGACGCACATGTTTAAGATCTTTGTCTGCTGTTGAGTAAACCGCAACAGTTTTAATGCCAAGCTCTTTACAAGCCCGTAAAATTCTAAGCGCAATCTCACCTCGATTGGCAATCAGAACCTTTTGAATCTTATTCATTGTAATCATTTAATAATAACCAGTGTTTGTCCGAATTCTACAGCATCACCATCTTGACATAAGATTTCAGTCACTGTGCCTGATTGATCTGCTTCGATCTGGTTCATGATTTTCATGGCTTCAACAATACAAACGGTATCACCTTGATTAACATGTTGACCAATACTAACAAAGACATCAGAAGTTGGAGAAGCGGCGCCATAAAAAGTACCCACCATTGGCGAAGTAATTGGATGGCCATCAATGGCTTTGATTGGATCAACAGCCGCCGTGCTCTCTACTACAGCGACCGGTACTGGTGCTGGCGCAACTGGCATTGCCATAGGTGCTGCAGCCATAGGAGCGTCGCCATAACGGGAGATGCGAACTGACTCTTCGCCTTCGACAATTTCAATTTCTGCCATGCCAGATTTTTCTAATAATTCCATTAGTTTTTTTACTTTGCGAATATCCATTTTTTACCCCTTTGATTTAATGTGTTTGATTGCTGCACTCATTGCAAAATCATAGCCTTGTGCACCAAAGCCAGAAATTACGCCTTGTGCGATATCTGAGAAATAAGATTTTTTACGAAAATCTTCACGTTTATAGACGTTAGACAAGTGAATTTCAGTGAATTCAATGCCGACTGCTAGCAGCGCATCACGCAATGCAACGGATGTATGTGTAAAGGCTGCTGGATTAATAATAATGTATTTTGTGCCATTGTTGCTGGCTGCGTGAATCTTATCAATCAGCCCCACTTCGGAATTGTCTTGGTGGTGGTCTAGACTAAGATCAGCATCAGCTGCAAGCTGGGTTAAACGCCCAACAATATCGTCAAGTGTATGCGCACCATAAAGATCTGGCTCACGAGTGCCAAGCATGTTTAGGTTAGGGCCGTTTAGCAATAAGATGTCCATAGCGCCAATAATACATTTCAAATAATTCTGATTTTACCACCAACATCATGCACGATAGTCAGCTTTGGACGACTTTTAGCGACTAAGCATTTACCTAACCTTGTTTAAGTGCTCTAGAAACCCTTGGGCGTTGATTTCACCGACAATACGCTGAGCTCGGTGCTCAACACCAGCTTTGAAAAATAAAATTCCCGGAGGTCCGATAATGTTAAATTTAGCCATTAGTGCTTTATCAGCTGCGTCGTTTTTGGTCACATCAGCTTGTACAGCAATGACATTTTTCATGCTGTCAACAACTTGACTGTTGCTAAATACAAAGCGCTCAAGCTCCTTGCAAGAAATGCACCAGTCTGCATAAAAATCCAGCATAACAACTTGATTATTTTTTTGCGCACGCACTAACACTCGATCAAGATCATTGATGCTTTTGATTTTTTCAAACTGCACATGCACTTGTTCTGTTTGAGCGCCAGACGCCCCCCAACCTGAGAGCGGTGCCAGCATGTCGCCACCACCGCGAGCCACTAAGCCCCACAGCAAAATACCGTAGAACATAATCAACAAGCCGATGGCTTTAAAGATTCTAGCCCAGGCATTTGGCGTGTCTGTTAGCTTGTTGAGTACACCCATGGCAATTGGCGAGATGCTGAATAAGGCTGCCCAAAGAACCAGAGAGGTCACATCGGAGATGATGCGATCTAGTAGCCAGATTGCCACTGCAAACATCAGAATACCAAAGACATATTTAACATTGTCCATCCAGCCACCGGCTTTCGGCAGCTTACTCACGCCAGCACCAATCAGAATGAGTGGTGCACCCATGCCCAAACTCATGACAAATAATGACAAACCGCCCAGCAGTGCGTCACCCGTTTGACCAATATAGATTAGAGCGCCTGCTAAAGGCGGCGCCACACACGGACCAACAATCAGCGCAGATAAAAATCCCATAATAGCAACACTGATTAGATGGCCCCCTTCTTGTTTATTGCTTATATTGGCAATTTTGGCTTGCAAGCTAGCAGGTAGTTGAATTTCAAAATAACCAAACATGGAAAAAGCCAAGGCCACAAAGATCAAGCTAAAGACCACTAACACCCAAGGCGTTTGGAACAGGACTTGCAAATTCTCGCCAAAATAGCCAGCCAGAACACCGGCGATAGAATAGGTCACACTCATGGCTAGGACAAATACAACAGACATAATCAGTGCCTTTCGAGTGGTTACCTCACCTTTTTGGCCAACAATAATGCCCGATAAAATCGGAATCATTGGGAACACACAAGGCGTAAGTGACAACAATAAGCCAAAGCCAAAGAAGCTGGCCAACACCCAGAAAATATTATCTTGTTGCAAAAGTGCGGCAATTTTGTCTGTTTCGTTGAGCGACGCTGGCGCATCAGCCGCTACGGGTGCTGGGCTGGTTTGTTGCTTGTTAGTTGTTGGCGCTGTTTTATTTTGCACAGGCAAAGTGAGTTCAATTATTTTTTCCTGTGGCGGGTAGCAAATTCCACCCGTCCAACAGCCTTGGTAGCGAGCAGTAAAACTGATATTTTGAGTTTGAATATTTTTAAGCGGCAGCTTAATCTCTAACCGACCTTTATGGATTTGCACCTTGCCAAATAAAGGATCATCTTTAATTTTTCCCTCAGGGAAGTTAATGGTGCCAAATTCCGCACCTTTAACGTCAACAAAAAACTTATCATGATATAAGTAATACTCATGATGAATATCCCACGAGGCAATGAGCGTGTTGGCATCAACAGCATCAACTGAAAATTTAAAGGCTTCGTCCGCTGGTAGGGGTTCATCAGAAATTGGCTTGATTTTATCAACCACAGACTGTGCGCTTTGTTTGGCCTGGGAGAATATATCAAAGGCGTTATCAACTAAAGAAGGTTTTTTCAGTGCACTAATATCTAGGGCGACAGCTTTCGTAATTGGTGGATAGCAAACGCCTAAATCTGCACACCCTTGAAAAGTAACATTAAGCAATAAAGAGCTAGCATCACCTTCTAGTACCGGTATCTTGACTTTGACAGATTTTCTATAGATCCCCACTTTGCCAAAAAATTCATCGTTTTTAATCTTAGCGGGCGGAAATTTAGCCACACCTAGCTGCGAAGAGTAATCACTCGATATCTTGATTTTTTCTTTATAAAGGTAATAGCCTTTGGCAATATTCCAGTCTAGAACAATATCATTGTTCACCACACTAGCCTTAAAAGAAAAAGCCTTATCAGCCGGTAACAACTCTCCTTGCGCCTGGGCAAAAGTAGAAAGCAATACAAAAAATAATGGCAATAAAAATCGCTTCATGAATTTCTCCTCATAATATCTGGGTGAATTATAAGTCAAATATAGTCCCAAGACAATCCACTTTGGTGCGATTGATTGACTTTAGATAATAAAAAACCCCTGCTATAAAAATACAGCAGGGGTTTTTTAGATGCTTACAGTGCTTATTTAACGAGTAAATAAGCTACAAAAGCTTTAGCCAATCTTAGCAGTAATTGCATTAATAACTGCATCAGATGAAGTCGCATCTACTGAAAGCAATAAGCCTTCTTCTTTGTAGAAGCCCACTAAAGGTGCTGTCTGGTCGTTGTATACATTAAGACGATTGCTGATTGCTTCTTCCGTTTCATCTTCACGTTGTACTGCTGCACCGCCACATTTATCACAAACACCTTCAACTTTAGTCGGGTTAGACTTAGTATTGTAAATTGCGCCACAACTTTCACAAGTACGACGCGTTGTTAAACGATCAAGGATTACATCACGTGGTACGTCAATTTCAACAGCTGCATCTAGTTTTTCGCCCATTTTTTCAAGTAGTGCTTTTAGCGCTTCTGCTTGTGGAATTGTGCGTGGAAAGCCGTCTAATAAATAGCCAGATTTACAATCATCTTCTTGTAAGCGCTCTTCCATAATGCCCATGATTAAATCATCAGAGACTAAGTCACCAGCGTTCATTGCTGCTTGTGCTTGCTTGCCTAGTTCAGTGCCTGCCGCTACTGCGCCACGTAAAATGTCGCCGGTAGAGATTTGAACCGAACCATCAATCTTAGTTAGTAATTTTGCAACAGTACCTTTGCCGGCACCTGGAGCACCTAAAAGAATTAATTTCATAATATTTCCTTGGGGTTAAATAAAAAAAGAAGTAGTTAATAAAAAAATCGGCCTCGTTTTTAATTAATATTTCTTTAATATTTTGAGGTCAAAATTGAGCAAAAATTATATCATAGAGCTGTGATATTTACAATCTTAGATAATCAAAGCGGCTTTTGGCTGATTCATAAAATTTCCTAAATTTTTGATTTGTAGTGTGAAAACGCCCTGTTTCAAGAGTAAATAAGCACTATTTATGCCATAAATGAGCATTTTCAGGGCTCTAGTTAGGGGTTTGAGGTGAATTCATATAATTTCTCAAATTTCTATTGTTGAGAGGTCGTCTAATTTTAGGTTTTTTGTCACCTTTCCAGTGTGCACCCCAAGGGCAGGCTTCGCGCAGCAGAAAGGTAACCGAAAGAGCTCATCCCTCAAAACAAATCTTAATCTTGCTAATCTCATTGCGTTAAATCTTAAAACTCACTGCGTTCAGACAGCTAAGATTTTTAACACTTCATTTGCCCTGAGCATAGCGAAGAAATACTCTTGGGGTGCGATAAGCATAATTGGATTTATTTTTTGACAAGGGTTTCAAGACATTCAAACGGGTCGGCATTTAACGCTTCGCAATACTGTATCCACTCAATCACATCCAGTCGCCTTTCACCAAGCTCGATTTTTCCAACTATCGAATGATGAACGTTAAGCAATAAGCCCAACTCTTTCATGGTTAAGTCAGAATTTATTCTTTGTTCTTTTAGCCAGTTACAAGGAGTATTTACATTTGAACTATAAAGTGCCTTTTCCACCTTGTCTCGATTATCGAGAAGACGTATAATTTCTATAAATTTTTTAAACCATAAAGGAAAATAAAATGAAGAAGATAATGTCAATTTTATTGTTAATTGTATCTGTGTTAGTTTTGAGCGGTTGTGGCGGAGGCGTTAACTATAAATCAACAACAGAAGAAATAAAGGCTAAGGTTACATCGAGTTATGATTCGTATAAAAAATTAACAACCATAGTGGGGCCAAAAATGGGCTTAGGACAAAGTGATGAAAATGCTTTTTTTGGTGCAATGTATGCCAAGTGGTTTGTTAGAGGTTGGAAGTATAGTGATGGAAGTGAATCATATCAAATTTATATATCGGATACTGTAAGTGGTGGTGGTTTTAGAAACTTTCGTAGTGCAACAAGTAGTCATGGCAATGAACACAAACTTACACGCATAGATACTGATGTAGATGTAAGTTGTTGGGGTGGCAGGGGTGCTGGATGTAACACTTATTACACAGAAGATTTTGGAATATCACTGTCTAGAAGTGATATGAATGCAGGACTGCAAAGCAGCATTAATATAAAAGTGTATTCAAAATCTGGAAAGACTAGAACAATTAGTATAAATCCAAAATATATTAACGCCATACTTGATGTTGTTGATGCCAATTAAATAATGAAAAAAATTAATACAATGCTGTTTTTAATTAGTTGCTTTTCTTTACAAGGCGTTGCTAATTCTCAAGAAGTAGATTCAAAGAAACAGCACGGCATTCCTATTGCATCAATCATGGCTCAATTGTCACCAGATAATAATGACGACAAATCAAGCGTGCTTGGTATTGAATTACAAGCAAATTTCCCAGTCTCAGAATCATTTGTTCTCGGTGTTCATGCCAACCTGCAGGAGCAGACGTATGGTGACATTGCCCCAGTGAGAGCGGGTGGCGGAATATCATTAAACTATTATAAGCGTTTGAATACAATGACGCCTTATATGGGCATCAAAAGAACTTATTATGACGAATGGATTGCAAAAACACAGGATGCTCTGAGTTGCTTATATTGTTCAAATGTTTTACAAAATTATTCTGGTATGGAGGATTTTGCAACAGTAGGTATAAATTTCGGCGACTGGATTATTCAGTTAGATAAAAGAATAAGTGATAACGGGTCTACATTTACAGAATCAGCTAATGATCCATGGGGTGTTGGTGCATCATATTATAATAACTATAGCAACGTTCCAGATCCAGATATCATTCTCTCTGTTGGCATTCCTTTTGGCAGTCTATAACATTCACCCCTATTAAGTATGCAGGAATTAAGGTGACACAACACTTAATTATTTAGTACTAAATTAAGTTTAAATTTAGTATAATGAATTTGTATTTTTTATAAATAGGAGTGATTGTGCACTTAGAGCAAGACATTCAGCCAATTAGTT
>Ga0209361_1000690_pt1 | contig 28253 bp, 34 predicted proteins | sample SaaInlV_200m_DNA_3_FD_184657 | JGI IMG/M metagenome (GOLD analysis project Ga0209361, IMG submission 184657) | Marine microbial communities from expanding oxygen minimum zones in the Saanich Inlet - SI037_S4LV_200m_DNA (SPAdes) (version 2) | ecosystem: Environmental > Aquatic > Marine >... | reverse complement strand
CCCTGTAATTATAGGATGCTATCACGTCCTCCGTTTCGCCGTCCTGGATTAGCCCCTGCATTACCCACCTGACTTCCTTCATCCACGACAGCTGGCGCTCCACCTCGTCCAGGTCGCATAGCGGCCCGTGGCCTGGGATGATGGTCTCGATGTCCATCTTGAGCATGTCCTGGAACGCATCGATCCAGTGGTCTGGGTTCGCGGTGGGGTCTCCCGCCCATGGGAACATTCCCACAAAGAGGAGGTCACCTGCAAACAATGTCCTGTCCTCCGGAACGTAAACTGTGCTACTACAGTCGCTGTGGCCTCCGTGGTTGGTGAACTGGACTCCGTCCATCTCCCAGCTATCGGTGAACGTGATGGTGGGGACCACGATCTCAAGCCCCTCAAACAGCCACCATCTCTCGGGAGCGTCGGTCCTGTACGTCTCAAGCATCTTCTCCAGGCTGTTGGGTGACCACTCTTTCTTGAGTCCCTGCTCCATCTTCTCCCAGAGCCTCCTGTGACCCACGATCTCAAGGTCATTGAACACCATGTTACCGAACACATGGTCCCCGTGAATGTGGGTGAGGAGGAGATGGCTCAGCGGCTGGCTGATAACCTTGGGGATGGCTGCCCGAAACTTGCGGGCGGAGCCGGGGTACTGGGCGTCAACGGCCACGGCGCTGTCACTGAGCTCGATTACCCCCACGTTCCCGCCCGTCTCGCCGTCCCAGTTGGCGTGGACACGGCTTGAGACCTTGTGTAGCTTCATAGAATCACTGGAATATCATCGATTTCCGCGATTATAAGGCTATGAGGTTCACCAAAATGGGAACGTTTTATACTGGAGGCTCTGTGTGCTATCAGCAATGAGTGCCCTAGAGAGGATCAAGGCCATAGAAGAAGAGATGGCACGGACGCAGGTCAACAAGGCCACGAACCGTCACCTTGGTGTACTCAGGGCTAGGATAGCCAAGCTCAGGCAGCAGGAGCAGGACAGGGTTACAAGGGGCCAGGGCCAGAGGGGTGATGGCTACACCGTCAGGAAGGACGGGGACTCCACGGTGGTACTGCTGGGGCTGCCCAGCGTGGGTAAGTCCACTTTACTCAACCATCTCACAAACAGCAAAAGCAAAGTCGGCGCGTATGATTTTACTACGCTCACAGTCATCCCTGGCATCCTGAAGTACGGCGGGGCAAATATTCAGGTACTGGACATCCCAGGTATCATCAGGGGAGCAAGCCACGGGAAGGGCCTCGGGAAGAGGATTCTATCAGCAACCAGATCAGCGGACCTGATCCTCGTGGTCACGGACGTATTCAATCCAAAGATGAGGAATATGCTTCTGAATGAGATCAGGGCAATCGGTCTGAGGCCCGACGAGAACCCACCAAACGTCATCATCGAGAAGCGCGCCTCTGGCGGAATCTTCATCACGGACATGGTGGGCATGACCCAGATGGAGCACGAGGGCATCAAGGACATCCTCAGGGAGTACAGGTACCACAACAGCAGGGTGGTAATCAAGGAGGACATATCGTACGACCAGTTCGTGGATACTCTCCTGAAGAACACGGTCTACATCCCGACGCTCACGGTTCTCAACAAGATCGATATGGTTGACAAGGAGTACGTCGAGGAGCTTGAAAAGTCCCTGGACCACTACGTCATACCCATCAGCGCGGATACCGACGTGAATCTTGAACGACTCAAGAAGGAGATATTCGAGCACCTTGATCTCATACGAATCTACATGAAGCCCAGGAGGGAGAAGGCGGACATGGAGGAGCCCATGATCGTCAGGAACGGCTCAACGGTGGGCGATATCGCCAGGATGGTCCACGGTGATCTCAGGAAACGACTCAGGTACTCCCGGATCTGGGGCAAGAGCGTAAAGTTCGGCGGCCAGAAGGTAAAGGCGAAGCACGTCCCTATGGACGAGGATATCCTCACGTTCTACGCCTAGTAATTGTTTTATCGCGATTTGTAGACCTTGAGCTTCTTGGGGAGCTTCTCGGATGCATACCTCAGGGTCAACGCGGGGGTTACAGGTTTCCACTTGACTAGGTACTCGTGAATTTCCTGGGGGTGTACTTTGCTGGCCTCCTTGAGCATCCAGCCTGTGCCTTTCTGCACCATGTCGTCGCCATCGATCATGAGCCTGTCGGCTACCCTGAAAACGGAGTCCAGCATATCCCCCTTCCTTGCGATGGGGACGAGGCTGACGGATGCTGCGCGCCTCCTCCACCTGCTTTCTAATCCCGCCCACTCAACAAGTGACTCGACGTGGTTTGGATCGTCCATGACCGCCAGCGCAATCAGTCCGCAGCAAAGGTTGTCGGTGTTAGCCCAGTTCGTGAGGTAATCAACCCATCCATCGAACCTGGGAAAGTGCTCTCCCTTGATGTGTCGCTTGAACCGCCTCAGCATGTGGACTCCTAGGTCGGACAACGTAAGGTTGTTTGTTTGTACAAGCTCCTCCGTGAGGTCAAAGGCCCTTGGCAGGTCTCCTTTCAGCTCCTTGTAGTACTTGTTGGCGATGTCCTTGATGTCAGGCATGGCCAGCCCGTAGGTCTCGATCTCCTCCCTGAAGTATCTCCGGTGGGCCGCCTCCCTCTTGGAGTCGTGGAGCGCCTCGACATCAGTTATAACTCTACGGGCGAGTTCGTTCAGTAAGCCTCACCAATCTTTGTGTGAGTCAGTTTGATGGCCTTGTCCTGTTTGCTGAGGATGATGGTCTTTTTCCACTCCTCGCGCTCCTCGGGGAAGTCGAGTCTGTAGTGGGCCCCCCTGCTCTCCTTGCGCTCCATGGCCGCTCTGATGATGAACTCGGATGCGTCCAACGCCATCTCAAGCTCAAGGGCTGCCAGTAATTGCTTGCCGTGCTGGGCCACGATCAGCCTCGATGAGTCCCTTAGCTCGGATAGCTTCTCGTACGCCGCGACCAGCATATCGGCGTCCCTCAGGATGCCGGCGTTCTCCCACATGTTCTCCCTGAGGCGCCCCATTACCACCGCGGGAGTGAATCCCGTCTCCCTCTTTGACCGTTTCTCTATTAGCTCGACCTCGTCAGTGGCCATCTCCTCGATGTCCACGAGTTCCCTGTCAGCGCAGTACTCCAGTGCCTTCAAAGCCGCACGCCTCCCGAATACAGTTACATCGGTGAGGGCGTTTCCACCGTGCCTGTTGGCCCCGTGGATGCCTCCCATGACCTCCCCCGCTACGAATAGCCCCTCGACGCCAGTCTCACCATCGCTGTTGGCGACGACGCCGCCCATGGTGAAGTGGCTGATGGGGGCGATCCTGAACGGCCTCTCGTGCGCCCTGAGTTTTTCCTTGTAATAGTCGAGGCTCGCCATGCCGTGGAACTGGTCCGGGTCCGCGTTTTTGACCACGTCCATTGCGTCAAGCAGTACTGCCCCCTCGACGCCGCTTCCCTCGTGTATCTCCATCATCATGGCCCTTGACAGGGTGTCCCTGCTCTTGGCGATGTACGGCCTAGCTGTGACGTTGTGCTTCGCGGGTATGTCCTCGCCCAGTATGTTGAGTATCTTGCCCTCCCACACGACGGGGCCATCAACCAGCAGCGGTGGGGAGTCCGGCTCGGCCAGGGCCAGTGGGAAGAACTGGCAGTACTCCATGTCCCTGAGCCTCGCTCCTGCGTGGAACGCCAGGCTGTACCCGTCCCCGGTGGTCTTCAGCGGGCAGTCGGTCCGCTTGAATAGTGCCCCTGCGCCGCCTGATGCCAACAACACGGCCTTGAACTGGAAGAGGACCACGTCCATGTCCTTGCTGCTGTATCCAACGGCTCCAACGACGCGGCCGTCGTCCTTGATGAACTTTGTAACTATAACGTTCTCTACGAACTCGACGCCCTTGTCCTTCAGGTACTTGACCTGGGGCAGGGTGATGCCCTGTCCTAACACGGTGCCGGGTGCGCCCACGTGGATGCCGCCGAAACGCTCGTTGACGACGCAGCCGAACTTGGACAGCTCAAGGACCCTCTCGCCTCCCTCCCGGACAAGGGTCTCGACCAGTCCAGGGTCGTTGACCATCTTTCCGGCGGTGAAGGTACGTTCCCTGTGCTCGTCAACGGTCATGCCGCCCACTGCGGCGAGGTAGCCGCTGCCCGCTACTATCGTGGTGTTGTTGTACCCGGCGGGTGCCTTTGAGACGAGGATGACTTTGGTGCCCATGGCCTCTGCCTCGATGGCGGCCCTGAGCCCCGCGCCTCCAGTTCCGATGATAAGAAGATCAGTTTGAACGTGGATAACCATGGGGAAGTTAGAGGTAGTTGGGGTTTTAAAAGTGCCCTAGAGGGAGACCTCTGGGCCTTCTTCGGTCTTCTTGATCAATAAAGGTCTAAGCCACTCGTCGCTGCTCTCGGGGTAGTCGAGCCTGAAGTGGGTGCCCCTGCTCTCCTCCCTGGCCAGCGCGGCCTTTGCGGTGAGCACGGAGGCCAGTATGGCCATCTCTGCCTCAAGAAGCCGCTTTACGGTCGCTGTGTCAGCCCCCTTGGCTGAGTCAGCTTCCTCGCCTAGAACCGTCAGCATGTTCAGCGCCTCCTTGAGCTTCTCGCCGCTCCTGACAACTCCAACATGGGTCCACATGAGCTCCCTGAGCTTGCCGTGATAGTCCTCAGTCTCGCTCTCGCCACTCTTTGCCTGGATGCGCTTAATCTCCTGGTCCGCACTTGCATCTACTATTGACGCCTCCCCGGCGTACGATGTCGCCGCGGCTCCTGCCCTGGCCCCGAAGACTATTATGTCGGTCATGGCGTTCCCGCCTATCCTGTTGGAGCCGTGGACACCGCCCGCGACCTCGCCAGCCACGTACAGCCCTGGCACGTTTGTCTCCCCGTCCGGTGTCATCCTGACGCCGGCCATGACGAAGTGGCACAGTGGGGCCACCTTGATGGGCCTCTCGGCCACCTTGACTGCCTCCATGACGTTCCTGTGGCCCTGGTTCCTGAACAGATCCATGCCGTGCTCCTTGATTACCTCGGTTGCATCGATGAGAGCTGCCCCGTCCACGCCCTTTCCCGCCTCCACCTCACGCATCAGCGCCCTTGACAGCAGGTCCCTGCTCATGGTAGCCAGCGGCCTCGCGGTGATGTTGTGCTTCTCCACAAGGTCTTCGCCATCAATGTTGATTATCCTGCCCTCCTCGACCACGGGCCCGTAGACCGGTATCAGTGGCTGTCCTGGCTCGGCTAGGCCCACTGGCAGGAACTGGACGAACTCCATGTCCCTGAGAACCGCGCCCGCCTCGTAGGCAAGTGCGTAGCCATCGCCCGTCATGCTGAGGGGCACATCGGTCCTTGTGTAGAGGCCGCCTGAGCCCCCTGCCGCGAGGACCACCGCTTTTGCTTTGAAAACAACCAGTTCCTCCTGGAGACCCACCGCTCCGACGACCTTCCCATCCACCTTGAGCAGCTTTGTGATGATGCAGTTCTCCACGAGCTTTACCCCCTTCCCCTTGAGATAGTTGACCATGGGCATGATGAACCCCAGCCCCCTTGACTTGGGGTCGTCGCCGCAGCTGACCATGCCGTTATGTGTCTGGAGGGCCATGCCGTACTTCTCCAGCTCCATAATCCGGTCCCGCCCCTCATCGACCATCACCTTGACCAGCGCGGTGTCGTTGATGTCCTTGCCGCCCGCCATGGTGGCCTTGTAGTGCTCCTCCTCCGTGACGCCGCCCACGGCGGCCCTGAACCAGCCGTTTGTGACGACACTTGCGGTCTTCATGCCGGTTGGGGATTTTGATACAATGATAACGTCTGCGCCTCGGGCCTCTGCCTCTATGGCGGCCCTGAGCCCTGCCCCGCCGCTGCCGATGACCAGCACGTCGGTGGTGTACTCTTTAACCATGTGGTACGGTGACGCTGATCACCTAAAAACAGTTACTCAGAGAGGTAGACACGCTCAAGACACAGGTCCTCGGCTGCCTCCCTCGTGAGGACGGCCTCCACCTTGAGGTTGGGGTCGAACTGGTTGAGGGTCGCCTGTATGCTTGGCAGGGTCAGGTGGGTGCAGAGCCCGTTGAGGAATGTACCGCAGTCAACGCCCACGTCCAGGAAAGCCTCGAAGAAGGGGCACCTGTTGATGACGAATGTTACACTGGTCTCGTCCTGCTTGTGGACGCTGATCTCGGCCCCTGTCTCGGACATGAACCGCCTGTAGACCTCCGCTCCTATCTCGATGCTGGTCAATCCCTCGGGCAGCGTCTTCTTCATCTGCCGTGCGACGATGACGCCCTGGCGCTGGCTTGACTTTTCCAGTAGCTCAAGCGCCTTGTCTGTGCCAATCTCCTCGACGGTGTTCATCACGTAGAGTATCTGGAGCATGTATGCCCTCCTGACGCCGTCGAACATACTGGTTCAACCTATGCGGCGTTGTTTAAGCCTTTTTAAGCCAACAGGCAATTGCTTCCAGTATGAAGGGAAGGTCAGTCCTTGAGGCGTCAGCGGTCTTTTTGGCCTTCACGTTGACCACCATGATGCTCCCTGGGGTCAGGGCACTCACACGCTGGGAGACAAGGATACTTGGGGGCAGCTTCTTCACCGGTGGGCTCATGGTCATTATCCCCCTCATGGTAATAATCGCCACCAAGCTGGATTTCGAGGAGGTGGGGGTCAAGGTATCGGGCTGGAGGGGCAGCGTCAACACCGGGTTCAAGGGGTATCTGGCGTTTCTGGTGCCCCAGTTCATCATGACCTACTTCACAGGCTGGGGCGTTGACTACAGGGAGTACGGAGTGTTCGCAAGTCTTCTTGGCTTCGTGGTGCTCGGCATGGGATATATTCTCCTGAGGAACCTGGGCAAGGGAACGGGGGATATCTCAAGGGTGAGGGTTGCTTTGATGACCGCCTTCGTGCTGATTCCCTTCGTTATGGCAGTCCTCTTCGAAACACTCTCACTCAAGCTCTTCACATCGTTCATATGGCAGGTGCTTGTCGGTGGCTTCGCGGAGGAGTTCCTGTTCAGGGGTTACATCCAGTCCACGATCAACCGTGAGTACGGGAGGCACTGGACGGTGAAAGGGGTCAAGTTCGGGCCAGGCATCCTGGTTTCCTCGGCCCTTTTCGGACTTTCAAGGGCTATGAAGCCTTGGAACGGGGTATATTCCCTGAACATCGGTCTAGGGCTGTACGCCTTCGCCCTCGGTCTGTTCTACGGTATGATCCGTGAGGCCACTGGGGATATTATCGGGTCGGGGACCGCAAACGCGTTGATTGACGGGGTCGGAGCCACGTTCATCAAGGCTACCACGTGACCGAGCTAACACAATACACTAATCCGTTTGGGCTACTGGTTCATCATGCCATCAATCGAGTTCATCGCGAGGGCGATAATCAGGCGGGGCGATGAGGTTCTCCTGGCTCATAGGGTAGGCGAGTCCAACACGTTTCTACCCGGTGGGCACGTTGAGCCCGGGGAGTACGCCGAAGAAGCCCTCCACAGGGAGCTATCCGAGGAACTCGGTGTTAACTCGGTCATCGGTGAGTTCGTGGGAGTCCTTGAGCACAAGTTCACTGACAGGGAGGGCAGGCGCTACGAGGAGGTGAACCTCATCTTCAAGGCGTCAGTAACGGGAGACGAGGTTTCCTCAGTGGAGGGGCACCTTGAGTTCATCTGGGCGAATCCGGAAGAGTTCAAAGCGAGGAACCTGCTGCCAAGTAGCCTACATGGTTTACTGGAGAAATGGTTTGAAACGGGAAAGCCGTTCCACGATAAATTAACGGATTAGAAAAGAGTTGGTTGGGGTTTAAGCCCCGATCTTGTCCAGGTACTGCTTCCTGCGGTACAGGACGCCCATGACGTCTGCGGCCCTCTCAGGTGTGATGTAGACTGGGACCCTCGCGTCTTCGAGGATCTTGGCTGACTCGCCCGCTACGTCCGCTGATGGGTCGATGACGATGACTGGCTTGTTGTACTTCTTGTAGGTCTTCAGCAGTGTGCCGTTGATCCACTGGTACATCCCGCTCAGGTCACTGTCGGGTACGTCTGGGAACATGGTCTTGATGATGCTCGTTCCAAGGCTGATTGTGATCATGCCGTGGATCTCGGGCTGCTTCAGGACGATGTCCGGTACGTTGAGGAAGCTGTTCATGTTCAGGGTAGCTGTCAGGTCAACGGGGTTCTTGGCGTTACCGAAACCTGGGATAAGCTCCTGGATCTCTGCCTGCGCCTCCTCGCTAAAGACTGGCACCTTGAGGCCGTTCTGGATTAGCCTGTCCGCAGTCTCTACCGCTACGCCGCCGCTGTTACTGACGATGGCGATATTCTTGCCCTCTGGTAGAGGTGAGTACAGCAGTCCCTTGACATAGTCGAACATCTCGGAGCTGTCGTATGCCCTGATGACACCCGCCTGCTTGAAGGCTGCATCATAGACTGCATCGCTACCGGCGATTGAGCCAGTGTGGCTGGCCGCTGCCTTGCTGCCTTCCTCGGTCACGCCGACCTTGATGGCAACGATGGGCTTGGTCTTGGAGACCTCCTTGGCCGCCTCGTACCATTTCCTGCCGTTCTTTAGGCCCTCGATGTACAGTGCGATGATCTTGGTGTCCTCGTCCTGGCCGAAGTACTCCAGGTAGTTCCACCCCTTGAGGTCGCTCTCGTTTCCGCTGCTGACGAACTTTCCTATGCCTATACCCATGGCTGATGCCCTGATGTATAGCTGGAGCCCGTACCCGCCGCTCTGGGATACGAAGGCTACCTCACCGCTCTCGTGGAGGTATGGGATCATCAACGCGCTTAGCTTTGCCTCGCTGCTGGTGACGCCCATGCAGTTCGGTCCGATGAACCTGGTGTTGCCGTTGGCGATCCTGACAGTCTCGGCGACGAGCTTGTTTCCGTCCGCGCCTGCCTCGCTGAAGCCGCTGGTGATGACGACCGCTCCCTTGGTCCCGATGTCCGCAAGCTCCTGGAAGACGCTTGGGACGAACCTGGCGGGTACTACTACCAGCGCCATGTCAACGGGTCCCGGAACGTCCTTTACGCTCTTGTAGCAAGGTAGGTCAAGGATCTCCTCGGCGCGTGGGTTGACGGGGTAGATTGGTCCCTCGAAGCCGCTCTGCTTGATGGCGTTGAGGATCATGTATCCCCACTTGAAGGGGTCAGTGCTCGCACCAATAACCGCTAGGCTCTTGGGTTTGAGTATTTTATCTAGTGCAATGTTGGCATCCAAGTCGTTTCAACTCTGATGGTTTCAAGGAAATGTGCCCTCAATCCTATATAAAACTGTATCAAAAGGGGATGTCGGGGGCTAGGTAGAGTAATTACTTTGCTACTCTGACTGGTAGACCTCAAACCATAGCGCCATAACATCCTCAGCGGGTTTGTTCCGGGGGGATGCACTGGTGGTTTCTGCAAAGTATTGGATATTGTATTCATCGCCGAACCTGCGGTACTCGTCCCAGAAATCCCACCTCTCAGTCATGATGCCGGTGGCCCAATTGTATTTCTCTAGAGATGCGAAGAATGCCTCGTAGTAGATCACCTGCTCGTTGAAGTCAACGGCGCTCCTCAGCTCAGGATCCTCGGCTGTGTTCTGTCCGTTTGAACTCCCCGTGGTCAATACGACGTAGATTGGCAGTTTCCCTCCCATCATGTACTCTATGCCCTCAAACATCACGTCGTTGATGGCCATTAGCTCCTCGATTGTAGGGTTTCGTGGGTCTGGCAGCATATCGGTCCTGGACGTGTACAGCCCGCCGAAATAGGTTATCTGGATGAAATCTAGCTCCTTGTAGAAAGTAATTCTCTCATCGGCGTTGATGTAGTTAAGACCAACCTGTCCGGAGAACACTTCCCTGACAGCGTGGATCAACTCGGACCACCTCCCCGCGTATTCCGGGTATACATCAGGTTTGAGAGTGGCCTCGGAGTACATGTCCAGGAGGATGGCATCAGTCCCGAAACTCTCGGCCCTGGTCGCCCTCCGAACTGTGTACTCCTCCCACATATCGAACCAGAGACTCCACCACTCAGGGTCGTTCTCCTTCTCGGAAAGCAGTTGCCAGTCCACCTCAGTAAAGTCCAACCCTCCCGTCTGCTGGTACGTCTCCATCACCTTCAGACCGCGGTCATGGGCGCCCTTGACGAAAGCCGCGTAGAAATCGTCATCGCTCATGGAGAGGAACGTATCGTTGTCCTGTACCAGAGGCGGGTCCACCTGGTAGTAGAAGGCCGCTGGGACCATGCCAACCCACTCTGCACCGACTCGTAGGGGTCCCTCGAAGGCATGTTCCAGTGCCTTCTCGAAGCACTCAGGGTCATCTGGGTGAATGTTGAACTCAGGGTTACCGGTGGTACCGAACAGGTCGATGAAGTTAAGCCCTTTTAGTTCAAGGGCTCTGCCTACCTTGGTTGCCTTCAGCTCCATCTCGTAGGTCTCTCCATCCGCGAATAATTCGACCCGGTACACTCCGGGGTACGTCACGTTTACGTATGCGGTGCTGTTCTCGGAGCCACCTATTGTCATCTCGTGGTTGGACATATATTGCAGGTCATCCATGCCTGCGAACCTCTGTGTCCAGACGTGTTCCTCCGCCGAGACGCCGAATATCTCCAGTGCATCAAGGGCAATGGACTCGTTTACCTCGCCCTCGACCCTGATTATCTCGTACTCCCTGCTAATCCCCGGTAGAATCTCGATGCATCCGTCCTCGTCCCTGACTGGTTGATGGTCCTCAGGCGTCTGGTCATCCTCACCTGGTTCACTTGGCTCAGAAGTGTCTCCGGTACCCGGTACGTCAGGTGTTCCGGGAGTCTCTTTCTCGTCATCGTTTGAACCCAAGTTTTCGGGGCCGCCGAGGAACGCGGTGACAATTAGTATGACTACAATGAGACCAGCAGCTGTTCCAAGCAGCCTTTTGAGGTTCATACTAAGCTCATCTTGGCGAGGATTAATGAATTATTCTACAACTGAATTATACTTAACATTGTTAAGTAAGGTTTATAACCCACAACGTTATGGTTAACAATGTTAAGTATGCGGGAAATGGGAAAACGCAGACGAAGGCACCACGGACCACACCCCGAGAGGGGATGGGTCCAGTTCCTGCTCCTAATGCTACTCAACGAGGAACCAAAGCACGGGTACCAGCTCGCCGAGGAGCTCCAGACACGTGGATACGTTAGGGAGGGCCGGTTCAAGACCGGCAGCCTGTACACCATCCTCAACAGGATGGAGAACAAGGAAATCCTCACCTCGAAACACGAGGAGAGTGAGGCAGGCAGGCCCAGGCGGGTATACAGCATCACGGAGAACGGCAGGGAACACCTGAAGAACGGACTCCAGTACATGCTCCGCCGCAAAAAGTTCCTTGACGAGATGGAGGAGTACTACCGGCTACACTTTCCCAAGCACGCTACTGACGGAGAAAAAGAAAATGCGTAGACACATACACGGACGAGGAAGGGGTGGCCACTGCGGTCCCCGGAAGGCGATGAGCCTGAAAGAGGAGATCGAGATGCTTGAGAAGATGAAAGAGCATCTTGAGGCCAACCTAGCAAACGTCACAGAACGACTTGAGAAGCTGAAGGCTTAACCTAGCAGCGGCCAGCCCCCAGCTTCGAGAGAATAACACCCCCCTTTTTACTTAACCTTATTCACAAACGACCCTGCCAACAAGACCTGAGTCTCTTTCATATGCCCTCACGGGAAAGTCGAATCTATGAAGATGAAGGTAATGGAGCACGGCCCATTCGGGTGCCTGATGTACAAGGGAACTGTTGACAATATCGATGAGATTCCAAGTAACTACGAGAAAATGGAAGTTGTGGAGGATACCGGCGTGACGGTCTACATCTCACCCATCAGGGAAGGCTAGTCTTTCTAAGATAGATTAACCGATCCTGAACCGGGGGTGGCTCCTGTCCGGCCTCACCTTCTTCTCCATCATGAGCTGGCTGTAGGCCGCGTCAACCATGGCCACGCCCGGGAAGAACCTCTCGGCGTTCTTCAGCGGCCCGAAGAGTACGAAATCGGCACCGATGACGGTGGGAATTGCGTTGGTAAGCCCCTTAACCACTGTTTGGGCGTCCTTGGTGTACTTCTCCTTAAGTCTCTTCCATGACGAGAGTGCGTTGTGGGCCCCGCACCCGCACGGGTAGCCGTACTTGTCCTTGATGCGGTCGATTGCCTTGGCCGTGATTCCTAGGGTCGGGATGTCCAATACGGCGGTATCAATGAGAATATGCTCAATCCCAGCTGCCTCGGCCTTGGGGACAAGCTCATCGAGCAGTGGTTCCTTGTTCGATGACAGCACATACCTCGTGCTATGCGTGAGGAGGATAGAGGATTTTAGCTTGGTCTCAGTTATTGCCTCGTAGAGCGGGTCCTTGGTGTGGGGGCTCAGTGAGTTCAGCACGATCCTGTCGATTACCCCGATCTCGTCGGCGTAGTGGAGTGCCTTCACCTGCTCCACCTCGGCCACGACGTCCAGTACGATGGGCATATCGGTTTTTTCCAGAATGAAATCCATGTACTTTCCGGTGGCGACGGCGTTCTCTGAGACCAGGTCAATCATGACGGGCAGACCTGTCTTCTCGGTCATCATCTCGGCGTCCCGGATATGCTTCTCCGCTTTCTCCTTGTCGAACTTGCCCTCACCGTGGTCTGAGACGTTCTTGTCGCCGTTGTAGAACATGGATCCGATCATGACGGTGGGATGCTGCCCGGGCTCGCCGCCCACCTTGATGCCATGTATCTCGTACGTTTTCTGTTTCACAGAGTAATCGAACATCGTCGGGTTATCCTACGGGTAACCGCTCTTGAATTTGTTGCTTTGACGTAAACAATGAGTTAAGTTACCGATCTCCCCCTATGATTGACATGTCTGACAGCCACGAGATAGTGTTCCAGCCCGACGGGAAGAGGGGAAGCTTCCCGGAGAACACCACAGTCCTTGATGCGGCCCGTGTTCTCGGTGTTGATATAAACAGTATCTGCGGCGGAACAGGTGCGTGTGGGAAATGTATCGTCCAGGTAATATCGGGGAAGCTACCGCCATCAAAGGCCGTCGAGGAGAAGTACATCGGGGCAGCTGGCCTGAACAAAGGGTTCAGGCTGGGGTGCCTCCTCAGCATCACCGACGACATGGTCGTCACGGTGCCCAAGGAGAGCAGGACGGGCACCCAGAGACTTCAGACTGAGGGGCTGGATACATCTGTTGAGTTTGACCCGATGGTTAAAAGGGTCGTTGACGGCCACTCCACGGCGATCCTCTATGATGGGGAGGTAATCAGAAGGCTGGAGTCAAGGGATGCGCCGATACTGGGATTCGCGGTTGATATCGGGTCCACGAAACTGGCTGGGTACCTGATGGACCTTTCGACAGGCGAACTGATCGCGGTCTCGACTGCTATGAACCCCCAGATACCTTACGGGGAGGACATAATCAGCAGGATAACCTCGGCAATCCAGAGCTCTGAGAACCAAGAGAGGCTGCATGGGACGCTGGTTGGTGGAGTGAAGCGTCTGCTAAAGGACGCATGCTCCGAGGCTGGGAAAAGCCCGAAGGATGTGTACGAAATTGTACTGGTCGGTAACACGGTGATGCAGCATTTCGTCCTGGGCACTGACACCTACCCACTGTCAAGGAACCCGTTCATGCCTGAGAACCTAGAACACAGGGATTTGGAGCCTGATGTGATCAACTTGTCATCAAACGGCAGGGTCCATGTGCTCCCGCTGATCGCAGGGTTCGTTGGAGCGGACTGCGTCGCTGCCACACTGGCTACGAGCGTCCACAAGGAGAATGAACTGAGCTTCCTCATGGATATTGGTACCAATACCGAGATCGTGGTCGGGAAAAAGGAAGGTTTGGCGGCATGCTCCTGCGCGTCCGGCCCCGCCTTTGAGGGGGCCCATATAAAACACGGGATGAGGGCAGCGTCAGGCGCCATTGAGGGTGTCTGGATCGTCCCCGAGAGCCTAGAACCACGAATCAAGGTCATTGATGACTCCTTGGCAATGGGAATATGCGGGTCAGGTCTCATTGACCTGCTATCCGAGATGCTAAAGTCGGGGATAATGGACAGCTCAGGAAAGATCATAAACAGAGATCACAAGCGCATCAGGAAATACAATGGGGTTTCCGAGTACGTGGTTGCATGGAGGGGAGACACAGGAATTGACTCGGACATAGTCATCACGCAGCTTGATGTCAGGGAACTCCAGAAGGGAAAGGCGGCTATCTATTCAGGGGCCAAGACATTGATGAAAAAACTGGGAGTTATCCCATCTGATTTCAAGAACATATACATGGCCGGGGCGTTCGGGACATACATCAACAGGGAGAGCGCACTCAACATCGGGATGATACCAGAGTTCAGCCTGTCTGACATCCAACAGGTAGGAAACGCCGCTGGGACGGGGGCTAGGATGGCCCTGCTTTCGAGGAAAGCGCGGCTGGAAGCACAGGTCATCAGGGAGAAAACGGAGTACGTTGAGTTGGCGACGAGCAAGGAGTACAACAGAGATTACTTGGACGCACTCTTGTTTCCCCACATGGATCTGGACCTGTTCCCCGAAACCGTGCGAAAACTAGATTCCACTAACTGGGTGAAGGGAAGGATACACTCAAGGTAGCCACCTTTTTTTATACGCGCCGTGGGACTAGGAACCATGACCTCTCACGATAAAATAGTTGAAGCGATAATCGAGCTGGATGAACTTGTAGCCCTTGAGCTGGCTGAAGGGATGCTAAAGTCTGGCACAGAGCCCGTTGAGATCCTGGAGAAATGTAGGGAAGGGATGTCCATCGTCGGGGAAAAGTTTGAGAGCGGCGACTTCTTCCTGTCAGAAATGATAATGGCTGCCGAGATATTCAACCAGATCATGAACATCGTCAGGCCCCACCTCAAGATCACCATTTCTGAGTCTAGCGGAAAGATAGTCATCGGTACAGTAGAGGGTGACGTGCACGATATCGGGAAGAACATCGCCATCGCGCTGCTTGAGGCAGAGGGCTTTGATATCATCGACCTCGGAGTTGACGTGCCACCGGCCACTTTCGTTGATGCGATAAAGGAGCATGAGCCGGATATCGTGGGGATGAGCAGCCTACTCACCGTTGCGCTTGAGACTACAAGGCAGACGATTGAGGCGATAACAAAAGCGGGCCTCAGGGATCAGGTCAAGATCATAATCGGAGGGGGACGCATCGATGCGCACGCCACCGATTACATCAAGCCGGATGCCTCAACGGATAACGCGGCACACGGGGTTAGAATGTGCATCGGCCTGATGAAGGGGGAAGCAGTTTGAGCGTTGACTACGAGGAAGTCTACCGGGAGAGGAAGGAAAGGCTCTCAAGGGCCTACGCCTTGAAGGAGCCTGACAGGGTACCGCTGAGCAGCAGTTACAGTTACTTCGCCGCCAAGTATGGATGTATCACCATCCAGGAAGCCCTCACTGATTACGACAAGCTGAGGGGAGCGGTGGTCAAGACCTCCGTTGATTTTGGCTACGACACCGCGGGAGGTGGTGGGGGAATCTACTCGCTCCCACTGGTACTGGCTATGATGCGGGACTATGACGGGATCGTGCCCGGGATGATCAATATACCACTCCAGAAGGCGTTGGGGATGAAGTACGGGAGGTTCCCTGGACTGGAGATGCAGAAGGACACACCGCCACAGTTCATCGGGGAGGAGTACATGAAGGTCGAGGAGTACGACGAGCTGATTGACGACCCACACGGGTTCATAGTCAACAAGATCATACCCCGGTCCTTCACCGAGCTGGAAGACCTCAACTCTCCAAGAGCCATGTCGGCACTCATCAAGTACGGCGAGGAGAGCGAAAGGTACAGGGCAGGCATGAAGAAGATGGGAGAGGAACTGAGGGGCTACGGGTTCCCCAGCTTCGCGGGTGGATTCTCGTACGCCCCCATGGACCTCATCGGGGACTACATGCGGGACATAAAGAACGTGCTATTCGACACGTTCAGGGTGCCTGACAAGGTGAAACAGGCAGCCGATGCATTGAAGGAGGTAATACTTGAGCTGGCTAGGATCAACGCGAAACTCGCCCCAAAGGGAGCGCATGCCTTCATACCACTCCACCTGAACGAATACTTCTCACCGAAACAATACCACGAGTTCTACTGGCCAACACTGAAAGAGATAATCGAGGAGTTAATCAAGCTGGGTTTTGTGCCTTCGATTTTCTACGAGGGCTACCACGACGCCCACCTTGAGTCAATCCTTGAGCTGCCAAAGGGCAAGACGATCGCCAAATTTGAGAAGACTGACTTGAAAAAGGCCAAGGAGATTATTGGGGACCACGCCTGTATAGTCGGGGGGCCACCTGCGTCGCTGTTCCTGAGCGGGACACCAGCCAAGATCGACGAGTACGTCAAGAACCTCATGGAAGATGTCAAGGAAGGAGGCGGGTTCGTGCTGGCACCAGGAGTAAACATCCCGGAGGAAGCCGATCCGGTTAATGTGAAAGCTCTGATGGATGCCGTGGAGAAACACGGCGTCTACTGATTTTCTACACCGAATATTTCAACCAATTTTGGGTCGAAAGCGGCCCTTCTACCTATACAGTTCTCCCTTGAACACAGCTCGCAGCTCTCAAAACCTGCCTCTGACGGGAAGAAAAGGCCCGAGATGGTCTTAATTGGGACCATCAGGCACGTCTTGGTCAAATGTACGCCTATCCTATCCACGTTATCTCCGAAATGGCTGAACAACTCACGCTGCTGGGTGATAGGCCACTCGTCCAGCCTTCCTGGGCCCACGCTTGAAAGACTCTTGATCCCGTATTTCTCGGTGAGGTGAGCTTTGAGGTACTGGTAAGCCTTTGATACCACCGCGGTCTTAACCTGATTCAGCAGCATTGCGCTCTGCCCCTTTGAAAGCTCCACGTCATCAAGCTCGGACCCTGCTGTCACGATATAGGGGAACACCCTCCCCACCTTCTCAAGGTTCATTCTTACGACCCTGCTGGTGAACACGGTGTCGCCTATCGTCACATTATCCCCCTCAATCTTGTCAACAAAGGAGACGGAGTATATTGCCTTCGGGTTCATCACAGGGGAGATGGTCTCTATCAGCGAGCCCAGTTTATTCCTGATGTAATCAACATTCCTTCGAATCCGCAGACCCTTGACAAGTTCATCAGCATCCAGCTTGGCAGGAATATTCTCGATAACCTTCACTTGAACCCCACTTGACATTAGCTAGACATCAGCGCGGACTCTTATGAAGTAAACCGCTACTCTGAACACAGAAAGCCTCCCTCCTCGTGAGACCGGAGCAGGAATCAGCGTAGAAATTGCTTCTATACACAATACCTGGTTTGATCAGTAGTTTTTTATGCTATTCGCGTTATTTTTCCCCAACTAGGTGCATACTATGGTTCAATATCTAGATCTAGAATACTGGGGAAAAGTCAAAGAGATCGCGAACTCCGACGAGGAGTTCAGGATCAAGACAAAGATGTTCAACGCTTCATTCACATATGGAGCAACAGACAACGACGCAATCCCACAAATCTACATGAAATTCGATGACGGAGAGGTCGTTGAGGTAAGGGCACTTGCAGAAGGCGAGAAGACAGACTACACTCTAGCAGGTCCATACGAGATCTGGACAAAGCTGAACAAGGGCGAGCTGGACGCACAGAGCGCACTCATGACGAGGCAGCTCCCGTTCAAGGGAAACATGAGCAGCATCATCAGGTACAGCAAGGCTTTCCTGAGGCTCTTCGAGCTGATGCAGACCATCCCAGTTGAGTACTAGACTCAACTTTTTCATTTCAACAAAATAACCACCACTTGGCGGTTTTTTATTCATCTGTAGTCTGGTTTATATGCATCTTTGTTCAATTGATTGAAGAATAGCCATGATTGATGAGACCTCGAAGAAAGTGTTGGCAGAGTACTTAAAGGACAGCAGGCAGAGCTTCAGGGAGGTTGGCCGCAAGATTGGTATAAGCAGTGGGACAGTGGCCAGTCGCATCAAGGAGATGGAGGAAGCGGGCATCATTAAAAAGTACTCCACCATGCTCAACTATGAAAAGTTGGGGTTCGAACTAACTGCGGTGACGGAGGTCACTATATCGGAGGGCATGATGATCGAGGTCGGCAACGAGATAGCCAAGATAACCCACGCAGTCGGTGTCTACAACGTCACGGGCGACTCTGACATACTCATCATCGCAAAGTTCAGGTCAAGGGCAGAGCTCAGCAACTTTACTAAATCAGTGCTGAAAATGACCTACGTGGTCAGGACAAAGACACACGTTGTACTGAACACCCTCAAGGAAGACTACGGAATAGTACCCTAACTATTCCAGCGGGAACTCGTCTTCTTCGAACTCGGCTAGAATTGATTTATCCTGAACGGTGATGTTGCCGTACACGATCCCAATTACGCCGGCGTAGAGCAGCTTCTTCTTCAATGCCTTGAACTCCTCGGGTTTGATAGCCTCATCAGCGACAAGCCTATCCCGTATGGAGTCCTGCCCCATCTGGGCATGGCCAGAGCTACAAAGGACCCTCAGGAAAGCTTTCTCCACATCGTTGAACTCCAACTGGACACCTCGACGGACGCAGTGTTCATGGAAATGGAAGTATATGGATTTACCCATAAACTCTAAAAACTCAGGCCCGCGGATCAACCATGGATATCCTGGCGGAAGTCATTGACAAGTTCGGGGTCCTGAGCCACGTCGTCGTAGCGACAGTGGAAAGCACCAGTCCCCGGGTCAGGCCCATGACCCTCGTCCGGCACGGGGCATCGTTCTATTTCGCTACCGGCTCAGAAGCAGAGAAGGTGAAGCAGCTGGATTCCAACCCAATGGTGGAAATCATACTCCAGTGGAAGGAGGAGCGCGACAATGGGTACATCAGGCTCGATGGGGAAGCAATCAGGGAGACGGACGCAGAAACAATCGCGATACTGTACCATCGCTTTGATTACTTTAGCAAGCTATGGAAGGGACCCGACGACCCAACTCTCGTGGTATACAGGGTCAAGGCCAGGAGCTACGATTACATGAAGCCCGGCGAGTGGGGCAGCGTCAAGATAGAGGCAAAATAGTCAAAAATAGTTTGGGTTATATCCCGTGGCAAGAACTCCCATCTTTCTCCTTATGTCAGGTTTTACTTGATACAAAAAAAGGGGTTTAAACCCCGATGCACGGAGCCAGGTAGTAGACCAGCCTACCCGTGGGGATCTCAAAGTCCATCTTGATAGGCATGTCCGTGCTCAGCTCGATGGTCACCACCTCGCTGTTGGCCCCCGCCGCGTTGGCGATGTCCTGCAAGTAGCTCAGCGTGAAAGTGGCGTTGCTGTCCTCGTCCACCTTCAGCTCCAGCACGTCGTCGCTATCCTTCAGCCACTCGCTGAAGCTGCTCCCCATATCACCCTCGGCGTTGATCTTCAACAGCCCGTCCTCCATCTCCACCTTGACGTGCTCGGAGACCAGATTTGCGTCCCTGATTGCCATCCTCAGCGCGTCGCTGGTGATTCGAACCTTGCCCTTGAAGAAAATCTTGGGCTGCGGGACCTCCTCGTCCAGGGGCTCCAGGATGGGCATCTCGAACCGCCTGCTGTGCCCTCCCCTCTTGCAATGGATGACAAGCCGCGCCTTCTCCTCGTTAAGAACGATGCGCACCTGCTCGTCCCTGTCGACCCTGTCTAGGAAACGCAAGAACTCTTTGATATTGATACTGAGCTTTGGCTCTCCCTCGCATTTATACGAGTCGAAGAACTCGCTGGGCAGCTCGAAGTCCACCATAGCGACGTGGCTGGGATCCATGGCCAGCAACTTCATCTGGGCCTCGTTCATAACGAAGGTACCCTCCTCAACTATGACGCTGAGGGCCTTCACGAGGCTCCTGAACGGATCTATCCTTGAAACTTCAACCTCAAACAATGTATTTTCCTCAATCGGATGCTGCTCTTTAAAGGGTTTGACTAGTTAAAAAACACTCGTCTAGCTATAATCGCGCCAAGTATGACCGCACTTTGTACACCTGTAGAACTGTGTCATGCTCTCGTCGATGCTCCTGGTCTGGACCATCCACCACTCGGCCTCCATGTTGTCACATTTCTCGCATTTTATTTTGGTCTTGGGCATCGTGCTGATCTTTTTCTCCTTCTTGCCCACAACCACGATCTTCTCGACGTTTTTATTGCTATCACGGGAAACCTTTAAGGTATCTTCCAGGGGCTCTTCCCATTCACACTTCGTGCATACGTAACATTTCTTTATAGGGTCTGGCTGACAAAACGAATCGCACTCTGGACAAAATTTCACCATTTTACCGAACGCCCGTTCCTAAACCCGATTGAATGGAATTTAAACATTATGCACAAAATCTAGGTTCTCTGAGATCAGGTGCGCCACCTGGAGCAAGTCTCTCCCGTCATCCATTACCAACTCTAGTATTCTTCCGACGGTCGCGTCAGTGAGCCCATAGGGCTCGACGATTCGACCCCTCCGCCTCGTCATGAAACGTGGATCGAAAACGTCCCCTTGGTGCAGGTAGATAACGGGCAATCTATGCTCCTCGTGGATCTGCTGAACATCCAGACATGAAGAACTGGGGAGGGCTTCCTTGTCTAGGATAACGACTTTGACCTGACCGTATTGTTTTGATTCCCTGACAAGCCGGGAGAGGTCATCAGTTAAATTGTTGGAGGAGAAAACGCTGCTCATCACAACGTCCAGGGTTTCCCGCCGCGAAAAACGACGCAGACCGCGAGGAAAAGATGATCAAGCTCACGAACATGAATACCAAGGACCCGTATGTTTGGTTTGACGAAATAAATGTTAAGTCTTTTTAGGGAGTTATCCCTGAAAGGTCTTACTCTTTAAGCTCTGATAGGCTTTTCTCAAAACCTTCAAGGAACTCGTCGAGCTTTCCGTCCGCGTTCTTGGCCGCTTTCTTCAAGGTATCGAGCATCTTGTTTCCCCTCTTGAGGGTGATGAAAAGCTTGCTCCTGTCCATAAGGGGGTGAGGCTTGCTGTATCCCGCCAGCTCCACCTTGGCATCAGCTATGAGGCTGCTCTGAAGCAGGTTCAATAGTGTGTGGCTCTCGCCGCCGAACTCCAGCTCGATGTGGCCCTTCTCTTGCTTTGTAATGTTTATCTTCATACCAGTTTCTCCTTTCCGTAGGTGTTAGCCGTCTTCCGCCTCTCCATGCGACCGCAACTGGGGCAGATAAGCTTCCCCTCCTTCTTCTCCAGGAGGCCGCCGCACCTGCTGCAGAACCCGTAGATCACGCCATACTCAGAGCCCTTTAGAGAGGTCTGGTTCAGCCTGTTCTTGGTGTTTATGAGCTTGCCTTTGATGATGTCGCCGCTCCTCACGGCCATATCAATGTTCTTCAAATAGTCCCTGCTAAGGTCGCTGATGTGGATCACGCCGCTTGAGGTGGGGTGAATGTGTGTCCCGTCAATGACGAAGATGTCTATCCTCGCATCCCTGCGGGCCACTGAGCCAATGGACGCGATGACATCCATGCCCTCGTGTGGCACGATAATCATTGGCGTTGTTTTCTTTACAACGAGCTCACGTCGAGCCTTGTCAATAGTGGTCGTACCGATGGTATTCGACCTGACGTCGCCGTCTTCCTGGTACGTACCTGGACCGTCACTGTATTCCTCTATGACGGCTAATTTCTCACCTGGAAAAGTACCTTGATTCTCCGTTTTCTTTGCTTTTGGCATTTTCTTATTTTCCTTTATGATAGCGTCCCCGGTTTTGCCCCCCGCGGACTCATTGTTTTTTGAGTGTGAATTGACCCTTCTGGGTCTTGGTCTAATCTGAACCCGTTTGTATTAAACTAAACGGTTGACTCCATGTAGGAATCCCCCCACATGTCCTCCCATTTCCGCGTCCCGAGGACGACCTCAAGCTCGTTCACGGTGAGCATGGGCCTGTCGATGCCGCTTATGCCGTCTATGGCTATTCTGGGGCAGGCGGTGTTCACCAGCACCTCGGACTCGGTGTAGTTATTGACGTGCTCGGGTCTTATCTCGTCCATGTAGAGGATAACGGGAATCTTCCCAGCCTCGGTGAGCTTGACTGCCAGTTCCTCTGCCTTCCCTAGCCTGCTCTGCCCAGGCTTGCTGGAGACAATAATCCCGAAGACCGTTGCCTCCTTGGAAACGGAGATAGCCGCCATCCTCCTTTTCGCTATATCCATGAGATCAGACTCGATTATCATGGAGACGTCCCCGTTGTATGGGTTGGCAACGATCACGGGCTTGCCCGTGCTCATGACTATACCGGTTGGATGGAATTTTCCTCCCCCCACGTACAAATAAGCATCAACATCTCCCTTGACGGCAATAACGGTCCTGTAGCTACATCCGAGGATCTGTCCGTCCAGCGGCGTAACGCCTGTTCCCCCCCCGATCAGGCCATCTACTCCCTTCTCCGCCAGCTTCTCCTTGATCTCATCTACTTGGTGGACGTGCTGGACGGTTGTGGCGAGCCCGATCCTGTTGTATCCTTCAAGTTCGGGCAGGGTGGCTTCAACGAGCCGATCCACGTCGATGTCAATGCTGGCGTGGATGTACAGGACAGGGACATCAAGGTCCCCGACATACTGAGTGTGGCCGTAGTGGACGATGAGGTCAACGTTAAGCGCCCTAGCCTGAATGATGTCTATATCGCAGGCACCGTAGCACGAGTCCCCCGACAGGAAGACACTGGCTCTGGTGGCCTTGTTTATGGTAGATACCAGCTGGACCGCGAATGGCCTCATCCCATCAGGTAACTGGAGCAGAACCCGCGTTGCGTCCATCTCGGATATCTTGGATATCACTCTTTCAAGCTCTAGATCATACAATATGGTCACATCGTGATAATGAATAGTTGATTAAAATGGTTCCCGTTTAACCGGGATGATTAGAGTTCTTTGACGACGATACGGCACTTTGTCGGGAACTTTGCGCTTGCCCTCTTCAGTGCTTCCTTGGCGTCTGCAATGCCATCTTTGTCTACCTCAGCGATGATGACTGGCTGAAGCTTCGCAATCCTCGCGGCTACATATGTGGGCTTGCCCCATGCCCTCTTCATTCCCTCCTGGAAACGGTCGGCCTGTGCAACGTTTACCCTTTTATGTTCTCTGATTACCTGGTGTGGGTACGGAATTATCTTTAGCATAAAGTTCTCCCTGCCCTGGTTCTTCTCAAGAACCCTGTTAGCTGCGATACGGGCTGACTCTAGTGCGTTGTGGCGGATCTGAACGTACTTTATGTTGATCAGCTCTACCCTGTGTGTGAACTCTCTGCTAGTGTTGCCCATGGTGAACTTTACAATCTTTGACCCAGGAATGCCGCCCATGTACTTTTTTCGTGTGTAGGCGTGATTCTTCTTGTACTTGTAGTCAGCAGCCTTCATTGTTATTCCATCTCCTTACCCGAAAGGATTCTTAAAAAGATACTGTATGATAGACCGAGAAACGGTCATTAACGTGTGCTTGGCAGCCATTACAAGGGTCGGGTGAAGATGTAGTACTTCTGATCCTCACTGAGCTCCTTGATTACCCTGCGGGATATCAACTTCACCGGGTCTGGTAGATTAGCCCTCTCCTTTAAGTCGGCGAAGCTCTCGAAAGGGAAACGCTCTCTCAGATCGAGGATCTGGAACATTAACCGCTTGCCGATGCCCGGTATGAGTTCAAGGCTGTGCATCCTCGGGGTTAGGCTCTGGCTATCGTTTATGAAACCGATGAAACGCCCTTCGTTGTTCTGGACCACCAGCTCGACAGCTGCCTGCAACTCGTCCTTGCCTGCGGAGTACAATTCCTCGTAGCGTATCCTACCGAGGATGTGGCCTACCTTTGCCCTGTCTCCCTTGCCGACGAATATCCTGTCCCTGATGTTGTACTCAACGTCCGGGAGGGGGGATGCTTCAAGCAATGTGAAATACTCCTCGCCCAACACCTGGACGACGCCTGATGAACTGTGGCTTGTACGGGGAGCCCCGGGTCTGCCGTGTGGAAGAAACTCCAGGACGTAAGCGTATTCTTCGTACTTTTTAGGCTCTCTGTACAATCTGTTCACCTTGAAAGATATCTAGGGTAGTTATTCTTCTACCCGGTATTTGTCAATTATCCCTAAAATCTTGTTCATCGTGTCTTCAGCGATGATGCGCTGTCGTCCGAGGAACGTTCGGATTTCCGGCGCACTCGCCGGCATCGCATTGACTATCTGGACCGCCAGGCCCCTGTCGATGTCAGCCTCCTTCATGAGCTCCTCGACGATTTCCTTGGCGGACTCGCTGTCTAGCTTTGCAAATCGGATCGTGTACTCCAGTACCCTGCGCTGAAGGGGGTCAAGTTCTTCGGCCTTATCCATTAGTAGTTTGCGGGCCTCGGCTACTGTGATCTCCTTCTTCTCAGCAACTGACATGTCTACGCATCCTGGTGCTTTCTGATATGTTCAGCTGTCGTGATGATGGTCTTGACTGTCTTGCGCTGAGGGATCTCCATGATGTATGCCTTACCCCGCTTGCCGACGATATTAGCGACCTTGCCCTGGAACCTCTTGTGAGGCATCGCTTTATGGACTCCTGAATCGATATTGATGACGACCTTCTCGCCGGTCTCGTACTTCGTCAGCAGTCTGCTTAGCGGAATCCTTCCCTTTTCCCTTACCTTTTTTCGTAAGGCACTGCGGCTTTTTCTTCGTGTCCCGTGACTTTTTGCCATTTTTATTTTTCTCCTTTACATCTTGAAAGGCATCTGACGCCGCATCCTTCGGCTACCCTTCATCTGCTTCAGCATTTTCCTCATATTATTATACTGTTTTATAAGTTCTCTTACTTCTCGCTCGTCTGTGCCGCTTCCGCGGGCAACGCGCTGTATCCTGCTCCGGTTAAGCGTCTTCGGTTCATCCTTTTCCTTCTGAGTCATGCTCTGGATGATTACCTTAAACTTTTCCAGCTTGCCCTCTGCGCCTTCCATCTCGTCTTTGGGTAGCTGGTAGCTCATACCGGGAATCATGCCCAGAACTTTCTGAAGGGGGCCCATGTTCTGCATCGCCTCGAACTGGTTGTACATGTCTTGGATGCTGAACTTGCCGCTCATCATGGCCATGACATCTTTTTCGGTTGTAGGGCTCTCGGCCTCTTTGACCTTGGCTATCAAACCCTCGATGTCCCCCATGCCGAGAAGCCGGCCGATAAACCTGCTTGGCACGAACGCCTCTAGGTCGTCTACCTTTTCCCCGGTCCCAATGAACTTGATTGGGGCTCCCGTAGCGGCTACCCCGCTGAGCGCTCCTCCACCCCTGGCGGTCCCGTCCAGTTTGCTGACTATGATGCTGCCGATCTCGGTGGCGTCTTTGAACGCCGATGCCTGTGCAGTTGCCTGTTGGCCGATGGTCCCGTCGAGTACCAGTATTACTTCGTGAGGGTTGACGACTGCCTCGATCTGCTGCATCTCCTTGATGAGGGCGGTCTCCTCCTTGTGGCGGCCGCTGGTGTCTAGGATAACGATCTCGGTGTCCTTGAAATGCTCAACTCCGCGCTTGCTCAGGGCCACGGGGTCTTTCGTGTCGGGTTCACCGTAGAACGGGACGTTGATGGATTCTGCCAGCTGCTTAAGCTGGCTGTAGGCCCCTGGCCTGAACGTGTCGGCGCAGATTACTCCTACCTTTAAGCCCCGCTTCTGGAAGTACCGCGCCAGCTTTGAGCTGTGGGTGGTCTTTCCGCTTCCCTGGATGCCTATAAGCATGAGGACGTTCTGTTTACCGGGTACGATTTTTAGCTCCTGAGGGTTCTCGCCGACAAAGTTGGTGAGCTCGTCATTGATTACCTTGATTATGTGCTCCCTGCGGCTGATGCCGGGGGGAAGTTTCAAGTCCAGGGCGTTTTTCTGTATGTTCTGGCTTAGCTCCATTACAAGCGCGACGTTGACGTCTGCCTGCAGCAGTGCCCTCTGGAAGTCCTTTACAAGTTCCTTAACAGTGGCCTCGTCTACCACTGGGGCTTTGATGATCTTCTGTATTGCGTTGTACAGGTTGCTTCCGAGTTTGTCTAGTACCATCTTACTCACTGGTTTGGTGAGTTTAATCCTAGGCTATGCTTAATAAACGTCAGGCTGTGTCTGACGGGACTTGCATCAAGTAACCTGACATGATGAGTTTTTTCTCCCGTCAAAGATGACTTGTGTATGGTTACCGCGTATATTGCGAAAAAAAATTTATCAGCCCCGATATATCTAATCGGTTGACCCTTAATGAAGGCGAGCGAGAGACACATGCGATCTTATGCACCCGAAGGGCTGATGGTCCTCCGGGGCCCCGGCGAGGAGTATGACAAGGGCTCCCATTGGGTGGTGGGGGATGGGCATGGGTACGCCGAGGGCCTCCTCATGAAGGACAGAGACGCGATACACCCCAACACGTTCTACGTCGAGAACATTATAGTCAAGGAGCTGAAACGAGGCAACGGCCATGGGAGGGCTCTCTACGCCATGGTTGAGGAGTTTGCAAGAAACGTGGGCGCGGAATGGATTCAGATTGACTCCGAGCCGGAAGCCGTTGGGTTCTGGAGAAAAATGGATTATACTGAGCTTGACAGGGTCTTCTACAAGAATAAGACTGCCATGGTGAAGAAGTTATAGGCCAAGGGTTTCCTTGATCTTCCTGGCCGTCTCCTCGGGTAACGCGGTCAACGGCTTTCGTGGATGCCCTGCTGGTAGCCCCATCTGGTTGATAGCTGCCTTGATGGCGGGTATCTGGGGATAGTCCCTGACAACTACCTTGTTGACGAAGCTGGCCTGTAGCTGGTTGGCCCCGGCTGTCTTTACGTCGGATTTGAGGTAGGCATCGTATATGTTGACGCACGTCCTGGGCGCGACGTTCCCGATTGCAACGATTGCGCCTTTCCCGCCCAGCATCAGAGTGGGTAGGATCATATCACCCGCGCCGCTCAAAGCGTTGATCTTGTCGCCGCAGAGGCTGATGATATCTGCCATGTTACCGGGGTTATTGCTGCTATCCTTGATAGCGATTAGGTTACTGCACTCATCTGCAACCTTTGCAACAACTTTGGGGGCAACGCTGTAGCCGGTGAACTTGGGGACGTTGTACAGGATTACAGGGATGTCAACAGCGTCCATGAGTTCGATGAAGTACTGGGCGATCTCGTCGCCAGTTGGTTTGAAGAAGAACGGGGTCGTGATCAGGGCGGCCTGAGCCCCAGCTGCCAACGCGTCCCTCGACAGTTCGATGGACTGCTGTGTGCTGGTGGCCCCGGTCCCGGCGAACACGCTGATCCTGCCGTCTGCCTTCTCTATCAGGTATTCAATAACCTTTACCCGTTCATCCCTGCTCAGGTAGGGCGCTTCCCCGGTACTGGCGTTTGCTATCACTCCAGATATCCCACCGTCTATCCAGAACTCTAGGAGCTCACCGAGCTTGTCGTACATTATCTCGCCCTTGGCGTTGAAAGGCGTAACATTTGGTACATATATTCCCGTCGGCTTCAATGTAATCACATCAAGGGAAGCCCTCTACGATAAAACAACTACGCCCCACAGTTTTTATAGGATGTATCTTCACCCCTGATACATGGCGAAGAGACCCAGCTACCCTCGAGGGGTCCCTATCTCGATTAATTACCCCTTGATGCCCGTAACAGAGCTCTGGAGGAACAGCGCACGCAAGTTCCCAGACAGGGACGCCGTAATCTACCTGAACTCCAGACAATCGTACGGCAAGCTCTGGGACCAGATGGAATCCTTCGCCGCTAACCTCATGGGGATGGGAGTCAGGAAAGGAGACAGGGTGGCACTTATCCTGCCCAACTGCCCCCAGTTCCTGATAGCATATAACGCGATACACCTTTGCGGGGCAACCGTGGTCGCAATCAACCCGTTGATGTCAAACCCGGAGATAGAGAGGGAGGTACTTGTCACGGGGTCCAAGATACTCATCATACTCGACAGGCTTCTTGAGAAGTTACCAGAGGAGCACCCGGCGCTGATAGTGGCCGAGGCGGCCTACTACGCACCCATCCACCTGCGCGTCCTGAGCGGCATCAAATACAGGATCAAGTATCCAAAGGATGCTTACAGGTTTGAGGACTTCCTCACAGGATCAAAAGTTGATGACTACCCTGCGATAGACCCTCAGGAGGACGTGGCGGTAATCATGTTCACGTCAGGCACAACAGGCGAGCCAAAAGGGGTACAGTTGACCCACTACAGTCAGATAGTTAACGCCCTGCAATCATATCACTGGTTGAGGGGATGGGGCTACAGTGCGAAGCCACAGTCAG
>Ga0209361_1000684_pt1 | contig 28360 bp, 25 predicted proteins | sample SaaInlV_200m_DNA_3_FD_184657 | JGI IMG/M metagenome (GOLD analysis project Ga0209361, IMG submission 184657) | Marine microbial communities from expanding oxygen minimum zones in the Saanich Inlet - SI037_S4LV_200m_DNA (SPAdes) (version 2) | ecosystem: Environmental > Aquatic > Marine >... | reverse complement strand
AGCTACTATCTGGTTCTGCTACCAACAAAGCAAAGACATTCAAAGTAGATTCATGATCAGATTCCACTGACTGCCACCCCCAATCGCCACAAGACATAAAAAAAGTTGCAATTAATATTAAAGGTATTTTTCTCATTAAAATTGAATCCTTAAGCCAAAAGTGGGGAAAATCGGAAACATAGGAAGCCCCGCTCTTCGCATACCTTTTGCGTCGCCCGTTTGTTCGTCATACTCCGTATCATATATATACATGAGTGCATTTAGATGATTCGTTACATTAATAATCTGAAAATACCATTCTCTAAAGCCACCCTTTTTCAACACTTTTCGCTTCGTAAAATTCACATCAATTCTAAAATAATCTGGAAATCGAGCACCATTTTTTTCTCCAACAAGCACGCCATTACGTTTCCACCAATTAAAACGACTGCTGTTTCCCCAATAAGACTCATCCCAATTTTGAATCCGACCTTGAACTTCTGTGTATGGATTTCCTGTAGCGTAAGAAAGAGTCAAGCCTACATGTGTTTTTTCTGTCCATTGCCAATCGCCCACGAGATTGATGGTGTGCGGACGATCAAATTTTGGCGCATACCAATCATGTAATTCTGTTTTCCATCGGGTTACTGCATAAGTATAAGCGGCCCAACCACTTACTTTTCCCGTCTTCTTTTGAATGAACCCTTCTAATCCATAAGCATAAGCATCTGTGTCATAAAAATCATTGAACGGAGAAAATTGAACTATTCCATCGTCTCCTTCCGAAAAGATGTTTCCTTGCTTTAAAGTGATGAGATTATCAAAAGATTTGTAATAAGCTTCCAAACGATATAAAATATTTTTTGAATTTAAATGCTCAATTCCCAAAATTGTATGGTCAGAAAAGGGAATTTTATTATCTTCTGGAATGGCCATCCAAATATCTATAAATCTTAAGTTTTCATCTTGAGGGTTCGCAATAGTCATAAATTGATGATACCGTCCCCAATTAAACTTAATTGAAGTATCATTATCCAAAAGATATTTTAAACCAAACCGTGGATCACGAAAGAGTCCTTCATGGGCAGAAGCAGTTGAAAGCCGCAAACCCAATTGAGCAGAAACATTTGTTGAAATACGCCATTTATCTTGAAGGTATAATCCCAATTCACGAGTAGTTTGGTCCATCCATAAAACTGTATCTTTCATAGAAAGGGTGGCAAAATCTTCTCCAAGCCAGGATTCACCCAATATCAATCCTAAATTAAATCCAATATCTTTCACTTGAAACCCACTGGTAATTGTGTGTTTATCATTTGGAGTGTAGGTAAACTCGGTCTCCAATGATTTGTCATCCACAATATCAAATGCATCGAAATAGAAGGTATTGTCCCAGTTTGATTCTTCAGAATAATCATATTTCATCTCGCCCCATTCATGAGAATCTAAATCAATCCAAAAATGAAAACGGCTTGAAGCAACAAAGGTTTTTAAAACCATCTTTGGCGATATTAACCACCGCCAAGTCAGGCTATTGGTTTGATTTCCCCATTTCCAATCAAAGGAAAATGTTTCATTAGACTCTCGATATCCTCCATCCCAAAGATCGTTTTGATACGTGTTTTCAAAAGACATATCATAAATATCATCACCAATAAAAGTGCTAAATGTCAAACGATGATTATTTGTCAAATCTAAATTGACTTTACCTTCAATATCATAAAAATGGTATGGAAAGAAATTATCAGGTGCTCCTTCCATTTCGTCAGCATATTTCTTTTTTGCGATGTATGTCCCCAATTTCGTAAACAAATCAAAATAGGTTCGACGTCCAGCCAACATCCAAGACCCTTTTATCTTTCCTGGGAGAGGCCCTTCTATCATTCCTTTGCTCGAAATCATAGAAATATTAGCTCGACCTGAAACTTTTTCTGTATTTCCTTCGCGATTTATAATATTTAAAATGGATCCCATTCGTCCACCGTACCGTGCCGGGAATCCGCCCGCATGGAAATCAGCTTCTTTAATCGCATCTGTATTAAAGGTGGAAAATATTCCACCTAAATGAAATGGATTGTAAACGGTAATACCATCCATCATAATAAGATTTTGATCTGGTGTTGACCCTCGAACATACAATGCGCTGGAAAAATCATTCATCGTTTGCACACCAGGGAGCAATTTTAAAATACGAAAAATATCTGGTTCTACAAAAGATGGTAAACGTTCAATATCTCTCATATTCAATTGAATACGACTGGGCTCTACTTGTTTACGAAATTGTTGTCTTTCTGCTGTAACAATAACTTCTTGACTCATCAATGATGTTGCCGATAAACGAAAATCTTTTCTAATATTTTCTTCATCAACCACAATAATAGAAATAGCCTGCATTTCAAAACCAATCATTGAAGCGACTAAATCGTAATTACCAGAGGATACATTAGGTATAACAAAATAACCATCCATATTGGTGGCCGCTCCGATGTTTGTTCCCTGCAAAAATACATTTGCGTAAGATAATGGTTCTCCATTAGAATGATCTCGAACGAATCCGGTAATGGATTGAGCAGAGTTTACTGAAAACAAAAAAAGAATCGTGCTAATTAGGATTCGAACTTTCACCATAATAAATTAACGTAATAATAAATTTAAATACTCAACTATTATTCAAAATATTATAATTTCCCCCCTTAATAACCGCAATAAAATAAATGCCTAAAACACGTAAAGGAATCCCAAAACCAAAACAAAAATCTTATTTCAAAGAATATAATTTTGAAATCACAGTCATTTTACTTATCGGTTTAGGAGTATTTTTACTCATTGAAGAATTGGAAATAAAACATTATCTATATGAAATAGTTAAAACAATACTTTTCTTTATAGGAGATATCATAAAGGTATTCCGCAATGGAACTTTTTTTATCATCAACAAGTTTGAAATATCAGATTTAGTAGGTATCTCGCTTATTATATTTGCACTTTTTCTAGTTGCAAATCGATGGCGACAAAGAATGATAGAACGATATGAGTTATTAAAAGATTGTCCTAATTGTGGTGGGAACCTTATTCGAATTCGGAGAGATTTTAATCACAAAATATTAGGGATACTATATTTTGTAAATGTAAAACATTACAATTGCAAAGCTTGTAATTTTAAAGGGATTAAATTAGTAAAAAAATAAAAAGGAAAAACTATGGACTTAAAAGAAGAAATCATCAATGATATAAATTCAAACTCAATTATTCTCTATATGAAGGGGACAAAAGATATGCCTCGATGTGGATTTTCGAATTCAGTTGTAAATGTACTCAATCATTATGGAGTTGAATACAAAGCTGTGGATATATTGGCTGACCCCATGATTCGTGTTAAATTGAGTGAGCATTCAAACTGGCCAACCATACCACAATTATTTGTGAAAGGTGAATTAGTTGGTGGCGCTGATATTACAATTGAACTACATCAAAATGGACAATTACTAGATATTTTAGATAAAGCAAATTCTTAAGTATTATTAATAAAAAAGGGTTGGTGAACACATTGTGGATGGAATAAATTTGCCGTCAATTCACTAGCCATAATGATTCAATTTGAATCATAAACTTTTTTGGTCCGTTCGTCTAGTGGTTAGGACTCCAGGTTTTCATCCTGGCAACAGGAGTTCGATTCTCCTACGGACTACAGTCAAAAACCCTGCATTTGCAGGGTTTTTTATTATGGAGTAATTTCACAGCATGAATATTGAACTTCACCCAGCTCTTGTCCACTTCCCGATTGCACTTATTACATTTGCATATATTTTTCAAGTCATTACTGTTTTCAAACCGAATGTAGTTCCTAAGCATTTGAATTTGTGGTTAATGGTTCCAGCAGCGATATCTACCCTTCCTGCTGTATTAACAGGAGAGAAAGCTGAAGAGAACCTTGGTGAGATTTGTATAGAAGCACATGAGACTTTAGAAAATCATGAACTTTTTGCGAACATTACTACGTGGAGTATATTAATTCTAACTTTTGTTTGGGTCTATATGACACTAAAAGGATTTGAATCACCAAAATACCAAAAACTCTTCCTAGCATTCCTAACCATCATCTTTATTAGTATTTGTGTTACAGGGTATTTGGGGGGAGAGTTAGTTCATATTTGGGATGTATAATTTTATTAAATTTTAAAATAGCTTATATAGCGATTCCAAATTTTAATAATTCAACATCTATAATACTATTGCCATTTCCAAAAAAGAAACCACTTAATTCTGATTCATCTGCAAAATATCGCCCACCAATAAGGCTAGTTCCCCAATATAAACCATTTCGCCCAAATTTTCTATACCCAATTCCAAAAGCTATTCCCATTTTATTCTCTGTAATTATCTCTTCTTCTTCATCCCAAAACCAATCCCCCTTTTTAGGACCCGTGAGTTGGGAAAATCGAGTGCCTACACTTATATAAAACCCATTTTGATGCTCACCTAGAAATCGCCTGTAATGCCCATCAAATTGAATTATTTTTCTATCAGTTTTTTCTGATGTATCATAATAAAAAGGGAAAGCTATTTCAGCATTTCTATCAATATTAAATAAAGAAAAAGTACCCGAAATAGAAAGTGCATCATTTGCCGAGCTTAATAACAAATTTACCAAGTTTAATTCAACACCATATTTTTTCCCTGCGAGATTGTCTATATATTTTACTTCAGAAAGAATCTTTGACTGGGTTTCCATCATGATATTTTGATTTATTAAAACGCTGTCAACTTTTTCAGATACATCTTGTCCCTGACCCTGTACCCCAAAAATAAAAACTAGCAGAATAATTAATACTTTATTCATAATAATTTTCCTTTATTTTAACAATGTAAAAAAATATAAAATTCCACATACTCAATCTACAACCCTACTTCCGGCTTTATATATACAAAAAAGAAAGAGGAACTTGTAGAAGAGAACAAACCTAATCCACCATCAATATTTGAATTCGGCATTGTATATTGATTCATTTGCATGGGATCACCAGAGTAATAATTAGAAAATGCATCATCTGTTGCTTCAATTATAATCATGTTATACCCATAATAATTAAAAGCCAACCAACCATAATACATTTCTTCAACATTAAAATTCCAAACTATTGGATTTGGCCAATATTTATTTCCATCTTCATCTAATAACATATGTCCTTTAAATGCATGAGCTGAAAAACTTGTGTCAATAATTGCATTAGAAAAAGTATCTTCTAAGGCATACGTCGTTGTTCGTAACATTCCGGGTAACTCTTCAGAAGTCCAACCTAATCCAAAAAATGGCATCGATGTAAAACTGGCGGTGTAACAATTGGCTGTTTTATATACCACCGTATCTACCGTAAGAAGAGATAAATTCCCCGAATTAATTACCATTCCCACCGTTATTAAATCATTCTCATCTTGATGTAAATTAATCGAATCCACAATTGTATTCCCTTCACACTCCCAGAGATTATCAATTTGAACACTATTTAAGTCAATAGAAGCTGGTATAATAGTTTCGGCAAAAATGGAATGTTCTTCAGCTATTATTTCTAGCCGGTATGTATTTCCTGATTGAGTAATAATTTCTTGATCATTCACCACATAATGCCCGGGTAATCCATCAACTTCACTTAAACTTAATATAGAAGAATCGCTTTGTGGATTCACAATAATTTTAACCGATGCATTAGAAACCCAAGTTTCATTTCCTTCATGTGTTTCATCAATTTCATGTGAAAGATTTAAGGATAAGGTATCTAAAGAAATTGGAAAATCGGCTTTTAAGTTCATGAACACGACTAATTTTTGTTCATATTCAATTCGCTCAACAGGCAAATTACACGATGACAAAAGAACAAATAAAATACTGAGTAAAAATAATTTCTTCATATTAAAATTCGATTGAAAATCCAATAGTTGGAATAATGGGCAAGCCATGTATTATTTGTTTTTGAGGAATTCCTTCATCTGCTTCATCCACATTTATTTCGCCATGATCCGGAAGCCCATTCCCATTTTCATCGTGTTTTTTCACATCCCAATCGCCATCATCATCAATTCCATTATAGATACTCCCAAATTTGTACACATACCGAAAAACATTCTTTGCCCAATAAGCATTAATCGCTTGAATAAAAAATTCACCACTAAGTTGTTTGTATTTAAATCGTTTTGTAAACCCAATATCTAATCTATCATAATTGGGATAACGTGCAGAATTTCGCCCGCCTGGAATAGTTCGAATTGCTTGGTCATTAATTGACCCTCCAGGAAGTGATTCATAAAAATATCCCAAAATTGGTGTAAAAGGTTGGCCTGATTGATAGGTCATTTTTAAATTGAATGACCAACTTCTCGGAAGCACCACGTTTCCAATTACATTAAAAACATGACGTCGATCCCAATTTGTAAAATATTCTGCACCATTTAATTCTTTTCTAGAAATGGACCATGCATAAGACACCCAGCCATTTACACGGCCTATTTCTTTTTGTAAAAAAAATTCGCCTCCATATGCATATCCATCTCCAGCATCTACCAATGAATCTAAATTTGTACTGCTAATAGATTCATCTGTTGTAGATCGATTATCCACAAAAGTAAGAATATTATTCATGGTTTTATAATACCCTTCTATCTGAACTTTTATATTATATGGAAAATATTCTTCATAGCCAAAAATTATTTGTTCTGATGATGCCGGCTCAATCGATTTATCGACTGCAAACCAAGCATCTAAAATATTTGGATTATAATCATCCTGAATTGTTTCCATGAATTGATGATATATCCCAATAGAGAAATTAATATACCGTGTATCAGTTAATAAATACTTCGTAGAAAACCGCGGGTCATAAAAAATATGGTTTTTACTATTTCCATAATATCCAATCCTGAATCCTGGTTCAATCATCCATTTTTCTGATGGCCAATATTTTAATTTTGTATAAGCCGCAGCTTCATTGGTAGCAGTTTTTGACTCAAAAAGCGTTTCACCAAACCCTTCAGCCGTATATACAAATTCAAGGTCTTTTAATTCAATACCATATTTCAACTGAGCTTTATCAAACCAAAAAAATGTCCAGTCATTTCTAGCTGTTAAATCAGATATATAATCTCTTTCACCTATCCCTGCGTCACCTCCCAATCCGAAATAAATATCAAACCGACTTTTAGCTAATAAAAAATTTGAAACTAATTTTCGTCCAAATAATTTTCGATAATTAAGACTGTATGTTTCGTTTCCCCATTGACCTTTCAATTCAAATTCATCCCAATATAGATCATCGTCTCCTGCGTACCAACTGAAAGAAACACGATCATTGGAAGTAAGATCCTGAAAAATATGTCCCTGAAAATCCCAAAAATAATATGGGAATTCCAATTTTGTACCTTCAAATACTTTATCAAACCAAGTTCTACGACCCGAAGCTAACCAAGCGCCTTTTCCAATAGGACCTTCCATGGTTGATTGGGCAGATAAGAGAGAGAGTGAGCCCTTTCCTTTAAAATGTTTTTGATTTCCTTCTCTACTCCGAACATTTAATACAGCTGAAAGCCTCCCACCATATTCGGCGTTAAAACCGCCTTTCAACAAATCAGCTTCTTTGACAGCGTCCAATATGAAATTTGAAAAAATACCGCCAACATGAGATGGGTTATATACTGTAATCCCATCTAATAAAATTAAATTTTGATCTGAATTACCACCGCGAATTATAAGTCCCGTGCTAAAATCATTCGCTGTCAGAACGCCCGGTAAAGATTGTAATGTGCGAAAAAGATCTGCTTCACCCAGCTGAGGGACACTCTTCAATTGCCGAACATTTAAATTGGTCCGACTAATTTGCATATTCACTTTTCGTTCCAATTTTTGAGCCGAAACATCCACAGTTGTTAATTCCACAAGTGAAGGTGATAATTCAAAATTGAGAGTTACACTTTCTCCGATCCCCACTTGAATCGGATTTTTTATTTGCCCAAATCCAAGGTAGGTTACCACCAATTCATATTCTCCCTTGGGGACATTTAAGATTACAAAATATCCATCAGAATCTGTGGCAGTTCCCATAGCTGTTTCACTTAAATACACATTTGCTCCAATTAATGTTTCTCTGGATGATTCATCATAAATATACCCCGAAATCATTCCCATCTCTTGGGAAAGCCCAATAGACATCAATAATAATGTTAATATGTATCGTTTATACTTCATATTCATTCTATAAATTAAAAAAGAAATATCATGAATTAACTCGATATTTCATTTACTATTTATTCTAATTTGATCACCGAATAAGCATGACAGTTTCATCTCCATTCCTATTGAAAGCCACGCCAGACCCGCCTTCCCATTCATTTGGTTCATACAATTCAGGGAGCGTTATTTCATAGCCTACGGCTTCATTTCGATAGTTAATCCAATTAAGTGATGTTTCTGAAGTATTTGAATGTCCTTGTGACGTACATCCAGAAATAAATACAGATACAAAAATTAATATATAGTATGATGGTTTATTCAAATGGAAAATAATTTTTGAATCTTTAAATATATCTGACCAAAATCTTCTTCCCATTTACCTTCATTTTTTAAAAAAGACCTACTCGTTCCTATATAATATATAGAAAAAGGATCTGGTTGATAACTGATAAGCGGTTGAATGTCTAAAGTACCATAGTAGTCGTGGTATTGTGTTACAAATCTAAAATTCAGAGCAGATGTCGCTTGGTATTCCAACCTAAATCGAGAAATGAGATCTGAATAAATTTCATTTCCTGACTCAAAATATGTTGATTTAGAATTATTGAGATTTACAAAAAGACTCAAATTATCTTTTGGCTTTAATTTAATCCATCCTCTCATTGATTGGTTTCTTGCTTGAAAAGGTGGATCTTCCCATCTGATAATTTCTTTTCCAAATCCCGGTGTCATTCCCATTGAAAAATAGTTTGAAAATTTAGAACTTATTGAAAAAGAGATATCATAGTTACCATCCAATTGTGTTCCTCGATATAATTCATTGTATCCCATATACGTAATATCAATATTTACTTGACCTTTTAACTGCGCACTTACATTTGTAAAAAGCCAATCTTCCTTTTCATTCCAATCATAAGAGTAAACCTTTCCAGGAGCAAAAAGAAGATGAATTTGTTCAATAAATTTGTTTTTAGGATAAATCATTGACCAAATATTAGCATTTAAGCCTCTACGATCATTTAGACGAATAAATCCATTATCCGCACGAAAACTTGGAGATAAACCACTGTACATTATTGTTCCACCCCAATTTCTGCCTCTCCTTTCAATACTTAAATATGACGACAAACCATTAAATGATTCCCCATCAAAATCAGATGTGAGAGAATCTGAAGAGAACAGTGAACCATTTATCTCTGATGAAAGAGATGTATCATTTGGCTCAACAGTTTGTGACCCAAATATTTGCCAATCTAAAACTAAATTATTATTAATTTTATAGAGCCCATCTGCTCCACCCAATAATCCTGTACCACCCCCATAATTTCGATGTGAAAAAATGCCACCTACATAAGCACCTTCACTTAATGGATGTTTGGCTCGGATTACATTTGTCATACTTTCACCCACAATTGCAGTTCCGCCAAACTGTGAAAAAGGAACAATTAGATAAGTATTTTGATCTATACTTCCCAAATATCCAATCTGAGTTTTTCCAATTTGACCCAATACTTTTGAAGCGATAAGTGGCTCATTTATTGATCTTGTATATACGGCTCTCACTTTGGGTTTCCATCCAAAACTTCCCGTATTAAATAAATCAACACCTTCATTGAAAAAAGGGCGAGTTTCAGGATAAGACAGCGCCGTGTGACTATTTATATCAATTCGAGATTGATTGGATTCGACTTGACTAAAATCAGGATTTATAGTGATTTCTGCTGTGGAATTATTCCCAATTGGGATTTTCATTCCTAATCCAAAATTTCCTCGTGTTTCATTATCTTGCGATCCGACTAAACTTGGTAAAAACTCAAAAGATGACCTTGTTACAATATCTTTTATACCATAAAGATGCCCGAGTTGGCATAGAACGCATTGATCGTTTCTATCAAAAGGTGTCCACGAATTTTGACGACGACTGTCTTCTCGTGGCGTTACTCTAAAAAATGAAATTCGCCAGTGATGATCCATAACATTTGGGACTCTAAAAGATGAAAAGGGAATGGCCATTTCAATTTCATATCCAGTCTCTGTCATTCTTCCAGATGAAGTCCAAACGGCATCCCAATCTTCTCGCTCGCTTTGACCAAATTTTTGTCCATCACCCTGGTTCCCCAACGGATTACAAAAAAACTGATACGCCATCACGCCATCATTTTGAGTATCAAGAATTAAACCTACCATATCATCTTCAAAAATCGCATCTCGCTTAGATTGATGAGCACGAATTTTACTTGGGTCATCAAATGCCTTAAATGCAACATACAGATTTTTTTTATCATAGGTCACAAAGACTTGAGTTTCTGTGATGGCGGGTTCGTTTTCTGCTGGCATTACTTCAACAAATCCATCGGCTATTGCCGATCCACCCCACTCTAAATCATCAATGATACCATCAATTTGAATTACAGTTTCCGTTTTAGAAATTGTAAGCGTTTTATTTGCAAATAAAGTTGTGCATAATAATATTAATACAAAGGAGATTTGACGTTTCATGAATAATAACTCTAGTTAAATAATTGATTAATTTGACAAAAATATTAAGAAATGGTTGTCTCTCAATATAGAAATATTTTTCAAATCAAAATTCCAATTTTGTAAGGCATCCATATTTGGGTTTAATGATGATGCAACACTCACTTAAAAAAATGATATATCGAGTGACTAAATCTAATCCTAATCTGTAATATCATGCAATTTTTTAATTTTAAAAAGAGTTAATTGATATTCATCTTTTTTGTCTCTTTTAATAAGTCCATTGGCATAAATATTAAGTTTATGGATTAACATATCTTTAGCTGTTTGAAATTGAGTTCCTGTTAATGATTCTGTATCCATTATTTTTTCTAATGACTGAATTCTATATTGTTCGATGCCTTCTGGCGTCCTAGATAATTGATCATCATGCCCACCATATTTTATAATTAAAGGTTCATCAACAAAGAGAATAGAATATTTAGGCGTAATTCGTAACCAAAGATCATAATCTTCGCATACTCTTAATGTTTCATCAAAATAACCAACATCATCAAAAATAGATTTATGCATTATAGATGACGATGGAGAAATTCGACAAATATCTAAACATTTCTCGAAAATATTCCCACCATATTTTTGGTGCTTTTTATGCTGGTTGATTCGAATACCATCCCGTATCCAAATCTCATTTGAGTGACAAAATAAAACAGTCGGATTTTTTTTCAAAGATTGGACTTGTTTTGCCAATTTATCAGGAAGCCATTCATCATCTGAATCCAAAAGAGAAATCCAATTTCCTTTTGCTACCTTGATTCCGGCGTTTCGTGCAGCACTAACCCCTTTCGGTAAATTCCCCTTGAAAGTTTGGAGCAAAATTATTGATGGATATTTTGATTGTATCCAATCTGAAGTCCCATCTGTAGAACTATCGTCAATTACTATTATTTCTAAAGGATGGACTGTTTGTGCGAGTACGGATTCAATTGCTCGCTCCAAAGTGTGCTTTCGGTTATAGGTTGGAATTATAACTGAAATTTGAAAGGAATTATCCAAATAAGTTTTCGGGATATTCACCATTTCGTATCAGTTTTAATATTTCACTTTCAACAAAAGGTTTATCTTCTTTATACGTAACTCCAAACCATGTTGCGCCACTTAACAAAACATGGACATTTTCTTTCCCATCTTGAATGAGTTCATTTACGACAGACGGAATTAAATATTCACTTTTCAATTCAGAACCGCTCTCATTTAGAAACTCAATAAATTTCTCCTGAAGATACTCAAATAGTATAGGTGTAAATCCCCATACATTCATAGAAACTGGTTCATTCCCGCTTAATTTTATATCTCGATCAGACGAAACGCCCTCGCTCATTTTTTGAAGATTTGATGTTTCAATAACCGTTTCTAATTTATTATCCATTACTGTACATAATCCCCGCGTAACTCCACCAAATATAGATAGCGTTTTATCAAGCTGAAATGCAACCATTGAAAAATTATTTGCGCCGTTATTATAATAATCCGCTACAACTTTAAATGATTCTCGGCCATAATAATCATCTCCATTGATGGCAACAAATGGTTCACGGATCAAATCACGAGCAGATAAAATAGCATGCCCAGTTCCCCATGGTTTTTCTCGGCTATTTGGACATTCAAATCCATCTGGAAGATCATTTAAGTCTTGAAATGCAAATTCAACTTGTATTTTACCTTCATATTTATCTGTGATTCTAGATTTGAATTCTTGTTCAAAATCTTTTCTAATAATAAAGACGACTTTGTTAAATCCAGCTTCAATGGCATCATATACTGAATAATCAATTATGGTTTCACCGCTAGGGCCAACGGCATCCAACTGTTTAAGTCCACCATACCGAGACCCCATTCCTGCAGCCATTATAAGAAGTGTTATATTGTTCATTATATTCCTTTAAATTCTTGCGAAAAATTAAAATTAAAATTAAAATTCATAAAGAATTTACAAATTCAATGAGTAATCTTATTAGAGAAATACCCTTATGCCAAATCAATATTATCTATCAAAAGAAACAGCTGAACAATATATCAAATTAGCAAAAGGATACGATGGGAAATTTCTAATTGATCTGTTAAAAAACTATTTACCATTAAAATCAAAAGTACTTGAGTTGGGATCAGGACCTGGAGCTGATCTTGAAATTTTATCCCAAAATTATGAAGTCACTGGATCAGATTTTTCTCAATACTTTTTAGACATTTTGAAAAAGAAAAAAATAAAAAACCCATTGATTCTCCTTGACGCTATAACACTCAAAACATCAAAAACATTTGATTGTATTTATTCGAATAAAGTACTTCAACATTTAACGGACAATCAATTAGAACAATCTATACAAAATCAATTAGCGATTTTAAATAAAGATGGAATTATTTGTCATTCCTTTTGGGCAGGAAATGACTGTTATGAAATGAAAGGAGCTCTTCATAATTATCATACAAAAGATGAACTAGAGAATTGCTTGTCTCCTTATTTTGAAACTCTGGTATTAGATTTTTATAATGAAATGGAAAAAGATGATTCTATTTTGTTTATTGGGAAAATTCACTCAACTAAATGTAAATAATATTTGAGTCTGCTCCGAAAAGGTCAAGTTGGACTAAAGTCCCGTTTTTTTTAGAATGTTCACCCCCAAGCTAAAGCATGGGGTAAATGTAGATATTGCAAGAGTCATAGCGAGATACTTACCCCGTCCTTTAGGGTGGGGATTGTGGAAAACTCAACGACTTAGGGGTTTTAACCCCTTTCTGGAGTGGACTCATATATCCAAAAAATATTTTAGATTTCAATTCTTGTTCCTTCATCTGATTTAATTATGTAAGCCTTACCTCCAACTCGTTCAATCGCTTCTGCAACAAGTTTTGGATTAGTCGGTGCATAAGCAAACATACAACCTCCCCCACCAGAACCATTGATTTTCCCACCCAAGGCGCCTGCAGTTAAAGCTGCATCAAGCATTGATTCAATCTTCGATGTACTCACTTTTAGGGTGTCTCGTAAAATAGTGTGATGTTTAGTTAATAAATTTCCAATTATATCATGATTTAGTTCATTTTTTTCCAATTCAGATAATGCATGTTTTAAAATATCTCGATTTTGAATTGTGCCATAAACTAAATTCTTCTCACTAAGATTTAAATCAGATAAATTAGAATTTTCATCTAAAGTGTGAACGGTTAATTGATTATTTTTGAGTTGGATTTTTTTTATGATTCTCATTCTTAAATCACAGCATCGTTTTAAAATTCCCATTGTGTCTTTAGCTTCTTTTGAATCTCCCAAAACAATAGTTCCCAAATTTGGATTTATGGATTCAATGGAAACAGACGGTTCTGACTCTAAATAAATCAAATGTCCCATTGCTGTAGAATATTGATCCATCATACCACCCGGTTCATTGAACTCAAGGACTTCCGCTCTATAAGCTAATTCACCAATCTTTTGTGGACTCCATTTCACTGGCTCGTCCGCCAATTGGGTTAAAAAATAAATCCAACTTACCAGAATTGCAGATGAACTGCTGGTACCAGCTTGAATAGGTATTTGACTTGATAATTCACACTCAAATCCAAAAGAGAATGATAAACCTTCTCTTTTACAAATATTAATTCCGCTTTTAAAATAATCTCTGGATTTTGTATATGTTAAATCTTCTAATGTAAATAATTCTTTTTCGCCCAAATCCAATTTATGGATAATGACTTTTTTATCAGTCCTTTTATCACCCCGAATTGTTGCGCGTAAAGAGATTGCCATGGCAATCACAGGTAAACCCAGATAATCTTGATGCTCACCAAAAAGGCAAATACGGCCGGGAGTGGAAATAATCACTTTAACATTCAGGTAAACTAATAGAAACCTGAATCGCAAGTCCGCCTTCTGAAGTTTCTTTATATTTCATTCCCATATCTTTCGCTGTTTCCCACATGGTTTTTATTACATCATCTAAACTTACTTTTGCAGAATTCGGATCACTATGCAATGCCAATTGTGCTGCAGTAATTGCTTTCATTGCTCCCATCGTATTTCTTTCTATACATGGGATTTGTACCAATCCACCTATGGGATCGCATGTTAATCCCAAGTGGTGTTCCATGGCAATTTCAGCTGCCATTAATATTTGACGAATATTTCCACCAAGAGAAAATGTTAGCGCTCCGGCAGCCATAGCACTTGAGACACCAATCTCGGCTTGACATCCACCAGCTGCTGCTGATATAGTGGCGCCCTTTTTAAACAACATTCCGATTTCACTTGATACTAATAAAAACTTTTTTATATCTTGTTGTGAAATACCATCATGAAAACATAATAAATACATTATAACTGCTGGAATAACACCCGCAGACCCATTTGTTGGAGCAGTTACAATTCGACCACAAGATGCATTGACTTCATTCACTGATAATGCAAAACAACTAATCCAATTGGTTACAATGTCCATTGATCGAGGTTCTTTTTTTAGTAGAGCTAACCATTCTGATTGAGAATTATAGGATTTATCGAAAAATAATTTATTATTCAAAACATTCGCTCTTCGTTGCACATGAAGACCACCAGGCAATTCACCCGAATCATGACATCCTTGATAAATTGAATGTTCCATCACTTCCCAAATACTGTCAAGATAGGATTGGATTTCAAATTTTGTATGCCAACAGAGCTCATTTGCCATCGATATCTCATCCAATGATTTTTCTTCTACTTCACACCATTGAATCATTTCTTCTGCTGTTTGAATCGGATATGGGATGATTGCTTTATCAACTAATATCCGAGATTCACCTTTTCGCTGTATAAATCCACCACCTATAGAATAATAGGTTGCTTTTTCTTGTTTATCTCCGGACAAAATAAGTGTGAAATCCATTGTGTTAGGGTGAGATGGGCGAAGCGTTTCTCTATTAAATAGAATATCCAATTCTGGATTAAAATCAATAAAATATTTCCCTAATAAGGATATTTTTTTTTCAGAATTAATTTTCTCCAAAGAAGGAATCAATTGACCTGAATCAAACGTACTTATCTCCGCACCGGTTAATCCCATAATAATTGCTTTATCTGTTCCATGACCTGTTCCCGTTTTAGCCAATGAACCAAATAATTCGACTTTCAAACCAACTACATTTTTAAAAGAGCCATTATGGCTGAAAAATTTATTTAAAAAATCACCTGCGGCTTTCCAAGGCCCCATAGCATGAGAACTGGATGGCCCAATTCCAATTTTAAAAATTTCGAATAGACTTATTTTTTCCATACTTTAAATAACCCTATTGATGCAATCGTACCCAAACCACAAATCATTAATCCACTTTCTGTGTGTCCATAAATGAATTGCCCCACACCTAACAAAAACCCATAAACTGCAACACAACCCAAAACCATTGATAAAATTCCATTTGGAACTGGCCACGGCTCTGTGGAAACACCTTCAGAATATTTCTTCCAACCAGGACCGCCTGGATTTACTTTTTTCACAAAATTCCGAAGTGTTTTATCATCGTCTGGTGGCGTTACATAAGTAGCAATTATCCAAACAAATGTTGTTAATATGGCACCAATCACAATTTTCTGCCACCCTTCTAATGAAGAATCTCCAAAATTAAAATATCCTGCAATAAATATAGAGCTAACCATGGCTACAATTTCTGTATAAGCATTAATTCTCCACCAAAACCATCGCAAGATATAAATGAGTCCAGTTCCAGCACCAATCATCAGTAATAAATTAAATGCTTGTCCTGCACTTGTGAGTATTAAGCCAAGACCAGCACCAAGGAAAATTGAAATAATTGTGAATAATCGACCAGCCATAACCAATTCTTTTTCAGTTGCATCTGGTTTAAAGAAGCGGTGATAAAAATCATTCACCAAATAACTGGCACCCAAATTTAATTGCGTGGACATAGTACTCATGAATGCGGCAATAAGCGAAGCAGCTACCAACCCTAAAAGACCGGATGGTAATAAAGTGAGCATGGCGGGATAAGCAACATCATGACCCAATTTATCGTCTGGGAGATTCGGAAAAGCTTCACGTAAATCTGATAATTCTGGAAATACAACAAGAGATGCCAAAGCGATTAAAATCCAAGGCCATGGACGCAATGCATAATGAGCTACATTGAATAAAAAAGTAGCTCCAACTGCATTTTTTTCATCTTTCGCTGAAAACATTCGCTGGGCAATATAACCACCACCACCTGGTTCAGCGCCAGGATAATAACTAGCCCACCATTGTACAGCCAAAGGAACTAGAAGAATCGGGACCCATGCATTTGGATCGGATAAATCGGGAATAAGCGCAAGTTTGTCAACAACATTTTCGTGAGAAATTAAATTTGATAAACCACCAATTTCAGGCAATCCTAAAATGTAGAACATACCCCAAATTGAACCAATCATGGCCAATGTGAACTGCACAAAATCAGTAATAATGACAGCTTTAAGTCCACCTAACATAGAATAAGCCAGTGTGACTGAACCGGCAATAATCAATGTTAACCACCCCGGCATTCCCAAAACAATTTCACCAAACTTTACTGCAGCCAGACTCACGGCGCCCATAACTAAAACATTAAAAACCAATCCCAAATACAATGCGCGGAATCCACGCAAAAAAGCGGCTGCTTTTCCACTGTAACGAAGTTCATAAAATTCGATATCCGTCAAAACTCCGGATCGACGCCACAATTTCGCATAAACAAAAACAGTTAACATTCCCGTTAATAAAAATGCCCACCAAGCCCAGTTCCCTGACACACCGTTCTGACGGACAAGGTCTGTTACCAAATTTGGCGTATCTGTTGAAAAAGTTGTGGCTACCATGCTGACTCCTAAAAGCCACCAAGGCATATTGCGTCCAGCAAGGAAAAAAGATTTTGTATCCTTACCCGCTTGTTTTGAAGCCCAAAGCCCCACAGCTAAAGAAAGAACAAAATAAGAACCAATTATTGTCCAGTCTAATGTTGATAATAGCATCTAATATGATTCCATTAACCCAAAAATAGGTTGGTTTGTTTTCCATTTTCCCCGAGTAAAATCAGGTATTTTAACAGATGTGCTATTTCGACGAATAGACTTTTCTGATAAAGGACTAATGACAGACATACTCACAGCATCATAAACATCAATAACAGGATCGGCTCCTTTTAATGTTTCTATAAAAGCTCGGGCTATGAAATAATCCATCCCACCATGACCGGCACCGGATGCTTGTTCTTCAAATTTTTTCCACAGCGGATGGTCATATTCCTTCATGTATTTTTCATCCGATTCCCAGCGATGAGATTGTGGGCTTTTCCCTTCAATGTAAATTGATTTATTATCTTTCATCCAAATTCCATTTGTTCCTTGAACTCTAAAATTTAAGCTATAAGGTCGTGGAGAATTTGTATCATGACTCAACATAATGGTTTGACCATTTTCACATTTAATCACCGTTGTAACAATGTCCCCTAAACTAAATTTTACATCTGCATTTGGATGATTAGGGCTTCCTTGATCAACAATATATTTATGGAGTCCGCGACTTTGGGTTGCTGTAGATGTAAGGTGAACCATACGATTCCCTCGATTAATATCCAACATGGGGCTCACCGGTCCTAAACCGTGGGTTGGATATAAATCACCATTTCGATCCACAGAATGCTGTGTTCGCCACGCCGCTTCGGAGAATGCCTTTTCACCAAATTCTACACCGCCTAAATATGCTCTTTCACCATTATTAAATTTGACATGACGCAGATCATGCTGGTAGCCACCTTGACAATGAAGAAGTTCGCCGAACAACCCTTGGCGCACCATATTGAGGACCGCCATAATATCCCGACGGTAATTCACATTTTCCATTATCATACACAACTTTCCTGTATTCTCGGAAGTTCTGACCAATTCCCAACATTCTTTTACTGTAAGGGCCGCAGGAACTTCTGTGCCTACATGAATATCATTTTCCATTGCAGCCATCGCCATCGGATGATGCCATCGCCACGGTGTGGCAATATAAACGCCATCCAAGTCTTCATTCGCCACCATATTTCGAAAATCTTCAGGTCCTTCTTTATAAATTTTAGGCATCGATCTTCCCGCCTTCTCGAATACGTTTAACACCCGATCTATCATGCGGTCGTCAATATCACAAATGACCGGAATATCTACATCAGCGCGATTCAGCAACAATCGTGTCATCCCTTGCCCCCTAAACCCAGTACCAATGACACCTATTTGAATTTTACTGGATGAAGTACCAAATATAGATGTTGGCATCATTGATGCAGCTACACTGGCAACAGCAGTGGTTTTAATAAATTCTCTTCTGTTATACTTATTTGACATAAAGTACTCCCATTAATTCAAAGATGATATTGACATATTAAATGTACGAATATTCATTCAAATCTAAATCATTATATATTCTATGTTACAGGTTTATGAAATAAGCACTATAATTTTAAAAGCCATTACTTGTCTAGTGTAACACATTGAAACATTAATTTAAACTAATTGTAAAATTATGTGACACTTTTAATAATTTATTATTAAGTTTGAATAATCCGAGGTAAGGGAATTGCCTATAATTCATAAGCTTTTCCTTCCATTTTTAAATAATAAAGTAACATGAAAATATTTTTTTCAAAAAAGTATGATAAATGAGTGCCTTAAAAAATAAGTCTGTTCTCATTATTGAAAGTGATGGAACGATATTAAATATATTATCTTCCCGTTTAAAAAAACGAGAAATGATTGTCATTACTGCAGATGATGGGTATGACGGATATATCCGTGCATGTAATGAATCACCTGATTTTATCATCCTCGATGATTTACTCCCTAGTATTAATGGGTTAAGAATATCACGATTATTAAAATTTGATGAACAATACAAAGATATTCCAATTATTTTAATTAGTTCATCACCAGACAAAGGAGACGTGACACTCTATACACAGGCTGGTGTAGATAAAGTTTTCTTTAAACCATTTCGGTTTGGTGATTTAGTTCAATCTCTAGAAGATCTGGATACTCAATGATTTTACCCGATAACATTACTCTTATTTTATTTTTTACTTTTGGATCAATCATTGGTAGTTTTCTCAATGTTGTTATTTGGCGAATTCCGAGACAAGAATCTATTGTTTCACCGCCATCTCATTGCCCTAGTTGCAATAATAATATCGCACCTTATGATAATATTCCACTTATTAGTTGGTTAATTCTTCGCGGGAAATGTAGACATTGTGATGTCAAAATATCATCACGTTATTTTTTCGTTGAACTCATTACTGGGTTATTAACCCTATTAATGGTACTTAAATTTGGATTGTCTTCCGAATTAATTATCAAACTAATTTTAGTATATATGTTGATTTCAATCGCGTATATCGATTATGATCATTATATCATACCCAATGAGTTTATTTTAATGGGATTTATTTTACTCATCCCTTCCCATTTTTTTGGATGGCTACCTATTGAAATGCTTGATGGTGTATATGGTGCCCTTACATTTTCAGGATTCCTTTATTTTATTGGGCAAGTTGGTTTCTTGATTCTTAAAAAAGACAGCATGGGATTTGGAGATGTTAAACTTGGCCTAATTATTGGAGGGGTATTTGGTTTAAAACTAAGTGTTTTAGCCCTTTTTCTTTCATTTATTATTTCTGCATTATTTTCGATAATAGGAATGTCTCTATTCAAAATGAAAGTAAAGGGAGAAATACCATTTGGTCCTTTTATGGCAGCAGCCACTTTAATTATTTTTCTTACTCGAACGCCTGGTGGAGGAAATTCCATTATAAACTGGTATTTCACAACAATGTTTTAATATGGTAAAAATCGGAAAACAACTATTCGGACAACTACTAGTCAAGGCTGGTAAAATTAGCGAAGATCAACTTAGTGAAGTCATCCAAGAGCAAATTACGTCTAATGATTACTTAGGGAATTTGCTCATACAAAAAGGATATTTAAATGAGATCGATCGAAATCAGATTTTAAGCGCACAATTAAAAGTGCCACAAATTAATCTTAGAAACTATTCAATAGATCTTGATGCCCTTCAACTCATTTCAGAGAAAATCATTCGAGAATTCAAGGTACTGCCCTTATTTGAGTTACAAGGAATTTTAAATGTTGCTTTAACTGATCCGTTAGACCCAGCTCCCATCAATGCAATTAGAGAAGTAACTGGTTTAAAAGTTGAGCCCATCATTGTAACAACTCTTGATTTAGAGAACGCAATCGATCTTCATTATGGTATGTCAAATTTTGTTACATCTTATTCAGAATCTGGCTCAGATCAAACAAATACAGATGAATTATTTGATGAATCAAAGGTTGTTGAATTAATTAATCGTATCATTGAGCAAAGTCAAAAATATGACGCAAGTGATATCCATATCGAACCTCGTGAAAAAGATATTCGAATTCGTTTTAGAATTGATGGACGTCTACAAGAATTTCAAAATTTACCTTTATCAATTTCAACCGCATTGGTCTCAAGACTAAAAATCATGGCCAATATGGATATTGCTGAAGCAAGACGCCCTCAAGATGGACGAATTCTCTTTATTACAGATAATGATCGATTGGATTTACGGATATCAACCTATCCCACCTTACATGGTGAAAAATCTGTACTTCGACTCTTAAATATTTCAGAAGCAATCCACTCCTTAGCCGATTTAGGATTTGAACCAAAACCATTAGAACTATATAATGAAATGCGAATTGGTGGAGAAGGAATTATCCTTGTTTCAGGTCCAACAGGAAGTGGGAAAACAACCACATTATATTCCACAATTAATAAGTTAGAGACACAAGATGTTAATATTGTTACTATTGAAGATCCGATTGAATATGATTTAGAAAATATCAACCAAGCTCAAGTCAATACAAAGTCGGGAGTTACATTTGCTTCAGCATTACGAGCCATTTTAAGACAAGATCCAGATATCGTCATGGTTGGAGAAGTTCGTGATGAAGAAACAGTTGAGCTCGCTATTCGAGCTGCATTAACTGGGCATTTAGTCTTCAGTACTATTCACACCAATGATGCAGCATCAGGGTTTACTCGATTATTAAATTGGGATATTGAACCATTTTTGATTACATCTACCGTTAAAGGAATTCTTGCCCAGCGTTTGGTGAGGCGAATCTGTAAATCTTGCAAAGAGCCTTATGAAGCAGAAGCTAATGAGTTGAGAAAAGTTGGAATCAATGAATCTGAACCAATGACCTTTTATAAAGGGAAAGGATGCTTGTCTTGTAGAAACACAGGGTTTAGTGGGCGAATTGGTCTTTATGAATTATTAATAATGAATAATGAAATTGCACAACTTGTTTTAGAGCAAAAACCTGGATATGCTATTCGAGAAAAAGCCATTGAGAATGGTATGATAACTCTTTTAGAAGATGGGTTAATTAAAGCAAAACGTGGTGATACAACCTTATCCGAAATCATTGAAACTCTAGGATCTGCTCGGATTTAATTTAATGGCAAATATTTTACATGTAGGCGGCGTAAAAAAGTCATTTCCAGAGTTAGCCCCGTATGGTCATAAAGTTGATACTGTCCAAAATGGAATGATTGCATTAAACATGCTTACTTTACATCATTATGATGTTGTCGTAATTGAAGATGAATTGCCTCTTTTATCTCCCGCTAAATTAATTTATGAAGTTCATTCCTTTTCAGAACGATTTCCTATTATTGCTTTAATTCGAAATGATAAACGACGTGATGAAATTTTAACAGATTTTAATCATGGCCTTTTCGGATGGTTTGAACCCAAAACAGGCTCCCCAGAACAACTATCCAAGCTCATTAATAATGCACATGAGTATCATCAGTTTCTTAATGAAATTTCCACAAAGAAAGACTCTAATTTATCATTCCATGGCTGTTGCGGTATTATTGGAATTTCAAAAGCAATGCAGGAAAATTTCAAATTACTCCTTCAAATCCGAGAAAAGGATGTAACAACATTTCTTAGAGGCGAAAGTGGAACCGGAAAAAATATGACAGCCAAATTGCTCCACTCAAATGGGAAACGAGCATCCAAGCCTTTTATTTCTGTGAATTGTCCTGCTATTCCATCAGAATTATTAGAAAGCGAATTATTTGGTCATGAAAAAGGAGCCTTTACAGGTGCAATAGATCAAAAAGATGGCAAATTTTTATTAGCAGATGGTGGAACGGTTTTTTTGGATGAAATTGGCGATATGAGTCCATCCCTACAAGCAAAAGTGTTACGTGTATTAGAGAGTGGGGAAATAGAGAGAGTTGGAGGCGCTGAAACAATGATCGTAAATGTACGTGTTATTTCTGCCACCAATAAAGATATAGACAAATTGATTCGAGACGGAGAATTTCGAGAAGATCTTTTTCATCGATTAAATGTATTTCCAGTAACGTTACCTCCATTGAGAGAACGAAAAGGGGATATTCCACTACTATCCATGATGATATTAAAAAAACTACGGATAAAATATGATATGCCTGTGAATTATATTGGGTATGAAGCTTTAGAGCTACTCCAAAATTATGATTGGCCTGGAAATGTTCGTGAATTAGAGAATACCCTAGAAAGATGTTTAATTATTTCAAATAATAAATATTTAATGAAGGATGATATTGAATCAGTCTTGGCTGAAGGTACATCCCATTCCATTGCTCAAAAAGAGATTGTACCATTGTCACTCGAACCAATTCCTATCCCTGAAGTTGCACCACCAACTTCCACGGTTAATCCAATCACACACCTGGAAATTCAAACCTTAAAAGATCTAGAGCGAATTGCTATTATTCAAGGACTAGAACGAACCAAATGGAATTTATCATTAACGGCTAAACAACTAGGCATTAGTCGAATGACTTTATATCGTAAATTGGAATTACATGGCCTCAAAAACACAAATTAATACCCCAACTATTTTCAAATATATAGCTCAAGATAAATCTGGAGCAGTGGTCAATGGGAAATTAAAAGCCATTGATGAAGAGTCAGCTCTTCAACAAATCAACCGGTTGGGATTAGAACCTTTTTCAGTTAGCCCTTATAAAGAGCCTTTTTGGGAAAAGGATATTAAAATTTTTGATCGAGTTCCAGTTTTAGCGATTTATACGTTTACACGACAACTTTCTATTATGTTAAAAGCAGGTGTTCCCTTAGTAGATGCTTTAGATTCTATGCGTGGTGAGAGCACCAACCCTAAACTAAATAAAGCGATTGATCAAGTAATCTCGGATGTTTCGGGCGGATATACTCTTTCTAGTGCAATGAAAAAGCATCCCACCTTATTTAATACGATGTTTGTGAATATCGTAAAAGCAGGTGAAAGCACAGGTGCTTTAGATGAAGTGCTTCTTCAACTTGCTGGGTTTATTAATCATGATTTACGATTAAGTATGGGAATTAAATCTGCCGTACGTTACCCTGCGATTGTTGTCAGCATTACGATGCTTGTTGGGATTTATGCTGTTACATTCATTCTTCCCCGATTTTCTTCACTTTTCTCTTCTACAAAAATTGAACTTCCTCTTCCTACAAGAATATTATTAGGTACAGATCAATTTTTACAATTATACTTTTATCATATTGTAATAGTTGTAGCAGTTCTAATATTTGCTTTTCTTCGATACATAAAAACAAAGAAAGGAAAGTTACAATATGATAAATTTTTGTTTTTTGCACCTATCTTTGGTCCAATCAATCAAAAAATGAGTCTTTCACGATTTTGTCATGTATTCGAAACCTTAAATAGAGCTGGCGTTCCTATATTAGAAGCATTAGATATTTCCGGTAAAACGGTAGGAAACTCATATATTCAATCTCGTCTTTCAAATGTTAAAAGTGAAGTAGAAATGGGACGAAAAGTAGCTCGTTCATTAAATAATCATACCAAAGGTATATTTCCTCCTCATGTATTAAAAATGATAAACGTAGGAGAAGAATCAGGTGCAATGGATGATATGTTAAAAGAAATAGCAACTATGACAGATATAGAAACTGAAGATTTAGTCAAAAAATTAACAGCAACTATAGAACCCGTCATTACTGTTTTTATGGGAATTATGATTTTAACACTCTCCTTATCTATATTCTTACCCATTTGGGATATGTATGAAGCACTTGCAAATAATTAACTGACCTAGTGATTCGATGTTTAGTAAAAAAGATTCTTCGTCGCTCCGCGTCTCTGAATGACAATACAGATAAAGGGAGTCATTCAGAACGAACATCGTGAGTGAAGAATCTCGTTTAATACGTGCTAAGTTCAAAATATTTCTGCAGGTTTTACCTTATAGATTCCACGCCGCTTCGCGTCTCTGAATGACTTTATAATTATTGTCATGCCGGTCATTGAGCCGGCATCCAGTCCAAAGTATAGTAGATCCCGGATAATTCTTTTAGAATTTCTGGGATGACAGAATAGAAATGCTTGTCATCCAGAATGAGTAAAACGAATGAAGGATCGTTATAAATGATTTGTTATATAAATAAAAAGATTCTTCGTTGCTACGCAACTCTGAATGACATAATTAATTTGGTTTTTACCCAAGAAGATTCCACGCCGCTTCGCGTCTCTGAATGACTGTATTTAAATGCATAGATTCTTCGTCACTACGTGACTCTGAATGACATTGCAAAATACATAGTGTACCATAATAATACAGATTGCATCATATTGAGTATCTCACTTTGATACACATCACAAAGTCACTTAATTAATACAATTATTAATATTATTTATTTCTCGACGGTAAAATGATGTTTATTGGTTTTTATTGATATTAATTATCCGTAATTCACATTTGTGGCACAGGTTTTGCTTATGTAGTGCAGTAGTATGAAAACAAACATAACAAGAGAGGATAACAAAATAAAAAATACAATAACTAAATATCTTAAAAGAACCCGTGGAGCTTCATTAGCTGAATTTGCTGTTGTTGCTGCAATGATGGGTACTATGGCAACGGTTGCTGCTCCTAAATTTTCTGGTGTGGGTGCCGGTGCTGAAAAGCAAAAAACTCTATCCAATATGGATTTAGTAGCTCAAGCTGCTAGTAACTTTTATAACGCAAAAGCTACTGAAGAGAAAAAAGGTCGCTTCCCAGGTCAGGATAAATATACTAATCCTGTAGGTACATATGGAACAGTAGGCGCTTCTTTAGCTGATATCATTGCTGCTAAAACTGCTATCGAAACTGATATTGAAGCTTTTGATAGTTACACGTCTGCAAAAGGTGCTGGATTTGTATCTGTTTTTGGTCTTGCACACGTAGATGCTCCAATTTTAGGTGCAAACGCATCTGCTCACAGCGTTGCAGCTGATGATGCTGGTACTTATGTAGGTGCAACAGAATGGGCAGAAGCTTTTGGTGGCGATGTCATTGCATCTCCTTTTCAGGATGGACATTATATCTATGCTGTAATTCCTGGTGCAGGCGCTGAAGCTCCAACACTATATATTGCTGACTTAGTGAATCCTTCTGAATATAACACTTCACTTAAGCCTTAATTAACATAGCACCTTTATAATCACATACTAAAGAACCAATAAGGATAATATCATGAAATTAAATACAAACAACAACAAAGGATTCACACTGATTGAATTGATTATGGTAACCATCATACTCGGTATTCTAGCAGCTGTTGCAATCCCACGTTACATGGCTACAGTCACTCAAGCTGAAGAAGCTGCTGAAGATGCTGTAATCTCAAGTATCACAGCTGGTTTAGAAACCTACGCAACTGAATCATTGATGTCTAATGGACGTCGTGGATGGCCAACTGATCCGTTTGATGCATTAGAAACTAAACCTGCTGGAAAAACAGCAGATGTTACAGATGCAGACGCAGATGGAGAATGGACTTTTAACACAACGCATAGTACAATAACTCATATGCGTGGTGATAATACTGTTCATCACTGGGATTATGACAAAGGGACTCAAACATCTGGCAGCGAAGCTGTTGGTACACTTAGCAGTCGTTCATCAGGAGCAAGTAGTTAAATAAACATCTTATAACATCAAAAAGGCTCCATTCATTTGGAGCCTTTTTTTTCAAAAGACCAAAATAATGATCAAAAAATCACTAAAAAAACAAAACGGATTCACTTTAAATGAACTAGTGGTTACTATTTCTATTCTGGGTATTCTTGCAAGCACTGCTATTCCTCGCTTAAGCCAAGTTCAATTTCAAACCCAAAAAGATACAAATATCACCAATATTAATGTGATTCGTGAAACGTTTTTCCATTACTTTTATCGTCAGCATATGGCAGGAAACCCACACTTTCCTCCTGCTCCTATTGATGAAGATCATTTAATGGACCAGGAATGGGCTGATGCACCCATAAATTCAACCACTTCTGACCTAGCTCCCAAAGATTTATTTAGTACTGGAAGGATTCCTGTAAACTCACAAGATACTCCTTTTTATTATGAAACGACTTTTGAAATAATGCCGGATGGACAAGCTAAATACACCATTATTTTAAAAGATACTGATCCAGATAGTCCATCTTATAACGAAACTTTTACCTATTCTATTTAATCGACTCTTTTTTATTCTTTCCTAAACCTGGGAAGGAATCACATACATTATTAAAACAGCATCAACTTTGAATGACATAGTTTTTAAATTTGTATTATGCCGGTTCTGAATCACGGACCTGCAATTAATACCATGAATTAGTTTTTAACAAAACAGATTCCACGATGCTTCGCATCTCTGAATGACAATACCAATAAAGATAGTCATTCAGAACGAACATCGTGAGTGAAGAATCTCGTTTAATACGTGCTAAGTTCAAAATATTTCTGCAGGTTTTATCTTTTAGATTCCACGCCGCTCCGCGTCTCTGAATGACATTATAATTATTGTCATGCCGGACATCGAGCCGGCATCCAGTTTAAAGTATGATGGAGCCCGGATAATTCTTTTAGAATTTCCGGGATGACAGAATAGAAATGCTTGTTATCCAGAATGAGTGAAACGAATGAAGGATCTTTATAAATGATTTGTTGTTTAAATAAAAAGATTCTTCGTTGCTACGCAACTCTGAATGACATAATTAATTTGGTTTTTACCCAAGAAGATTCCACGACGCTTCGCGTCTCTGAATGACAGGTCTATTCTATAAACCAATGTTGAAATTCATCACCTGGTTCTGAATAAAAGTATTTATTAAAACCATTTCTCCGATAAATCTTTCCAACTCGGGTTATCTTCTTCAATTAACGAAATCTTTTTTGCCCGCGACCACCCTTTAATACGTTTTTCCATTTCAATAGCATCATCAGGATCATTGGTATCTTCATACCAAACTAATCGATTTACATTGTACTTTTCAGTAAAAACACTTCCTTGACCATTTTTATGTTGCCAGACTCGTTGTTCTAATTGGCTAGTAAATCCGGTATATATAACTTTTGATACACTTGCCATTATGTAAACATAAAATGTTTTTTCCATAATTAAAATTATTAGGTTTATTTAACAATGACCACCTAAACATATGTCATCCAGAATGAGTGAAATGAATGAAGGATCTTTATAAATGATTTGTTGTTTAAATAAAAAGATTCTTCGTCACTACGTGACTCTGAATGACATTGCAAA
>Ga0209361_1000664_pt1 | contig 29054 bp, 23 predicted proteins | sample SaaInlV_200m_DNA_3_FD_184657 | JGI IMG/M metagenome (GOLD analysis project Ga0209361, IMG submission 184657) | Marine microbial communities from expanding oxygen minimum zones in the Saanich Inlet - SI037_S4LV_200m_DNA (SPAdes) (version 2) | ecosystem: Environmental > Aquatic > Marine >... | reverse complement strand
TTTCTTGGGATGTAGATTGTGGATTTCTGAAAACCGATGGCTTTTGGGATACGGACATCACTCAACGAACAAAAAAGATTCAAATAAATGTTATCTTCCCCAAAGATCGCCACCCAAGAAGGATGACTATGACTGAGACCAATATGAGCCGAACACATTACTTGGGAGATGAGTTTCGAAAACTCCATCCGGATGGGAGAATGAGCATAAGTTGGGAGAAAAATAATCCAAAGCTGTATGAACATTATCTGATGAAATGGCGATGGTGAAAAAATAAAAGACGATGAGCCGCGGAACCCATCGCCTTTATCGTATATTATCCAGAACCGCCACCCATGGCATTCTCCTTTACTAGAAGGTCAGGATTGAATTCGGATATCCGTTTAAATAACGAATCCCGCAAAAAGCGGGAGTGTTATTTGGTTGACTTTATTATATCCGAATACGGAGATATATGTCAATAGCTATTTTGTAACTTTTCGTCCGGGTTTAATGTTGAGAGATAAATAGTCCTTTATGGATTTTTCAGTTGTAAACCAACTTCGCCCTAATTTTTTTGCCCATAACTGTTGAGAAGAACATAAGTGGCGCAAATGCCTTGAGGTGAACCCGCTGATTTCAGCAGCTTCTGAAAGAGAAATTAAATCATCTAGACTTGGTTGGTTTTCTTTTGTTGTTTCTTGAACCATGGTGATCTAATTATACCTTTCTTAAGTAAATGGTTCTTTGTGTTTATCTTGTATAATTATTTTTATAATATTTATATATCAAACTTTTGAGAGACATTCTACTAGAATATAGAGGGCAATTGCCTTGGACTATGGTATGTAACTGCAAAGGATGGTGCCATATTGGAAAAGTTAAATATTGAACTTGAAAACTGCTATGGAATAAAAAAACTTAAGTACCAAATAGATTTCTCTGATCAGAAGGTTTATGCCATCTACGCTCCTAATGGTTCAATGAAGTCTTCCCTCGCACAAACTTTCAAAGATATAACCGATGGCTATTTATCAAGGGATCGAATATTTTCCCACAGAGATACCATCAGAAAAATAACCGATGAGAATGGTCTTGATCTACACAGTGAAAGTGTTTTTATCATCCCCCCCTCAAACGAGGACTTAAGCCATAATGAAAAAACTTCTGTTTTATTAGTGGATAATAATTTGCGAAAAGAATATGAACAACTTTTCCGCGAAATTGATAAAACCAAGCAGGCTTTCCTAAAGGCTATTAAGGAACAATCCGGTTCAAAGAAAGACTTAGAAAAAGAGATATCCTCTAATTTCACCAACAATGATGATGAGTTCTATTCCGCATTGGTTCGGCTTGAGGATTTACTACTGTCACATAAAGAGGCTCCATTTGCAGATATTGACTACGATCTCATTTTTAATGATAGGGTATTAGAGTTTCTTGAAAAGGAAGATTTCAAGACAGCAATTGAGAATTATATTAAAAAATATAATGAACTTTTGGATGCCTCTACATTTTTTAAGAAGGGTACTTTCAACTATTATAATGCTGATCAAATTGCAAAGAATCTCTCTAAAAATGGTTTTTTCGATGCTAAGCATACAGTCAACTTGAATGCGGATAAGAAGCTGGAAATCACCAGCAGGGATCAGTTAGAAGAGTTTATAGCGAAAGAAAAGGAGGGCATTTCGAACGATGAGGACCTGAGGAAAAAATACGCAGAAATTGAAAACCTAATCACTAAGCATGCTGTCTTAAGAGGTTTTAATGCTTATCTGATAGACCACGAGGAAATACTCCCCAAGCTGGCAAATATTGAAGAATTCAAAAGGGAAGTTTTGAGGTCATATATTTATGAGCATATTGAACTTTATAATGATTTAATTGAAAAATATCATGCTAGTGAGGAGCGCAAAAAGGAGATTGAGGAGGAGGCAGGTAAACAGAAAACACAGTGGGAATCGGTCATTGAAATTTTCAATAACCGTTTTTTTGTTCCTTTTAAATTAACTGCTAAAAACAAAGTCTCAGTCATGTTAGGGCAATCACCTATTCTCAGTTTGGGATTTATTTATAATGATGGAATGGACCAAGTCTTGGTAGAGAAGCCGGAGTTGATGAAGGTCCTAAGCACAGGTGAGAAGAAAGCACTCTATATTTTGAATATTATTTTCGAGATTGAAGTTCGAAAAAAGGCGAAACAGGAAACCCTATTCTTGATTGATGACATTGCCGACTCGTTTGATTACAGGAATAAGTACGCCATTATTCAGTATCTTATGGATATAGCAGAAGAACCCCATTTTAAACAAATCATTATGACCCATAATTTCGATTTCTTTCGAACTATTAACAGCAGATTCGTCTCCTATATAAATTGTTTGATTGCTATTAGGGACATCAATGGTATTTCCTTTAAGCAGGCTAGTGGGATAAAAAACATTTTCATTAAAGACTGGAAACGCAATTTCTTCAAAGATTCAAAAAAGATGATTGCTTCAATCCCCTTCATGCGAAATATAATTGAATATACCAAGGGTGTTCAAGACCAAGACTTTATTACACTCACTTCATTGCTGCATTGGAAGAGCAATTCTGCAAAAATTCTCCAAATGGAGGTTGATGGAATTTTCAATAATTTATTTCATTCTGAAGGAGAATCTCCAGATAGCGAAAAAGTCGTAATCCAAATTATCCGAGAAGAGGCCTCCAAATGCCTACATGATGAAGATAGTATCAACTTGGAGGACAAGATTGTTCTTTCGATAGCTATTAGAATAATCGCGGAAAAATTTTTGGCGGAGAAAATAAACGACAGCGAATTTGTAGAAAGCATTCGATCTAATCAAACCCCAAAGCTGTTAACTAAGTTCAAAGAGTTATTTCCGAACGAACTCGATAAAATTGGAATTATTCAAAGAGTAATTCTGATGACACCAGAAAATATACATCTCAATGCTTTTATGTATGAACCGATAATGGATATGTCTGATGAACATTTGAAAAAGCTTTTTGAAGACGTGGATTCTTTGAAATAACAATATATAAAAAGTGTGTTTTTTACTGTAACAAAATAATTACTATAAGTTGCAAAAAATATTTTCTATCTCAAGTAATGCGAATTATCATTAAAGTAAAAAACTTTATACCTGGTTAGAATGTCGCAAAAGAACAGTTACATTAAGTAATTTTAGCTCTGGTGGGGAGATCAATCAAAGTAAGAGTAGGCATATAATAACAGATAATAAATAGCAAAATAAGAGTGTCATAAGTTCAGGCGTTGGGGTTCCAACCGCCTCAATAGTTTTTATGTATTCTTTCCCAGAAATATCTGAAGTAAATTGCTCTAACCATGCTTCAGGCACCTCTTTTTTAATCCCCTTTAATGTTTCAATGATTCTTTTTGCAAATAATTCTTCATCATTAATCGGGACAAGAAAACCATATTTTCCCTTATCTAAAATTTCTGAGGGTCCGCTGGGGCAATCTACACTTACGACTGGGCATCCACATGCTAATGCTTCGATCAAAACTGTTGGTAAGCCTTCGTAATTGGAAGATAGTGCAAAAACTGATGCATTACTTAAGTATGAATAAGGATTGGCAACAAAACCATGCATATCTACATCTTTCTCTAAGCCTAATAATCTTATAAGGTCATTCAATTTTTCTCTTTCCTCTCCTTCTCCCAAAATTAAAAGACGGGTTTCCATTTGGTCTCTCACTTTTCTAAAAACCCGAATTAATCTCGAAAAGTTTTTCTGTTGATTCAATCTGCCAACTGCTAATATGACAGGAATCGATTGGTTCTCAAACCAAGGATGGCTAGGAATGTCTTGTGTTTTTTTTATTAGATCAGGAGAAATTACTGGGTTATAAATCACCTTGATTTTTTCTAGAGGGATATTTGCGTATTTCGATAAGTCAAAGGCTGCGTCTTTTGACACGATTACAATTTGATCTGCCAGTGGGTAAATAAGTGTCAATAATAATTTTTCTAACCTTTTTTTAATTGGTGTACGAACTTGTTTAGAGATTGAGTTTGCAACCCGTATAATAGATTTTGTGCCTACACCAGCGATTCTGACGGCTATAATGGTGATTAAGTTCATTAAATCGAGTGAGGAAATAACAATAGGGGGCTGGTTTCTTTTTATATATTTAATTAAAGGGAGTAGACTGAAAATTAGGTTTCTAGCATGTAAGCCATGAACTTTAATTTTTGGTGATAGGTTTTCTAAAAATTTCCCTTCTTTTTTTACTAAAACCAGATCAATTCCCCAATCCGCCTCAGCAAGATGGTTCATTAATATTGTTAAATTCCTTTCAGCGCCCCCACCTGCTAAATTTTCAAGAATTATGGTAAGTTTTTTTTGCATAACTGTTCACCAAACACAACACCTGTTATTTTAATTTTAAATATTTTTTTGCAATGATTTCTGGGGAAAATTGATTTAACCAATCATATATTTTGGTTTCTTTTTTACTATTCATAATTATGCTACCAATGGTTTTTGTTAATTTCTCTATATTTCCAGTAGGCACCATTCGTCCATATTTTCCATAATCTAACACTTCCAAAGTCCCCCCTGAATTATTTACTGATATCACTGGACAACCAGCAGCCAAAGCTTCAACCAGTACCAACCCAAATCCTTCTGTTGATGAAGTATGAACAAAAACTTTTGCTTTGCTCAAAAATTTGTAAGGATTCTTTTCAAATCCAATCAAGGCCACATCTTTTTTAATATCTAAATCTTCAATTAACATTTCTAAACTTGTTCTCATTTCTCCCTCGCCTAATATGATCAGTTTTGCATTATGGTTTCCTTGTAATTGGGAAAATGCATTGATTAATATATCAAAATTTTTCCCGCTAACCAAACGTCCAATTCCAAGAATTATGGGTGATCCACTTTGATAAAAGGGATGATCTACTGGCTCTTTTGCTAACTTTTGAATTTCCTGAACTGGAACAGGATTATAGATAACATTAATTTTTTCTGAAGGCAAACGATAAAATTGGACTATGTCTTTTGCAACCGCTTTTGAAACTGCAACATATTGATCTGCAACAGGATAAAGCAATCTAGCAAAGCCCTTTTCTATATTTCTTTTTGGTGATGATATTGATAATTCACTAATTATGCTGTGGAAGGTAAGTATAAAAGTTGTTTCTAAATTTGTGAGTAATGAAGCAAGCGATGCAATAGTATTTGGTAATTCTAGTCCCGAAATCAGAATATCAGGTTTTTCTTTTTTGAGATAATTTATTAGTGGGATTAAGGTAGCAAACATGCGGGAGGATTTCAAACTTATTATTCTGATTTCTTGGGGTACTAACGGGAGTAGTTCACCGGTTTTTTCTTTTAATACAATATCAACGCTGTGCCCCAGACCAATAAACTCTCTGGCTAAATTCAGAAAAACGCGTTCGGCCCCTCCTCCTTCTAAAGTGGGAATAAAAAATATTATTTTTTTAGATATTTTTTTCATTCTTTAGCCCTTCGTTTTAAACCGAATATTTTTCATAAATACCTTGTATTTTTTATATCTCTTTGATTTATATCCGCCCATAAAGATAATAAAAATAATTTCAATTACTGTTTTCCAAATTATTGTATTTGTTAGGGCTTGGGGATAACCAAAAATTGATTTTTTTAATGAAAGTAAAGCATCCCAGTATTTTTCAGACCGCATAAAGGCCCTAGCAGAATATATATAAGCATTGCTGAAAGCCTCTCTCTTAATTAAAAGATATTCAGCAGGAAGGTCTTTTCTGGAAAAAAACTTCGAATAAATTTTAATAATGTCATTAGCAGCAATATGAGAACTACTATTTGTTTTCGAAAGTGTATGTTGTCTGAATTTTGCTACGGGATAAGGTAGATATTCAACTGGATAGTTAAGCCCAATTTTTAACCAATAATCAAGATCCATTTGAAAATGAAGAGATGCATCTAGTTCTCCAACTTTTTCATAAACAGCTTTTTTAATTAAACTACCTGGCTGAGAAATCCACCCAGCTTTTCGTACCATTTCTTTAAGATTAAATTCAGAATAAGAACTATATTCGATGAATTCCCCTAATTCATTAATTCTTTCTAAATCTCCATAAACTAAACCCAACGCTGGATTTTTTAAAAAAGTTTTAACCACTTCATTAACAGAAGTTGAAGTGAGTATGTCATCGGAATTTATCCATCCAATAAATTCCCCTGTAGACATCTCCCACCCCTTGTTGATGGCATCTGCTTGACCATTATCAGGCTCACTAACCCAATAAGATATTTTATCAGCATATTTTTGGATAATTTCCTTAGACCTATCTTTAGACCCCCCATCAATAACAATATATTCAATATTTGGATAATTTTGATTTAAAACAGACTGAATAGTCTCTTCAATATATTCTCCTTGATTGTAAGAAGGAGTAACAATACTCACTAACGGGAAATTTTGATTATTCTTTTCTAAAATCATAATATCAAATTACCATTCCGAATCAGAATAGAATAATTTTGAAATTGGATTCACAATATCCCTTATTCTTTGGATTTCAGATTTAGTCAATTCATTTTTCCATTTCAAAATATTGTTTTTACTATTCCTACTAATGTGACTTTTTTTTATAAACTTCCGATTCATTTGATTATTTACCTGACTGTGTTTATTTATCGTACTAATAATATTATCAGTAAAATTAATATCTAGTTTTTGAAATAACAATTTGTATTCAGAAATTGGATCTCTAGATAAGTCTTCATGACGAATAAATATCCATTCATTTTTATACATCAGATAATATTTATATACTACTGAATAAATTATCTTCCATAAAAGAGATGCCTGTTCAACAATATCATATTGATCTTCAGCAAAATCTGTAATTTCGTTAACATAATCAATTAATAGATCTTCAATTAATTCCGGTTGTTGTAAAAAATGATTAAAATCATGCACCCAATTTTTGGTTTTTAGGCTGGCGACAAAGGCAGCTGGATGCCTAATAGTAATTAGAACATCCATATTAAAAATCTTATAAAGCCATTCTGCTGAAAAAATAGCTAAAGGGTCCTTCATTAAAGGGCGTTGATTAAAAGTTTTTGCATATTTATACCCTATAAACTCTTTTGTGATTGACAGTGGATTGGCAAAGGGAATTATTCGAAAATTCTTCATTGCAGAGAGGTAATTATAATTAAATGACAATGTATTCTGTATTGCCCTCGCCACTTGATTTTCTTCAATACTGTTCACATATGTAAACCAATAATCAAATTTATGATGATATATTCCAAATTGGTTATTAATGTTAAATGGCTCGTGAATGTAACTCACTGTTTTTGAAGAGCTAATGATTTTCCCAATCCAAGTAGTTCCAGAACGGTGAGCTCCAGTAATCAAAATAGGTTTTATATTTTTATCTGAGTTCATAGATTTATAAATATAACGATGAAGGGATTTTAATACCCATTTCTTCTGCTTTCTTTAAATACTCATCTATTCTATTTTGTAAATAATCTAGCTCTGTGTTTAGTAATTTTTTCTTATTCCTAAAATTAATTTTATCACCTATTAAAAATCCTGTTTTATTTGAGTAATTCAAATCTAGTTTACTAAATAAACTTTTTACAAAATGAATTTTATTTAATTGCTCAATATTAACTTCAAAAACTGGTATTTCTGGATAAAGCAATTTAAATCTATTTCCTCTTGCCTCAATATCAATCAAATAGCTAATAATTAATTCTATTTGATCCATCTCATAATCTTTCTTTATTGCTTTTATTGCAGAAGTAATTGAATTAGAACTAGTGAACCATTTTTTTGCCTCCTTTCTTTCAGGCAAGAAATATCCCAAATCAACAAAACTTTTCAAAACGAATATTAATTTTCTTTTTAGAAATATCACATTAATATTTTTAAAATTCTCCCCAGCCACATCAGAAAATGTTTTTATGAACATATTTGTTGTTTCTGCATATACATTTTCATTCATTCTTAAAACGGAAAATCGTTTTTTTATTTTATTTATTTTTAGAACTCTAATCGGCTTGGACCACGAATATGGAAAATGTTTTACTAGTTTTGTATAAACACCAATCATTTTTGGTTTCGGTTCATGAAACCCAATACAATTTTCAGCTGAGTCCAATAATTTAGCTAAATATTCTGAACCGACTCTTCCAGAGTTAATACAAAAAATGTACTTTAGATTATTATCAGACATTTTTTTCGTATCCCAGTATGTCCATCCCTTTTGAATGATACTTCCAAAACAATCTAGTATCTTTTTCAGAAAAAAGGTTTTTCCAATCTCCAATTTGAGCCTTTCTAACAAAAGGAACGTTCTTTCCTGTTCCCACACGTTTTTCGACAGGATGCCCAAATTCATGTTCAATAATTTTCATCTTGGTCACTGTAGACAGTGAAATTGATTTTTTAATGCTTTCTTCTTCTATCTTTAAATCAAGAAATGTTAGCAACTTTTTCGTTTCTATTAGAGCATTGGTTCTCATATCCTCGTACTTAAGTAAGAAAAATTTTTTGTGATCTCTTGATTTTATCCAATTCAAAACATGATTTGACCACAACCCATAGGTAGTTCCTTGAATAATTATATCTTGTAATTTAACCGGGGTCTCTTTTCTTGCATTAATATAATAATAATAAGAAGTTAATGTATCTCGGCCATCCCTAGCAACATAAACAACATTAGTATTTTTAAATATAAATGAATAATTGTCATGTGTTTTTAGCAAGCGTAAAGAAAAATTATTAAACCCAGAAGAATCATTTCTCAACGTTTGAATGTCCATCTCTTTGTAAATATCTGGGACATATTCTCCAACATTGGTAAAATTTATAGACTCTTGATCTGATTTAAATAAATTCGCAAGAATAAATCTTACCCATGTATTCCCTGATTTGGGGTAAGATACAAGAAAATAATCATTATTTTTTCGACCAAATCCTGAAGAAATTAATGTCTTCATTCTAAAATAAATTTCTTTTCTCCTATAATATTCATTTTTCATTTTTCTTATCATATATCCTCCTAGTTTTTTGTTTTACAATTCCTAAAATAGTATCTTTTTCGTTTTGTGATAATCCAAATTTATAAGCACAAATTCCATAAATTATTGAAATAACGCCTCCAACTACTAGTAGTTCTAAAAAATTCTGTACTTCGACAATTTGCATAAGACAATAAGATATCAGAGCAACAATAATGGTGATAATTGGAGACTGTATTAAATTCACTAAATAATGCCACCATTTCTTTTTCATAAGAAAAGCACTATAGATCGATACAAAAAATATATTCCTAAACGATAAAACAATCCCGCCTGCAGCCGCCAATCCTATTTCGCCGAATTGTTTTGCAAGTAATATACTAACAATAAAATAAACGATCCCAGTCAATCCGGTTATAACAGCGGGGATTTTGACTTTGTTCATTGCACGAAATATGGCCGTTAACGGCAGGGTTACTGTATTGATTAGAATATTGAATGCCATTACGACCGCAACCCATTTTAAAGCTATATACTCTGTTCCTATCCAAAAACCTAAAAATTCACCTGAAACACCACTCACAAACCCGATTGGCAATGCGATTGCTAGACCTACTAATTTAATAGAAGTTTTGGCAACACGATCAATCCCTGAAATATCATCACGGCCATATTTTGATATTATCAATGGCCCCCAAACCCCACTAACTGTATTGGCAATTGTCCTCAAATTATTTGGAATCGTTAATAAGGCCCCATACATACCCGCCATTGACAGTGAAAAATATCGGTTTGCGACAATCATTTCAATATTCATAAATATCAAAAAACCTATACGGTTGATCAACATCCAAAAGTTAGTCCCAAGCATATCTTTGAATAAGTCTTTATTAAACATTCCAAGTTTGATTTTCAAAACAGGCAGTAATTTTTTCCAGAGATATAGATCACCCATTAAGGAAATAAGTGAAACAACGATGATTCCAGTACCCACATAAATCAAGTTAGGTTGATCAATTGTAAACAGGAGTAATACGATTCCAACTTGTCCCAACCGCCCCATAAAGGAGAGCATATTGCGCAGATCAAACCGATTTTGCGAGAATGATGCAATTGAAAAACCTGACCGCAAGGTCGTCAAAAAGAAAGCAAATAGACTACCAATCAATAAGAACTGAATATCTCTTTTGCTATCGACCGGCACCTGAAAGATATCTGAAGCATAGTAAACTAACAATGCGCCCACAGGAATAGCAACCAAGATCATCGCTAAGATCCCCACTAGGGAAGTGTTGAAAATCTGGTTAGATTTTTCATCGTCCTCTCTTTCTAACTCGATCATCAAATATCTGCCTGTTGAGGCATTTAAAGAGAGGGTAATTATCCCAAAATAATTGACTACAGAATTAACCAATGGGATAAAACCAAAATGTTCGGAACCAAGAGACCGAAGTAAGTATGGTGTAAACCAAAAACTTATTACTGTGTTTATTACAAAAAGACCCCCATTTGAAACAATATTTTTTATAAACTGCAAAGCACCAAATTTATTTTTATTATCCATAAATAATAACTTTCTTCCATTAAAAAAATCATTTAGATTTATTAATCATTTAAAGTCCGATTTTTGGGTCAATGAAATAATATCATTTTACTTTCATTATTCTAGCAATCCTCGCCTGGAATCATTAATTGCAAATTAATATTATCAAAAATAACAAGTGGACAATAATGCTCTGTTATTGGTCTGGCTACCCAAATTGCCCAATAATTGTTTTCCTCTGAAAATATAGATCCCGATTTTAATCCTGTATATAATTTTTCTGAAACAATTAAATCGAATTTATGCGATTCCAAATCATTATTAAAATCCTGGAAATAAGCTAAGTCTTCATCAAAGGCTTTGTCTATTACTAACTTTTTTTCATATTCGTCAAAAAGCACAATTTCATGAATATAGTCAAACGTAATTAATTGCCTTTGATCCATAAATAATACGTGCCCCCCATTGTTTTGCACTCGATCAACTTCATTTTGGATGATTGCAAGAACTATATCGCCCTCGGTATCCGACAATAAATTGCGCAATGGTTCCCCCCCACGTAATGCCCAGAAAATTGGGACAATTAATAATAATATTGATAAATTGTAAAGAATAACCCCATTGGATTCATTTTTATATAAATTTCCCCAAACAGTATTCCATACCTCAGCAATTAAAAATAAAATTGTGATTATCAACATATCCATGTTATGCAGATCACCACCGCCCCCAATCTTGATACTTGCAATTAAGCCAACTATTAGAAAAACTAAAACAGTACCTAGTATTCCTGATTTCTGAATCCAATTCAATTTCCAATTCTTGGAATAAATAATCCAAATCATTAGTAAAACAGCAGGACTTAACGCAATGAAAAGCCCAAAAACAATACCCGGTCCATAGGTAGGATTTGGCCACCATCGTTCAAAAAGAAAAATTTGCTTAAACGCACCTTCTGTAACTGCATTGTGAATAAGCGGGATGTTCCCAACGGATTCTCCTCCACTTGATATCCATCTGAGTAATGGGGAAAGAAATTGCCCGCCAAAATATCCTGAAATGCCTAATGCTATTGGTCGTAATAATTTTTTCCATTCTTCTTTTTTAAATGAGGGGTTGACAATATGTGTTAAGGATAACATTCCAGCCCATAATCCAGGTGCATAGCTCCAATTAAATCTGGTAATACTAGCATAATAAGAAGCAATAATCACTAAAAGAATTGAGAGAACAAGGTTTTTGTTTCGAACAGCAATTATTGTTAATATCGCACTAATGATTAGCGGGGAATAGATTGGGCCCTGCCGGAGAAATAAAAATGTCCAGGTGGCAAAAACAAGAACACCAAATGTCCCAATTTTTTTCTTCTGATAGCTACCTAGTAAAATACCTAATAAAAAATATGGGGCTGTTTTAACAAACGCATCCCATAATCGGACACCCCATATTCCGATATTAGGAAATAGAAAAGGCAAACCCCATAAGTACGATCTACCCCAATCAATGTAGGCATAAATATTGTTGGTATCATTGGTCACATAACGGTCAGATCCAAAAATTATTGAATAGTCCCACAATCGATTTCCTTCCGAATATGTTAAGGAAAAAGGATAATCTACAACTTGATTATATATCTGGCCTGCTGAAAATATAGCTCCAGCCAAAACGGAGAATAGCAAAAAATCTTTAAAATATTGTTTGATCGATTGCTGAGGATTATAAAAAACTATTCCTAAAGCTATGCAGGCAAAAAACAATAATAATCTAGGGAAATAAACTAAAACTGTATCAAAAATAATCACATAAAGGGATAAAATTGTGGGCGTTAGAAATAAAAATAATGCAATAATGTAACGTAACCATTTAGGCATTTTTTCAATTATTTTAGTGGCATTTAAGGTCCATCCTGAATTATATGCTTGAAAAAAACCAAATAGCCATACAAATATTGCTCCCAGCAAATAAATCACGAAAAGAATAGCTTTTTCAGAAATGAAAATATTCTTCAATTTAATATTTACATAAAAATTGAAATAGCTGCCAAAACTTATCAACAAAAATGCAAATAGACCCCAAAAGAAGAAAAACCTTTCTTTTGAATTTATATTATTAATCATTCAACCTCATTAGAAAACCAATTTATTTATTCGACCTTACATTTTGTCAATTACATTCAAGTTGTTCAAATAAATCTAAATATTCAGCACACATTTGTTCTGTTGATTTAATTTGCGCACTGTTTGATTTTGATAACCTTTTTTGCAAGTCTTTACAATTCAACAATTCAATAGCCTTTTCTGCTATATGATCTGGGTTCTTCATCTCAGCAATTAAACCATTGACCCCATCTTCAATAATATTTTCAACACCATCAAAATCAGTTGTTATTATTGGTAAACCAACTATTTTTGCCTCAATCAATACAAGGGGATAGCCTTCGGAAACAGAGGTCATAATAAAAAAGTCAGAAGCTATTAATAATTCCATAATATTTGAACGAAAACCTAAGAAAATAACATTGGTTTCAATTTTCAACTTTTTACTTAACCCAACTAATTTTTCATTTTCCTCACCATCACCAACTATTAATACTTTTATATTTGGATAAACCACGACAATTTTTGCAATTGCCAATAATAGGGATTTATGATCTTTCTCGTAGCATAATCTTCCAACACTTATAAATACATTATCTATTGGTTTTAATTTTAATTCATCCCTGATTTGTTTTCTGGTGGCCATTGGATCTTTATTTAATTTTGGTAAATCGATCCCATTAGTAATTGTAATTAACTTATTGGGTTTTATTTTTTCGTCCCTTATTGCAAATTTTTCTAAATGTTTAGAAACCAAAACGAGTTTAGATGCAAATAAGTTAATAATTAATCCATGTAATATTAAGAATATCCTGGAAGGGTTTTTTGATAAACCATGAAAGGTAGCGATTCTTATTGGTACCCGGAAAAGCCAGGCAAAAGGGATTCCAATTAAATTGCTCTCATATGTAAACGTTTCAATTATTGATATTTTTTCAGTAATTAATAAATATATCAAACGAAATATACCTTTAATTAATTTAATCACCTTACTAAAACTAACCCTATCTGTTGACCAAGAGTTGAGGGAAATAATCCGAAATGGATATAGTTTTCTCCATTTATTTAATAAATCTTCTTTGCTATATAAAAAAACAGCTAAAACATCATAACCATTTTTATAAAAATAGTTACATTGTTGAAGCAATAATTTCTGCGCTCCGCCAGTTGCAATTTGAGTACCGAAAAATAAAATTTTTTTCATGAAATTATCCCACCTATAGAAAAGATTTATAGATTGAGAATAAATAGCGAGTAACTTTTGAAGACATTAGATCTTCAGACGTTTGATGTGACAATTGATTTCGTCTATGCTTTTAAGCATAAGCGAAGTATTCATTTTTGGATAGGGTTATTGAAATCTATAATTATTAGCTACCCATTAATACCGATTTAATTATTTCATTAATTTTCTCTTCATGACTATTTATTGAAAAAAAATGGAAACATTATTTAATATAGTAGAGAAGTTGCCATCCACTTCAGGCTAGACTGTGAAGACAATCATTATGTTTAAGCGATTATGGCTAAAAAAAGGGTATTGTTTTCCATGGCCCAAAAAGATATTATTAATTTAGTTGAATTTAGGCAACCTGGGAATAAGAACAAAAATCTCAGATCGGGGAAATATATATGTTTTTCACAAATTAAATAGGCTTCCTCGATCTTTTAACATTTGTTTTATTTTTATCACTGAATTCTCAAATACTTCGTCATCATCTATTTGTAAGTCAATTATCATGTCATTAGCAATATCATCACCAACCCAAACAACCTTCACTTTTTTATGTCCAATAATTGTTCGTAGAACATGGAGATCATCTTCGGTCAACTCTACCGCAGTCATCACTAAGATCATTCCAGAATCCATAAATATATAAGCTAACTCAGAAATTCTTCGGATATGTTCATTCCAATTATTTGAATTATCACGTTTTAAATCCGCATTTAAACCATACAGCACACTTCCAACTCCCAAATAATAAACGAGTTTTCCTTCTAAAAATAACTGGGTTTCAAGCATTGAAGCCAGTTTTTTTCTTCCAGAACTCTGTTTTCCAGTAATTATTATTAAACTTGAGTGTTGATTGTTTCTTTCTGCACGGTCATTATAGCTCACATGGCTTCGAATCCATCTTGAATTTCTTGTAAAAATCTCCTCACGCATACTTTCATCTTCATCTTGAACAGATTCAAGAATAATTCCCCCGCCCCAGATTTGAGAATCATCAAGAATTACAAAACGTGATATATCGCTGTGTGATTCTGATAATTCAAATGTTATCGGATTTTGAAGTTCAAAGGTAACTTCAGCAACATCATGTTTGTTTATCTTTTGATGCTCAGAACTACCAAGCTTATCAGCATCTATCACTCGATGTATTTCTTCAATATTGGCTATTACCCTGGTTGTTCCTAATTTCAATGTATAGGATTGATTTAATCGCATTGGATTTTTTCCAAGCCAGAATACACTAGCTCGAAACTTTTTTGAGACATACGGTTGAGGTTCATCAACACGGCAGGCTACCTCTCCTCTCCGAATATATAATTGTTCATCAAGAGTAAAACCTACTGTTTGATTACTAATTGCTTGACTATAAGATTCTGAACCAAATACCTCAAAAGTTTTTACTTTGCTTCTTTTGCCAGAAGGATAAAATATTACTTCATCCCCCACATTCAATTTTCCACTGATCACAGTCCCTGCAATAATCCTTCTATCATCGCCATAGCTAGTGAATTTATAAATATCTTGTACTGGCATTCGAAATGATTTTTCTAAATTCGGTTTATCCTTTTCAAAATCATCTAAGGCTTCTAGCAATGTATTCCCTTGATACCAATGTGTCTTATCACTTAAATGATTAAGATTAATTCCCTCCTTTCCGCTCACAGGTATAAAAGCTTTAGGTTGGATATTTATTTCATTTAGATATTCAGTAAATTCTCTTTGAATATTCTCGTAAATTTTCTGATCATAATCCACTAGATCCATTTTGTTGACCAAAACAAGAATTTGTTTGATTCCCAACATACCAAGTAGATAACCATGTCGCCTAGAATTTTCTTGAATACCCTCATGTGCATCAATCACCAATACGGCAGCCTCTGCCCGAGCAGCTCCGGTAACCATATTTTTAATAAACTCAATATGTCCTGGTGCATCAATAATGATATAGTGTCGATTCTTTGAATTAAAGAAAACCCTGGCTGAGTCAATGGTAATACTTTGAGCACGTTCATCTTTTAATGCATCTATCAGATAGGCATACTCAAAGGGCTCATTATTTTGTTCGCAATTTAACTTTACTTGGTCTAATTTTCCCTTGGGCAACGAGTTCGTGTCTGCTAATAAACGTCCAATTACGGTGCTCTTTCCGTGATCAACATGTCCAACAAATACAATATCCATCTTTTCTTGCTTCAATGTTCCATCCATATTACATATACCCCTCTCGGCGCAATGTTTCTAATCCCCCACCATCATCTGCATCTTGAGCCCGGCCATCGCGTTCTGCAATATTCGAAAATTTTCCGGTTTTCAATTCTCCAATAATGTCCGAGACATTTTTTGCACTTGACTCCACTGGATAGGTACAAGGATAACACCCTAAAGATCGGTACCTTTTCCCCTCCCCTTGGTCGTAATAAAGAGAAACTGTGGGAATATCTTCGCGTTCAATATATTCCCAAATATTTAATTCCGTCCAATCTAAAAGGGGATGGATACGAATATTTGTACCGGGAGCAAAATCGGTATTGAATTGCTGCCAAAATTCTGGAGGTTGTTCCCCAATATTCCAATCATTATGCTTATCACGTGGAGAAAAATAACGTTCTTTTGAACGTGATCCTTCTTCATCTGCCCTAGCCCCTACAATAACTCCTGTATATGGTTCAGAATTTTGATCAATTTCATACTTTTGAGAATTATGATCGAAGCGATAGCGCTTTCCTTCTCCAGAGAGCGTTTTCTGCAGTGCTTTAGTTTTTAACAAACCACAACATTCAATCCTATTTACATTTCCATCTGGAAAAGTGTTTTTTTCTTTCAATGCTGCTTCATTCTCCCCATATACCATAGGTAGCTGCCATTCTTTGGTGAGACTATCACGATATTCAATCATTTCTGGAATTTTGAAATGGGTATCAATATGAATTAGAGGAAAGGGAACATGCCCGAAAAAAGCTTTTCTTGTCAAATAGAGTAAAACAGTACTGTCTTTACCCATTGACCATAGCATCCCTAAATTCGTGAAATTTGCAAAAGCTTCTCGCAGGATATGAATACTGGTATTCTCAAGTTCATCCAAATGATCCATTAAACTAATTCCTATTTTCCAAGTTTATGCGTGTTTACAAGATATTTTATTACTTGATCTGAACATTCTTCAATGGAAAGAGTTGCTGAATTTATAATTACCTCAGGCGACAAAGGTGCTTGATATGGCGAGTCAATTCCTGTAAATTCTTTTATTTCCCCTTTTCTAACTTTTGAGTAAAGTCCTTTGGGATCACGTTTTTCACAAACTTCTAAAGGACAATCCACAAATATTTCAATAAAACTATTTTCTGGAAGAGAGGAACGTACAAAATTTCTATCCGCAACAAAGGGGCTAATAAATGCTGTCAATACGATAAGTCCAGCATCATAAAATAATTTGCAAACCTCACCTATTCTTCTTATATTTTCAACTCTATCCGATTCTGAAAATCCCAGATCGGTATTTAAACCTGATCGGATATTGTCACCATCAAGTAAATATGTATGAATTTCATACTCTTTATTTAGCCTTTCTTCTACTCGATTGGCAATTGTAGATTTCCCACTTCCTGAAAAACCTGTAAACCATAAAACACAAGATTCATGGTTTTTGATTTTCGTTCTATCTTTGCGGGAAACTAAAGTATTTTGAGGAAAAATATTTTTCATGCCCAACCTATCATTTATACAGAATTATCAAATCTTGATTATAACCCAGATAAAAAAATAATCCTTTAAAAAGCCTTGTTCCGGCAAGCATTCACTATTTAATTAAATGTTTAAGGAAATGTAACCTTTTTCAAAAGCCTACATTATTTATTAATTATTGGTATTATTAATTCTTAGATTCAAGTGCAAAGTGCAAAAAAACAGAAAACAAAAAACGAGCTGATGTAGGATAATTCTCCAAGACCCACAAAGTCATAGGAGAAAAAATGGCCTACACTTCGCTCTCTCAAGAACAAAGATGCCAGATATTTACTTTGAAGAAAATTGTACATTCACAGCCTGATATTGCGAAACCCTTGGAGTTTATCGTTCAACCATTAGTCGGGAGCTAAAACGAAATCAAGGGGAAAAGGGATGCCGCCTGAAATAGGCCCATCAATATGCAGCTTCTTTAACGAAGAGGATACAGGATAAAATTGGATCTGATATTTGGAGATTGGTAAAAAAGAAATTGCGATTTGATATGAGCCCAGAGCAAGTATCAAATGCGTTGAGATTGAAGGTAGTAATTTTTCCGAGTCGCCTCTCCAAGTTAGTTTGCTGTTGCAAATCTGTTGCAAATAGCCTGGAAACAATAGACAGGATGGACACAATAGACACTTTTTCCCCCGCATTTGGCACTGTGTAGACTCAATAGACCCCCATAGACTAGGAAGACAAAATCGCCACTGACTTCGAATCAGGGGGTAGTTTCTGTCACCTTGGACTAAATCTTTGATCCTCTGATTTCAAGGCAAGATTCAAATAATCTTTAAGGGATTCAATTTCGATTAGCCAGACTTGGCCTATCTTTAAACCTGTAATACGATTCATTCGTAATAATCGCCGGATATATTGCGTACTGTAACCGCTGAGTGATTCAGCAGTTTTTACAGATATGTGATTATTAATTATTAAATTGGGAATATTGTTATTAGAAATCATCCCGACCTCACTTTCTGATGAGGGGCAATTCCTCCAGTTTGCTTCTTTGGTCAAATCTAAGCATTTCTAGAAATTGCTCAACATCTATCTGGTGTGGTTCGGGATGTGTCCGTTTAGGTACCCCAGATGCGAGTCGAACGCATAACCTACACTTTAGGAGAGTGTCGCTCTGTCCATTTGAGCTACTGGGGCGTGCAAATCATTTGATTGTCTTAGAATTTGAAGAAATCGCAAACTCTAATCGTAGTATAAAACGATGGTTCCCAGATGACAAGGTTTCTCCTTTTAATAAAAAAATACCCTTCGGAATTATTTAACCGAAGGGTATAGAATTTCTCCCAAAAATTATTTAATCACACCCGACACAATTGCCTGTTTAACTTCAGCGACAGCCTGAGTGACATGAATTTCTCGAGGGCACGCCTCAGTACAATTAAAAGCGGTTCGGCATCGGAAAACGCCCGATTCGTCATTTAGGATGTTCAAGCGCTCCTCCGCAGCTTGGTCGCGTGTATCAAAAATGAATCGATGCGCATTCACGATCGCAGCCGGACCAACATATTTGTCATCACTCCAAAAAGTGGGGCAAGAGGTAGTACAAGCGGCACAGAGAATACATTTGGTGGTGTCATCAAAGCGTTCTCGGTCCGCAATACTTTGCAAGCGCTCTTTACCATCTTCTGGAATATCGTCATTGATCATAAAGGGCATTACTGATTTATATGAGTCGAAGAATGGTTTCATATCTACGATCAAGTCTTTAATTACTTTTAGACCTAAGATCGGCTCGACTGTAATCGAATTGCTGTTGAGGTCTTGCACGAGGGCTTTGCAGGCCAAACGATTGACGCCGTTGATTCGCATTGCATCTGATCCACAAACACCATGCGCACAAGATCTTCTGAAGGAAAGAGTGCCATCATGGTAATCCTTTACTTCTTCTAAAAGATCCAAGATTCGGTCTGTAGGATCAACGCCATTTAGTAAATAAGTATCATATGCCGGTTTAGTTCGTCCGGCTTCTGGATTATAGCGAAATACTTTTAATGATATATCCATGGTTGCCATCCTTTAATAAACCCGTTCTTTTGGTTCATATTTACCCAACTGAACATCCTTGTAGCCCAATTTGATGCCGTCATCGTTCATCCAGGCCAAGGTATGTTTAAGCCACGTTTTGTCATCTCTCTTTGGATAATCTTCACGTGCATGGGCACCCCGACTTTCTTTTCGAGCCAGGGCAGAAACTGCTGTGATCTCGGCAGAGTCCAAAAGGCATCCAAGTTCCCAAACATTTAACAATTCCGTATTGAAAACTTTCCCTTTATCTGTCACACCGACCTTCTGATAGCGTTCCTTCAACTCTCTAATTTTCTCTACAGCTTTTGCCATCCCTTCTTCCGTGCGGAAAACGCCAACATGATCCATCATCACAGACTTCATTTCCTTTCCGATATCTGCCGCGCTTTCTGAACCATCACTATTCAAGATGTGATCTACTTGTTTTTGGGTGTTTTCTTTGGCATCATCAGGGAAACTAGGATATTTGTTGTTTTTAGAATATTCGGCGGCTTTTTTCCCGGCCTGTTTTCCGAAAACCACAATGTCTAATAATGAGTTGGTCCCTAATCGATTTGCACCATGAACTGACACGCAGGCAACTTCCCCAGCAGCATAAAATCCGGGCATGATCGTGTTCTTCTCATCAATCACAACTTCCCCATATACATTGGTGGGAATGCCGCCCATTGCATAATGTGCGGTGGGTTGAACAGGCATCGGTTGTTTTACTGGGTCAATGCCTAAGTAAGTTCTGCAAAAGTCAATAATATCAGGGAGTTTTGTGAGGATTTCCTCTGCAGTAGTTACGTAGGGTGTGCCGTCTGGGTTAGTCCGCCCATCCGATTTTGCATATTTATTCACCACTTCAGGAGTCACATCCAAATACATATGCTTTTCTTTGTTGACCCCGCGTCCTTCACGAGCCTCAATATACATCGCACGGCTGACAACATCCCGGGAAGCCAGATCTTTAGCATTGGGGGCATACTTGTCCATGAGTCGTTCGCCCTCGCCATTGATCAAAACGCCACCCTCTCCGCGGACACCCTCAGTAATTAAGATCCCAAGTTTTTTAATGCCAGTGGGGTGGAACTGGAAGAATTCCATATCTTCCATGGGGATGCCTTTGCGAGCGGCAATGGCGACACCGTCACCAGTATACGCATACGCATTAGAGGTTACTTCCCAAACACGACCGTGCCCACCAGTAGCAAAGATTACGGATTTTGCATGATAGGTATGTAATTCGCCTGTGGATAAATCGACTGCAACTACGCCTGCTGTTTTTCCATCTTCCACGATCAAATCGAGGACTTGAAATTCATCGTAAAAATTCACTTCATTCTTTACACATTGCTGGTAAAGGGTTTGTAAGATCATATGCCCGGTTCGGTCAGCGGCATAGGCTGCACGAGTCACAGGTTTGTTGGTTTCCTTATTCATATGGCCCCCAAAAGGTCGTTGGGCAATCCGCCCATCTTCTGTTCTTGAGAAGGGAAGCCCCATATGCTCTAATTCATAAACCACCGGAATAGCTTCCTTGGCCATAAATTCAATTGAATCTTGGTCGCCTAAATAATCACTGCCTTTGACAGTGTCGTAGGTATGCCATTCGACAGTATCTTTTTCTAGGTTTCCTAACGCTGCGCCGATTCCACCTTGAGCAGCCCCGGTATGTGATCGAGTTGGATATAGTTTGCTGATCACCGCAGTGTCTGCACCGCGAGAAGCATAAAGTGCAGCCATTAATCCGGCACCCCCAGCACCGACTATTACAACTTCATGTTGATGATGATTGCTCATTATAATTTCTCCTAGACCAACATCTCTGGGCGTGCACCGGCGATGATTGCAAGAGCACCGATCCCACTAACAAGAACCCATAAAACAATCAGACCCCAGTCTACAATTTTGCGGGCTTTTTCTGAATGAAAAAAGTCCATGCTGACATTTCTTAATCCGTTTACACCATGTGCAAAAGTAAATGCTAGCAATAAAATATCATACACTTTCCATCCCCAAATTGCCCAAATATCTCGGACATAGAAGGTATCAATATTATGGACGCCAACAATGACGTCTTTTATCAAGACATGGATCCAAACTAAGGGCAATAAAGCTACTGCACTATAGCGCATCCATTTCCAAGATGTGATCTCAAAATTGCTTTGTTTTTTTATTTTTCTCACAGTTGTAGTCATGATCAGCCTCCTATTCGCCTAGATGTTTGATCATATTGCTTGCCATGATCCAAGCTGCAGGCAACCAGATGATTGTACTGATGATCAATGTTGTCTTTGCAGATTTGCGTTGTTTTAAGATCATCCAATCTTTTGGTTTAATGAGGTCAAGGTAAGCGATCCGGAACCCGTTAACTCCGTGGTAAACCACAGAAAATACCAAAAATATTTCTCCGACCATGAATAATGGCAGTCGATACAAAACGATTGCATGTTCGTATAGGGGTGGGTAATAATAAGCGGCTGCGGTATCCACAATGTGAATAGTCAAAAAGAGCAATGTGCCTAGTCCTGTTATCCGATGTAGCATAAAAGCTGTTTGGCCTTCACGCCCACGATATTTCAGATAACCTGATAAGGTTGTTTTCAATGAGGTCCAAGAAGTGGTCATTGTTTAAAACTCCTTAAGTAGTTGATCTAAATCAAAAATAATAAAGAAATGGACAGGTATTTCTTCCTGTCCATTAGATTTCAAATATTTATTTAGCTCATTTGCTTGATGAGTTCGTCACCAAATTCTGAGCATTTTACTTTTGTTGCTCCATCCATCATTCGATGGAAGTCATAAGTGACCGTCTTTGCGGCAATGGCTTTTCCCATTGCCAGCAAGATAATGTCAGCGGCTTCATCCCAACCCATATAGCGGAACATCATTTCTCCAGATAAAATTACAGAACCTGGATTGACGACATCCTTATCCGCATATTTAGGGGCCGTGCCATGAGTGGCCTCAAAGATTGCCGCACCAGTGTCATAATTAATATTTCCACCGGGGGCGATACCGATACCACCGATCTGAGCTGCTAAAGCATCCGATAAAAAGTCGCCGTTAAGGTTCATAGTGGCTAAAATATCAAAGTCGCGAGCGCGGGTTATGGTTTGTTGGAAAACAATGTCTGCAATCACGTCTTTAACTAAGATCTTGCCATCAGCCAAAGCAGCGTCTTGTTCTGCATTGGCGGCATCTTGGCCTTTTTTAGCTTTTGTCCGTTCCCATTGCGCCCAAGTATAGATCTTGTCACCAAATTCTCGTTCGGCAATTTCGTAACCCCATTTCATGAAAGCCCCTTCGGTATATTTCATGATGTTCCCCTTATGGACCAAAGTGATACTTTTTCGGCCATATTTTATTGCATAATTGATCGCAGATCGAACAATTCGTTCGGTTCCTTCCTTAGAAACAGGTTTGAGGCCAATTCCTGCTGTGTCTGGGAATCGAATTTTTGCATACTCTTCTGGGAAGGCTTCTTTGAATAAAGCCTTAAATTTATCGTTCTCAGGGGTACCGTTTTCAAATTCTATCCCGGCATAAATATCTTCGGTATTCTCTCTGAAAATGACCATATCAACATATTCCGGATGTTTTACCGGAGAAGGTACACCTTCAAAATACATTACTGGGCGTACACAGGCGTATAGGTCAAGTAATTTTCTTAAGGCAACATTTAAAGACCGGATACCGCCACCAATCGGGGTGGTAAGAGGGCCTTTAATGCCCACTAAAAATTCATGAAATGCTTCTACTGTTTCATCAGGAAGCCAGGAACCAAATTTATCAAAGGCTTTTTGTCCAGCGTACACTTCCATCCAATTGATTTTTCGTTTTCCACCATAGGCTTTTTCTACTGCTGCATCTAAAACTCGAATCGATGCTGCCCAGATATCTCGTCCAGTGCCATCACCCTCAATAAAGGGCAAAATTGGATTGTCTGGGACATTTAAGACACCATCTGTGATGGTTATTTTTTTGCCATTTTCTGGCACGTTGAGAATCGAATAGCTCATTTTGTTTAAACTCCAAAAATTATTTTTATTAAAAATCAAGCGTATTATACCGCGTTCATCATAATTGATTTGCTAATCATAATTATGTATAATTTTTCATCATAGATATTGGGATGTATAATTATTTGGTACCCAACTATAATTGAAAAACGGCTCTTTTATGAAGAGAAGCGTGGATAATAATATCATCAATGGAATAGCAAAAAAAATCTTTACGGTTTTTTTATGAAAGAAAGAATGGAGAATAAATGACGGAAAAAATTAATAAAGCTGACCCCTTCGAAATAAAAAATACTGCTTGGCATAGTCTTTCAGCTGAGGAAAGTATTGGCAAATTGAAAAGCTCACGAACAAAAGGCTTAAATATCGAAGAGGTAGAAAAAAGAAGAAATTCTTACGGGTCAAACAAATTAGATGAAGCGCCACCCCCCAACATTTGGGTGATGTTATGGGCTCAATTTAATGATTTTGTGATTTGGTTATTAATCGGCGCTTCGATAATTTCTGCCTTTTTAAATGAATGGGTGGAAGCAAGCGCCATCATGGCAATTGTGATATTGAATGCCATTATGGGCATCATTCAAGAGCGTAGGGCAGAGGAAGCAATGGCCGCATTGCGCCAATTAGCTGCACCTGAAGCCCAGGTAGTACGAGATGGCCATCATCTTGTGGTTCCGTCTCATGAGCTGGTGCCGGGGGATATCGTGATCATCGAGGCTGGAAATTATATTCCTGCAGACGTACGCTTAATAGAATCAATCAATCTTAAAATCGAAGAAGCTGCGTTAACTGGGGAATCTGTCCCGGTGCAAAAGAATGATGAGCAGATTCTTGCAGCGGACGCCTCACTGGGCGACCGAAAAAATTCAGGGTTCATGGGCACATTGGCAAACTACGGTAGGGCAGTGGCTATTGTTACCAATACGGGGATGAGCACCCAAATTGGCCGAATCGCTGAGATGCTCCAAGCAGTAGAACAAGAAGAAACACCACTGCAAAAAAGGTTAGATCAATTAGGCAAAACCTTAGGGTTTGCTGCATTGATCATCAGTGCGATCGTCTTTCTAGTGGGTTGGGCTCGGGGTAATGCCCCACTAGACATGTTCCTGATTGCAGTGAGTTTAGCAATTGCAGCAGTTCCAGAAGGATTGCCAGCAGTAGTGACCATTAGCCTTGCTTTGGGCATGCGGGAAATGATCAGCAAAAATGCCTTGATTCGTAGGCTTTCCTCAGTAGAGACCTTGGGATCCGCGACAGTGATTGGATCAGATAAAACGGGCACTCTAACTCAAAATGAAATGACTGTCACCCAAATCTCGATCGAAAACCATGATATTCAAGTAACGGGAACTGGTTATCAACCGGATGGTGAGTTTCAAATTGATGGAAGTGATATTGAATTAAAAAACTATCCAGCCGCACTTTCTGCGCTGTGGGTGGGTGCACTAAATAATAATGCACTCATTGAACTGGATGAAGATGGGAACTATAAAATGATCGGGGATCCCACAGAGGGTTCAATCATAGTGGCGGCTGCTAAGGCGGACAAGAATTATCAAGAACTTGGAATAACTTACCCGCGAATGCAGGAAATTCCCTTTGATTCGACTCGAAAGAGAATGGCAACCATTCATCAGGTTCTTAACCCTCACACAGATGACCCTTCTCCATTCAAATCTGGTGATAGCAATGTAAATAAATATGTGGTCGCTGTAAAGGGTGCTCCCGACGTAATATTGGATCTTTGCAGCAAGTATATGAAGCATAATGATGTGGAAACAAATATCGACGAAGCCATGCGCCAAAGAATTTTAAAAGCGAACGATGCTATGGCAAGCAAGGCTTTACGGGTAATTGCGGTGGCTTACAGAGTGATTGATGAGATTCCGGAAATATTGGTCCCAGAAGAAATTGAGGAGGGTTTGATCTTTGTTGGATTGATAGGCATGATCGACCCCCCAAGGCCAGAAGTGGTTGACGCTCTTGCGGTGGCAAAAAATGCCGGAATCCGCACCGTAATGATCACTGGCGATTACGCGCAAACGGCGCAAGCAATTGCAAAGTCTATTCACCTGATAGATGATAAAGACGATAAAGTAATAACGGGTGCTGTACTTGCCCAGATGAGCGAAGTTGAATTGCAGGAAGAGATAAAAAGAGTGAGTGTATTTGCACGGGTCTCTCCAGAACATAAAGTCAGAATCGTTCAAGCCCTAAGAAGTAATAATGAAGTTGTGGCAATGACCGGGGATGGGGTCAATGACGCACCAGCATTAAAACAATCTGATATCGGCGTTGCAATGGGGATTACGGGTACCGATGTGGCTAAGGAAACTGCGGATATGGTGCTCACTGACGATAATTACAGCAGTATTGTTTCGGCTATTGAGCAGGGAAGAATAATTTACAGCAATATTAGGAAATTTGTATTTTATTTGTTGTCTTGTAATATGGCAGAAATAGCAGTGATCTTTATCGCAATTCTCGCAGATCTGCCATCACCTTTAAACCCGATCCAGCTTCTTTGGCTGAATTTAGTTACTGATGGTGCGCCCGCCTTGGCCCTGGGAATGGAAAAAGGGGATCCAGATATTATGGATCAACAGCCCAGGCCAACGGATGAGCCAATCATCAATCGATTAATGCGCATTGGTATAGTTGTGCAAACGATTGCGATTACGACCGTCACCCTAGGTGCATACTTGATCGGATTGAAATTTTACCCAGTAGCACCTCATGAGTTTAATGCCATGGCTGCAACCATGGCTTTTATCACCTTATCCTTTTCTGAGTTAATTAGGGCTTTTACTGCTCGCTCCGAACGATACCCAATTTTGAAGATTGGCTTTTTTAAGAATAAGAGCATGAATTGGGCCGTTGTGATTTCTGGCTTATTGCTTATTGCGGTAATTTATGTTCCCTTCCTTCAGCCGGTTTTCGAAACCGAACCAATGACCTGGGCTCAATGGCAATATGTTTTGCCTTTGCTCTTTGTGCCGGGAATTGCGGCGGAAATTACCAAATGGGTGATCGCTAAATTTAAAATCTAGACTGACTTAATAAACAAAAAAAGGTGCTTCTAGAAGCACCTTTTTTAAATTGATAAACTTATTCTTTTCCCTTATTCCCTCTTTCAAACGCTTGATACGTTTCAATAAGTGTCAGCAAAATATTGTCAGAAAAATCGTTGATTGTTCGAAACATTTCCCCCCAGGCTTGGGGAGAATGAATAGCGGCTTGCTCATATACATGAAATGAAGAATCGATCAATACATTTCGAAAGAATAAAAAAGCCTCGGTTGCTTCAAGAATAGTGAGACCATGTCGTCTTCCGATGGAGGCATAATCAACACCCAATGCCCGAGCCTCATTTTTTGCGGATTCATCGTCAACCGCTTGAGATTTCATCAACCCTTGCATCAGGGTTCGGCCGCTTCGTCGATAGGCATTTCGGGCCTCATCATTCATTTTTTTATACCAAGATTCACTTTCAAGGTGCCCTTCTACAATCTGGATGCGCGCGTAGCCTAATGCATTTCTAAACATGCCGTTTGTATCTTCTTCGGTGGTCACTCGCTGGGATTGAATCCAAAGGTCCACCTCGCTTCGCATGAACCTCCTGTGGCCACCCTGAGTGCGGTGAACGGGCAATACACCCTGGTCTGCCCAATTTCGAACTGTGCTTGGGTGCACCCCCAATAATTTCGCTATTTCACTTAAGCTTAACCAATTTCCTGGCATAATTTATCCTTCTCCGGCGATGGCTGCACGTTCAATGAATGAAAGATTATCCTCGCTTTGTTTTTTGAATAAGTCGATATTTACATTTCGTAATATTAGTAAGGATGAAATGAGCATAAGTATTTCAATGAAAAATACGATGCTATATCCTGCTACCTCATTTTTTGTGAGAACCGTAACAGTATCTCTGACGATACCACTAAGCATATTCCCTGCCAAGCGAGAAATTGCATTGGCCATTCCCCATGCACCAATAAACATGCCTACGTTCCCAGTAGTTGTCATGTCCAACATGAGAGATAAATTTGATACAGTTGAAATCCCTGTTGCCAAGCCTAATAATATGACCCCAGAATAAAATACTGACAGGTTTAAGATGAGGGAACTAATGACGATTAATGAAAATGCACCAATCCCTGCCCAACCGCCAATTTTTGCCTGAGTCATTTTTGGTATTTTCTTTTCGACAGCAGCACCAATGGACATCGATATTAAGAAACAAACGCCCCAAATCGCGGTTATTTTTGTTGTGGCATTGACAGCAAGCCCAAAAGCCTGAGCACCATAGGGTTCTAATAAAATGTCCTGCCCTAAAATGGCGGTGAGTAGCAAGGTGAGATACCAAAAGAAGCGGGTCACCTGTTTATTGCCAGTCAGCATAGTGTAAATCTGTTTCCAGTTAAATCCTATTTCTGCAGATTCATCTTTTGCTGATTTCTTTTCTTCTAATCTGAAAAGTCCCGCAAGACCCATCACCAACGCAATTAACCCAACAACACGAAATGCCTGAATGAGTATGGCTTCATTGTAAACTTCAAGCATATTGCCCAAAGTGATTGAAGTCAAAATTATCCCAATGATCATCATGATAAACATTGTTGCGATTGTTTTTGAACGACCTTCTTCTCCCGATATTTCAGTGGCTAAAGAAAGGTAGGAAACCGAGGCCAAGTTATACCCCATTCCCCATGCACCAAAGGCTAAAATTCCAAGAAATATCCCTAGTCCGCGATTTTGTACTAGCAAGAACGCAACATAAGGGGAAACGATTACTCCTGTCACACAAAGGATCAATCCAAGAAAAATATAGGGAGAACGCCGATATCCCCAAACAGGGTATCGATCAGAAAAAGATCCGATGGCAACTTGAATTGGAGAAAATAGATAAGGAAGGGAAGCCATAATTGCGACCAGGGTGGCTGAGACAGATAATTCTTTGATCATCACCCTGTTGAGTGTGCTATTAATCGGAACCAAGGTCATCGCAACCGCTACATGAAGTAACCCCAACTGAAATCGTTTTATAAACATTTGTACTCCGATAATTTATTAATACGAGCGTATATAATTTATCGAAATATTAGCTTAACCGCAATATAGGATTTGGTAGAATTTTGGAGTTTTTACGTAATATTTATGGTCTATAGCTTAAAAGCTACTCTCCCAAATAAATTGGGAGAGGCTTGGGGAAAAAAAGGAAGAGCAAAACGAAAATACTATTCTGACTATTATTATCTACTATATCATATATATTGTCAATATGGGATTCCCCCGAAAAAGTGGAGACGAAAAATGTCTGAAAATCCAGTAAACTAATAAAATGGAGACAGACATGAGCAAAAGAAAAAAATATCGAAAATTTAGCAAGACCTTTAAGCTAGATGCGCT
>Ga0209361_1000655_pt1 | contig 29407 bp, 25 predicted proteins | sample SaaInlV_200m_DNA_3_FD_184657 | JGI IMG/M metagenome (GOLD analysis project Ga0209361, IMG submission 184657) | Marine microbial communities from expanding oxygen minimum zones in the Saanich Inlet - SI037_S4LV_200m_DNA (SPAdes) (version 2) | ecosystem: Environmental > Aquatic > Marine >... | reverse complement strand
GCGAAGGATGATTGCAGAGGCGGCACTGGATAAGGATTTTCAGACGCTTTTGCCAAAAGCAGAGCAACAGCCACTAAATTCTTTCATCCACACGCTGTTACGCATGGTGGCCTGAGGATGAAGAGCTTGAGACTTCATAATTTGTAGGAAACTTCAGTAAGCCTGTTATCCATGATAAAAATGAGCCTTTCCCTCTATGTTCAACACAAGACGTACCTTACAAAAAGAGATCCTTACCGAAGGATTCAGTGAACAACGAAAAATTGAGTATCCCGGTGGTTGGTCAGAACCACTCCAATACATACTACAACAGCAGTTGGACCAGCCCCCTTTGCCGCCATTAGCGCTTAATAAACGATATCGACTACTGGAGCTGCTGAGCTATATTGGCTTTCGCTCAGGACTACTAACGCTGTTGATGATCTTTGCGCTCGACATGAGTGGTCTACTGGGGGATTGGCAGAGCAGCGGTGGGCTGAGTTATCAAATTATCAGCGCCATCGAAATTCTCGCGATTACCGCAATCTCTCTTTCGGTGATATTTCGCAACGCACCCTTCTGGTTGATTGAGCCACCCCGCACGGGATATATCGATAAGCTGGTGGGACGAAATCCACAACTACAACAGTACCGTTCACAGCTACAGGCTCTGAAGCGCTCAGAGACGCTGATGGAGCTGGCACTCTATGAAGCCTATGACGAGGCCCATCAACTAGAGATTCAACAAGGGGGCTCTCGCCTGAAGCAAGAACGACAGAAGAGACGACTCAAGAAGCAGCAGCGTTCATCGAAATAAACATCACCTTAAACTGACTCTCTCTGCTTTACCTGCTGCCAAGCCGCCTCCATCGCATCTTGATCCAGTTGCTCTAAGTGGGTACCTTGTTCTGCAAGCAACATCTCCATCGTCCGAAAGCGGCGCTCAAATTTTGTGGTTGCTCGACGCAATACCCCTTCACCATCCAGCTGCAGGTGACGACAAAGATTCACCATTGAGAAGAGTAGATCCCCCATCTCCTCTTCAACCTGTTCCGCAGCAGGCTGTTGCTGCTCAATTTCAACCCGTAGCTCAGCAAACTCCTCCTCCACTTTATCCAGCACCCCACTATGGTCCGGCCAGTCAAAACCAACATGGGCAGCTCTGCGCTGTACCTTGGCTGCGCGGGTGAGTGCCGGCAATGCCTCCAGTACACCATCCAGTGCACTTGGCTGATGATCATCCGAACTGGAGTCGGATTTCCGCTCTGCCTGTTTAAGTTGTTCCCAGAGGCGTGTTTGTGATCTTGCATCCTCTACCTCAACATCGGCAAACACATGGGGGTGTCGCCGTATCAACTTCTGGTTAATCGACTGAACCACCTCTTTAAAGCCAAAACGCCCCTCTTCAGTCGCAAGCTGCGCATAAAACACCACTTGAAATAGCAGGTCTCCCAGCTCTCCTTGCAGTGCATCCAGATCACCCTTCTCAATCGAGTCGGCCACCTCATACGCCTCTTCCAGTGTATGTGGCACAATTGTCTGATAATTCTGCTCCAGATCCCATGGACACCCCCGCTGCGGGTCACGCAATAGGCGCATAATATCCAGTAACTGTTCCATCTCTCTATGCATAAAAGCATTATAACAATCCACTGCGGCTATTTTTTCAATTATGGAGATTCTATGGAGTATGGAACCTCCCTCCTTAGGTTCGGTCTATAATGTGATTATAAATACCGTTCAATACTGAGGAACCTCACCATGACTAAGCCACAGAACAAGCCCCTCTCCCTTCTTCTCTCCTCCACACTACTGGCAGCCTCTTTTGCACTGCCACAGAGTGCAGCTGCTGGTGAGTCTTTTACCGACTGGGCAACCATAACTCGGGTAGAGCCCGTAGAACGGCGCTACACCGTTCGTAGACCTGTTGAAAAGTGCTGGATGGAGACGGTCCGGGTGCAGCAACGCAACACCTCCGATGGCAGCATTACCAATGAACTTATAGGAGGCATTCTGGGTGGTGTGGTTGGTAATCAGTTTGGTGGTGGGTCTGGAAAAGATGCGATGACCATCGCAGGCGCTGCACTGGGTGCATCCATCGCGAACGATCAAGAGAAGTTAGGACCTAGACAACGCTCTGGGGGCAACTATAAAGAGGTCGAGCGTTGTGAGACCATTTATGAAACGGAGGAGAAGACGGAGCGCTCTCACTACCGAGTTACCTACCGCTATAATGGCCACTCCTTCACCACCAAAATGCAGAGCCGCCCCTCTGACTCTATTCGAGTACAGGTCTCTGTCACCCCTCGGTAACCTTACATAGCATCGATACCTGCTCCATTGAATCCACAACGCAAGATACTGTCGGTCTCTCAACTCAATAGAGAGAGCCGTTTTTTACTGGAAAAAAACCTCTCCACCCTCTGGGTAGACGGGGAGATCTCCAACCTCTCTCGCCCTGCATCAGGCCATATCTACTTCACCCTAAAAGATGCTCAGGCGCAGATCCGTTGTGCCATGTTCCGCAACCGCCTTAACCACATCCGTTTTCGCCCTGAGAATGGCGCACAGGTACAGATCCGGGGGAGCGTCAGCCTCTATGAGGCGCGTGGTGACTACCAGCTGATTGCTGAGCATATGGAGGCTGGGGGGGATGGAGCACTACAGCGCGCCTTTGAGCAGTTAAAAAGAGAGCTGGAGAGGGAGGGGCTATTTAACCCTGCCCATAAACAACCAATTCCAGCACTCCCCACTCGGGTCGGGGTGATCACCTCACCCAGCGGAGCCGCTATTCACGACATCCTTAGCGTTCTACAACGCCGCTTTCCCTCTCTGCCGATCATCATCTACCCCACCGCTGTACAGGGCGAACAGGCGACACAGGAGGTGGTGAGTGCCATTCAGCAAGCAGAGCAACAGCAGCAGTGTGATCTCTTGGTTATTGCTCGTGGCGGCGGCTCGATAGAGGACCTCTGGACCTTTAATCAAGAGGCGGTTGCGCGGGCCATCTACCACTGCCCCCTACCGATTATCTCAGCAGTAGGCCATGAGACCGATTTCACCATCGCCGACTTTGTGGCTGATCAACGCGCTCCGACCCCTTCTGCGGCAGCTGAATCGATCTCCCCTGATCGTGAACAGTGGCTGGAGGGGGTGAAGCAGTTAGCTCAACGACTGATCCGCTCTAATCAGCATATCCTACAGATTCATACTCAGCAGTTACAGGGGTTGAAAAAACGGCTACGCCACCCTGGAGAGCGTATTCAACAGTTTACACAACGGCTGGATGAGAGCGAGCAGCGACTACAGCGCGCACAGCAACAGACTTTGGGGAGAAAATCCGAACAGCTACAGCGCATACGGCTCTCACTGCAACATAACGCACCGGAACATAAAATCAGTGTGCTTCAACAGCGATTGGAGAGCCACTACCAACAGCTTCACCACACCATGCAGCATCAACTGCAACACCGTGCTGATCAGCTCGCGGGGTTGGCGCAGACGCTGGATGCCTTAAGCCCGCTCTCCACTCTCTCTCGTGGGTACAGTATCACCCTGAATAACAGACAACAGGCGGTACAGGATGCAGCACAACTATCAGTAGGAGAGGAGATTGAGACTCGCTTAGAGAAGGGTTCGGTAGTGAGTCAAGTACTCACGACTCACCCTCACTCTCCCCCTTAACTCAAAGCTTCAAGCAGCTGCTCTGGTGTAACCGGCATAGGTAAAATGTTATTGACTGGAAAACGCCCCATCACCTGCTGCAGATAAGATTCATCTTGTGGGTTGTATAGTACTGTAACCTGCGTATCCGGCAGTTTGCGCTGAATGTGGGCCAACATCGACTCCAGGTTGCTGACGCGGTCCCGAAAGGTAGGATCATGATAAAACTCTGCCACCACCTGCATGGGACGCTCTTTTTTCAGAAACGAGATTGCTCTGCGCATCTGGTGCTCTACTGTGACGCTATAGCGACTCCCCTGTAGTGCTCGAACCAGATCTGGATAGACCCCGTACTCGATAATAAAGAGGAGAGGCGCTTTAGTGGTTACCCCCTCCGTCACGATATCTCCCCCATTTACACACCCTTCTCAAGCAGCGGTTTAAATGCCATATCATCGGTTAAAATATGGTGCTCCCACCATTTACGTACAAACTCCAACAGACGCATAAAGTCGACCCCGCCCTGCTCAAGTTGCATCATGCACTGAGATAGTTTGGCAATATAATTACCATGTGCCTCTTTTTGCTCATGGATAAGGGGATAATCGATAGCCATTAACACCCGCTCCTCCGTCTCAAAGTGCCTAGCGGCATAGCTGTTTAACTCCAACAAAATCTCTGTTAGCGCAAAATCATCACTTTTCCCCAGCACCACATGCTCAATCAGGCGATTGACAATCTCCAGCAGCTGCTGGTGCTGCTGATCCAAATCAGCATGACCCACACTATATTTTTCAACATCCCAAACAAAATAGTTCACAACTTCTTCCTCTTATTTATCACCTTCAGTGGTCTTGATATTGCTGTGACACCTGTTGAAACTGCTCTTCCACCTCTAAAAAGGCATCCACTATATCTGGATCAAATTGACTCCCTCGCCCCTCTACAATAATAGTCTGTGCCTTTTGGTGAGAAAAAGCAGGTTTATAGACGCGGCAACTCACCAATGCATCATACACATCGGCAACAGCCATCAAGCGTGCACTGAATGGAATGGCTTCACCAGCAAGCCCCTCAGGATAACCACTTCCATCCCAATGTTCATGGTGGTAGTAACTGATCTCCCGCGCAAACACCAGAAATGGCTGTGGCTCTTTGAGTACTGATTCCGCCTCAATAATTACGTCGCGTCCAGCAGTCGTGTGCTGTTTCATGACCTCAAACTCATCATCACTCAACTTTTCCGGTTTTTGCAAAATATGGTCTGGAATCGCCACCTTTCCAATATCATGCAGCGGTGCAGCCTTGTGTAGCAGGTCAATTGTTTCGCTGGATAATATGGCCTTAAATCGAGGGTGCCTCTGCAGCTCTTCAGCCAGCAGCCTTACATAGCCTTGAGTGCGTCGAATATGGTTCCCGGTCTCTGGGTCTCGGTGTTCAGCTAGAGCCCCCATTGCCAGCATGGTAGCATCCTGAATCTGCAGTAGCTGCTCGGTACGGGACTCGACCATCTGCTCCAAAGAGCGGCTATATTCCCGTAAGCGTAGATGGGTTGCCACTCGTATGTCCAGAATGGGGGGGCTGATTGGTTTGGTAATGTAGTCAACGGCCCCCAGCTTCAGACCCATCTCCTCATCCTCCACCGCTACCTTTGCAGTCAGGAAAATGACGGGAATATCCTGAGTGACAGGGTTTTCCTTAAGGCGACGACATACCTCATAACCATCCATCTCAGGCATCATAATGTCCAGCAAGATCAAGTCGGGCTGCTGCGCGACAGCAATCTTCAGCGCTAACATACCGTTGATCGCCCCCAAAATCTGATACTGCTGTGACAGCAGACCTTTGATTACATCCAAATTTTGTGGGGTATCATCTACCGCTAAGATTTTTTGTCTCTGCTTACTCATTAACTGTTTCAGCCTGCTCGATCAACCACTCTATCTGTTGCTGTGCCTTCTCAAAATCGTACTGTTCCAGCTGCTGCCTTATTTTCTGCAACGGCTGCTCAATAGCACTCCCTCTCGCTGATGGCAATAGTACATTAATTTCATCCAGTGCAGCTGTATCATAGAGGAGCACCTGTTCAAGCAGTTTTTGCAATGGTTCTATCCAACCCGCTGAAACGGCAGGATCAGATGTGGTTACGGAATCATCCTTCTCCTCGGACTGCAGTGCAGCACTAATCTCCACCACGACGGCCTGTAGCGCACTCTTGAGTGGCTCTAATGGTATCGCTTGTTTATCCTGCGCAACAAGCAGAGACTCTATATCAGCTGCCTGAAGCTGTAACGTCTCGGCCCCAATGGTACCAGCAACCCCTTTCAGTGAGTGGGCATAACGTATCGCCTCACTCCACGCCTCTGCCTCGATAGCTTGCTCAATTAACTCAATTGTATTTGATTGATCTGTAATAAAACGGTTCAGTACCATCGCAAATAACGACTCCCGTCCCCCGACCTGCTTTAACCCCTGGTCATAATTTAGGGTGCTCCACACAAAATTAGCCAGAGAGGCTTCAACAGCCGCATCTTCTACTGGCTCCTCTAATGCTGCAGATTTTGTCTGGTCTACTGTTACAACATAACGCCGTATCACCTGATAGAGCTGTTCAGGCTCAACAGGCTTTGCGATATGATCATTCATTCCTGCTGCTGTAGCCATCTCACGATCTTGAACCATGGCATTTGCAGTCATTGCAATAATGGGGAGATTATTAAAACGGGAGTCTGCACGTAACCTGCGGCTGGCCTCATAACCATCCATCACGGGCATCTGTATATCCATCAATACCAGATCGGGTAGAGAATCGGCTCTTTCCGACAGATACTCAATGGCAGCCACTCCATGCTCGACAACATCCACCTCCACCCCGACCAGATCCAACAACCCTTTTGCTACCATCTGATTGACTTGATTATCTTCGACCAATAGAACTCGGGCTCCAGCCAGTGATCTCTCCTCTTCTCCACCTGCTTGAGTGAAGGGGGGTTCAAGGACGCCTTCAGCACGTTGATCCAGCTGTAGTGGCAAAGTAAAGCCTAAAGGTGCTTCCCTCTCCGAGTTGGCTCTCTACAGTAATCCCCCCCCCAACATCTCAATTAACTGTCGACTGATTGAAAGCCCTAAGCCAGTTCCCCCATATTTTCTTGAGATCGAGCCATCCACCTGAGTAAATGGTTGAAACAGCTCCTTCTGCTGCTCTGTAGACATTCCAATGCCTTGATCAGAGACACTGAACAGCAAGGTAATCTCATCCTCACTCTGCCTCACTCGTGCCACCTGAATGGCTACCTCTCCCTGCTCGGTAAACTTGATGGCGTTAGAAGTCAGATTGGTTAACACTTGACCTATTCGGCTGGGGTCACCCAACAGTGCATCAGGTACCTCTTTATCAACCTCAATCAGCAATTTCAGCCCTTTCTCATCACTTTTTTGCATCAGTAGCTGCTGCTGTCCAGCCATCACCTGACTCAAGCGGAAGGGGATCTTCTCTAGGTCTAGTTTACCGGCCTCAATTTTAGAGAAGTCGAGAATATCATTAATGATAGTGAGCAGTGATTTCGCTGCTTGGTGCATTTTATTGATGTAGCCGCGTGATTTTTCATCCATCTCCGTTTGCAGTGCAAGATAGCCTATACCAAGAATGGCGTTCATTGGGGTGCGGATTTCATGGCTCATATTGGCCAAGAAATCACTTTTTGCGCGATTGGCCTGCTCTGCCTCTATTAGAGAAGATTTTAGCTTCTTCTCCATCTCCAGACGGACGGAGATGTTGTTGAATACTGCAACGGAGCCTCTGATTTGGTTCTGACCAATCAACGGCGCAGCGTTAAACTCAACCGGAATCATTGAACCATCTTTGTGGATAAACCAGTCATGTTCAATGTGATAACTCTTTCCCTGCCCCAGTGATTTGTAGACGGGGCACATCTCAACTGGAACAAAGGTGCCATCCGGCAGGTGAGAGTGGATAATCTCATGCATACTACGCCCGATCAGCTCCTCTGCACAATATCCCAAAATCTGCTCAGCAGCCGGATTCACAAAGCTCACTTTTCCTGTATCATCCAGCGCATAGACACCATTTTGCATGTTATTCGTTAGGTCATTCATGAAGTTCTTCTGCTCTTCCAGCTTCTCTCTTGACTCTACCTCTTGATCTGCCATGGACTGAAGATTTTGTCGGGTTCGTTCAATCGAGTGCAGTATGGTGGACATCTCACAGGTGCGGTTGAACCTGAGCATATTCTCGCTAATATGGCGATCATAGTGTCCCTCTCCCAACTCTGTAATACGCTCAACCGCTTGCTGTACCCCGGTTAAGATGTTGCGCACAATCGTAGCTGCCAGAAACAGAGCGATAAGAACCAATACAGAAAGAGCAATTAACACCCAATTTTTTGAGTTGGATGTCTCCTCTAAATCTAGATAGAGACGATGCAGATAGAGCTGTTTAACCTCTGCGGCGAGCGCAAACAGTGCATGAATCAGGTGTGTAGACTCCCCCATAAACTGCTCTGTATCATAGAGCTCTCCATTTCCATCCAACACATCCCAGCGGACCAGATCCTCCATCTCCTGCACAGCACTTACTAGTTCATAGAGTAGCGGTACCACCTTCTCTCGTTCCAGCCCCACAACAAAAGTTTTATTCAGTACGTTACGCAGCTCAACAAAGTCTCGTAGTGCCAATGTTAAGTGGTTTTGAACGGTCTCCTCATTCATATCCATCAGTCGCTCCTCTCTCAGCGATCGATTTTGCGAAGAGAGGATCAGGTGGCTAGAGGACATTCCATATAGCAGAGCAACATCTTCTACCATCAACGGGATATATTTCACCAGTGTGCTGCGCAGTTCTGCGTAGAGGTTGCCATGCTGTCGCAGAGACTCGAGCATCATTAGCAGATTTTTGACTAAATCTTTTTGCTGTTGAAACAGCTCTCTAGCATCCCCTAAAGTAGAATTTTTTCTCTTGATTAGCAGTGCATTCCAGAGTTCAGTGACTCGCTGCAGAGAGGTTACAAACACTTTGTCTGCCTTAACAGCGCTCTGTTTCAGCTGGTTCAACGCTACAGTAACTCGTGTCCCCGCCAGCTCTACCTGCTTAAATAGCTCTTGCCCCTGATTCCGATCTGGCTGTTGCAAATAGAGGTTAAGTACCCCTCTGTGTGCTGTGACCTCTTTTAACAGAGCATAGAGTGGATCAATCAGGGATGCCTGATTAATTTGTAGTTCGAGTTGTGTGATTTCACGGTTACGATCGGAAAAATAGAGGGAGGAGATGATCAGAATCGGTAACAACAGGATACCACCAGCAACTGTTAGCTGATGAGAGATCCTCCAAGTATGCCTTGTCCCTCTTTCTCTACTCCTCATAACCCTCTCTTCCTGTTCAGAATATGCCACCACTGGATACATTTCATGGCCTTAAATGGTTCTCTGCCATGAAAATATCCCCTCATCAGTAATCTTCACCCATCAACGGGAATAATAGATGCAGAGGTGTTTAAAAAGCAATATAACAGTTTGTATATAAAACTATGTTACAGAATAGAAAGATTTGTCGCTAATCTCTATGGGGCTTGAAGCTACTCCTCTTTCAGTGCGTAGATACCTGGCATATTACGCAGATACCCCTTGTAATCCATTCCAAAGCCAAATACATAGCGGTCAGGTACCGTTAAAGCATTAAAATCTGAAGGGGGTGCAATTTTTCGTTCATGCTGTTTAGTCACCAAGGTAACAGTAACCACCTCTTCAGCCCCCTGCTGTTGTGCCCACTGCTGTAGCGCATGGAGTGTTCCCCCTTCATCATGGATATCATCAACAATGACTACTGTACGCTGCTCTAGAGCGATTCGTGGAGAGGCAATCCACTCTAGAGCCCCCCCACTCAACTGTTCACCGTAGCGCGTGGCGTGCACATAATCTACCTGTAGCGGAAATTCAAGCCGGGTCAACAGATAGCCCATTGGAATCACCGCACCATTCATCACCGTCAATAGCAGAGGATGAGAGGATGCAATTCGTTGGGTCAATCCGGCAGCCATTCGGTCAAGGGCCTGTTCAACCTGTTGCTGTGTCCATAGACAGTCCGCTTCACGTCGCACCTGCTCTACTTCATGTAATAGCGCACTCATAGCTCCATCTCCACGGTATGCACCTCCTCTAGCTGTTTCACCCGCTCTACAGCCTGTTGCCACTGGTGGCTCTCCATCAGTTTGGAACGGTCCATGCCATGTTTTCCATGCAGTCGCATCAAACGTGCAGTCAGTAGAGGATCATTCTGTTGGGGTAATGAGTTGAGCACCTCAATGGCATGCTCTCGGTGGTTGCAGACCAATATCATGTCACACCCCGCTGCCAGTGCGGCTGCGGCACGCTGTGGGTAATCCCCAATAGGTGAGGCCCCTTCCATACTCAGGTCATCACTGAAGATGGTACCGTTAAAGCCAAGCTGTTTACGCAGCACCGACTTGAGCCAGAATGGAGAAAAACCAGCCGTAAATTCAGGGTCGGTAGCATTGTAGTAGATATGGGCTGGCATAATCCCTTCAATACCGTAATTGACCATACGTTCAAAGGGAACCAGATCATCAATCAACAGATCGGCAAAGCTACGCTCATCGGTAGGCACCTCAGTGTGAGAGTCTGCATTGACTCCACCATGACCGGGGAAGTGCTTACCTACCGCCCCCATGCCAGCCAGGTGCATACCTCGCATCAAGCTCTGTGCCAGTGAGGCGACTACTTCAGGGTTACGGTGGAAGGCGCGATCACCAATCACGCCACTCACTCCGTGAGCCAGATCCAGTACTGGAGCGAAGCTAAAGTCGACGCCACAACTGAGCAGCTCACTGGCCATCAACCAACCAACGAACTCCGCATCTTGGTGTGCCCGCTTATGGTCTCGATCAAAGCGCTTGCCCAAGCTTCCCATTGGAGGAAGCTCAGTAAATCCTTCGCGAAAACGCTGCACCCTTCCCCCCTCCTGATCCACTGCAATCAATAGACGGGGAGTACGTAGCGCATGAACCTCTTCACAGAGGCGAGTTAACTGTTCTACCGAGTGGTAGTTGCGGCTAAACAGAATGATTCCCCCGACACGGGGGTCCAGTAGCAGTGTTCTCTCTTCCGATGAGAGTTCCACCCCATCAAGGTCCAACATCAAGGGGCCCAGTGCCATCCTCTACTCCTTTATAATTATCGGCGTACCCGCCTCTACCTGCTCAAACAGAGCAATCAGATCATGACTACGCATACGAATACAACCATGTGATTGAGGGACTCCCATCGGTTCTGAGTTTGGGGTGCCGTGGATGTAGATCATTCGTCGCAGGGTGTCGACCTCTCCCCCTCGGTTGGTCCCCGGCTCATCTCCGGTTAACCAGAGAATACGGCTGAGAATCCAGTCCCGATTAGGGTAGGCCGCAGCCAACGTCGGAGTGTACTCTTCTCCCGTTGGACGACGTCCGACAAAGACGGTATCTACTGGGCAGCCAGCCCCAATCTTGATACGGATGTGGTGTGCACCTCTGGGGGTACTGTAGCTGCCGGATCGTTCCCCTACACCATTGAGTGCTGTAGAGATGGTGAAGAACTGTGGTGCTACCTCATCTTGGATCAGGGTCAGCTGTTGTTCGGCGATGGAGATCAGAATCTCAGGCAAGTGTGAATCAGTCCCGGAAGTTATTAAACTGCAGTGGAACAGAGAGATTCTCCTCCCGTAACAGTGTCATCACCGCTTGCAGGTCATCCCGCTTTTTGCCGGTGACCCGCACCTTCTCTCCCTGGATTGCAGCTTGTACCTTGATCTTCGACTGCTTGATCAACTTCACAACCTGTTTGGCAGTTACTGTATCGATCCCCTGTAGCAACTTCACCGTCTGTCGTGCCTCACTGACATTAGACTCCACCTCACCAGGTTCAAGTGCTCCGGCATCGACTCCTCGCTTGGCCATTTTTCCGCGTAGGACATCCAATACTTGTGTCAATTGAAACTCATTATCGGCCTTAAGTAACACTTCACCATCAGCCTCTTCTATTAGTGCTCCGGTTCCTTTTAGATCAAAGCGGGTACTGATCTCACGGGCGGCCTGAGTTACGGCATTGGTTATCTCATGAAGGTCAACTTCAGAAACGGTATCAAATGATGGCATGGTACTCCTCTGCGCTATGTGCAATAAATTGAGCGATATTATTCACTACAGAGCGTGTAGAGTACAGAAGATCTCTAAAAATGTGTTTTTCTTACGATAGCGGCAGCCACCAGACCCTGTCTATTTTTGGGTCAAGTATTGCTGCAGCACCCTCAACAGCTCTTCATTTTGAAATGGCTTAGCAAGAAAGTCATCGCATCCCGCCTCATCAAACTCTTCTCGGTGCTTTTGCATGACATTGGCTGTCACTGCAACAATTGGAGTATGACTCCCCCTCTCTCGCAAGAGCTTAGTTGCCTCAATGCCACTCATTATTGGCATCTGCATATCCATTAGAATTAGATCAAAATGGAGATCCATTGCCAGTTCAACCGCTTCTTGACCATTCTCAGCGATGGTCACTGTCACTTCTAGGCTCTCTAATATACGCCTCTCTAGCTGTTGTAGTAGCGGGGTATCTTCAGCAACCAGTACATGCCCTAAGAACTTCTGATCGAGCACCACCTTATCTTGATTTGATGACTGTTTTCTTATTGCTATATCACTCTGCTGATAAGGGAGAGTTAGCTCAAAGGTTGACCCTTTACCCTCTTCACTAATAGCATCAATCCTTCCCTTCATCAGAGCAGCAAGATTTTGTGAGATAAAAAGCCCCAGACCACTACCACCATAACGGCGGGAGATTGAACCATCCGCCTGCTTAAAACGCTGAAATAATTTCTTAGTTACATCAGTAGACATACCAATTCCGGTATCTTTGAGATGAAAACTGAGAAGCTCCCCTTTCTGTTCAATGGTTAAGCGAACAGAGCCCTTTGAAGTGAATTTAAGGGCATTCCCTATCAGGTTAATCAGTATCTGCCCTATGCGTTGGACATCACCAATCAACATTTTTTCTGCTTGAACACAGTTTTCAACCATAAAATCTAGCCCCAAATTTTTGACTTGGCTGGAGAAGGTTTTCTGTATCTCTTTAATTAAAACAGTAAGATCATAGGGAGTCTCCTCAATTGTGAAGTTACCTGAGTCGATTTTTGAGAGATCCAAAATATCATTTACCAGAGCCAACTGAGAGCGCCCAGAAACCTCAATAGCGTCAATCAACTCCAAATTATCTTTTTCTTCCAGTCGACTACGCAGGATTTGGCTATTTCCAATAATCAAGGTCAATGGTGTACGCAGCTCATGGCTCATTGAAGCTAAGAACTCATCCTTGACCTGACTGGCTCTCTCTACATCCTCTTTTGCCTGAATCAACTCTTCTCTGGTCTGTACCAGCTCAGAGGATAACTGCTGTGATACCGTATCATCTTCAATAAATCGATCAAACTGTGTCCAACTAAAGGCCTGAGACAGAACCATCTGGTAGAGGTGATCACTCTTTACTGGTTTGGAAAGGAACTCAAAGTTCATTCCTACTCGCTGACGAATTTCCGGTATTGAGTAGTCCATATAGGCAGTGATAAATACAATCCGCACCTCTTGATCAATCAGGCGAATCTGTTCTGCAGTCACCAGCCCATCCCACCCATTGGGCATACGCATATCTAGAAGAATCACTCCATAAGGGGTATCTGTACGAGTAGCTTGTTCTACCTTCTTGTACCCCTCTTCTCCATTATCTGCAAAATCAACCATAAACTGGATTTTGCTCTCTGTCGAGTGCTCTTGATCCGCTTCCTCATCATCGATACCAACAAGCGAGATTATTTCATCGAGTCCTTCAACTTCCTCAAAATCACGAGACAGCACTTGATTGTACATTTGAAAAACCGATTCATCATCATCGATCACTAAGACATGAGGGTTAACCTCTAGTGTTTCCTCAGACGCTCTATCTACAGAAATTTTATCCATCTTCATAAATACCACTTAAGGTGAGTCTAAAAACGCCCCTCTTGCTGGCAGCCCCTTTTTTGTAGCGATGAACCTAAGTCTGTATAACAACTCAACCAAAATGACCGACTGATAGTAACCCATTTTGTATCGACATTATTTGTTCCTTATGAACTCTTTGTAGGCCATATCTTCAACTAAGATGTGCTGTGACCACCAGTTCACTAGGAATGTGAGAACTGTACCCTTGTCAATTATCTGCTCACTCATAAATTGAGAGATTTTCTCACTATACTCTCGATGCAGCACCTTGTGACTCTCCAACTCAGGGTAGCCCCGATCTTTAAGCAGCTCTTCTTCTGTCAGAAGATGAGAGACAGCATATTGGTTGAGGCTAGACAGTGCAAACCTTACCTCTTGTTCTGCAGAATCCTCTGTTGCGCTAACCAGATCATTGATCATATAAATGATACTGGAGTGTTGAGAATCCATAATTGCATCCCCTACACTAAACCTCCCCTCATCCCATACCACCCTTTCCATCACTGCTCTCCCACTTGGTATTCGGTCAGTATCTATATCTCATCTGTGATTAATAGCCCTAACACAGCAACCCTTTGCTGACCACCAAACACACAATGTTTAATGTACGTCAAACTACCATTAATATCAACACCTTTTACAGTACCGTTCGGCAATCTGTTGATCACACTTTTTCATTTTTCCCGAAGCAGGTACTAAGTGGTACTCCCCTGCTCCTTCTGCCAAAGGTTTGAGAACGTGGTTGCTGTCTGATCTACTTCTTAAGGGTGTCTCTAAAAATAGTGATTTTCTTGGGAGAGCAAGAAAGCCCCGCACGGAAAACCGCTGTGTACATACGAGTACATGAGGATTTGAGTACGAAGCTGACGCCGCTATCGTGAGAAAAGTGCACTTTTAGAGGTATCCTTAAGCGAGTTGGTCATCCGCTACATGGTAGGTTGGATCTTCCATCATATTCACCTCGACCAGATCTCCCGCCTTGTGTAGAAGAATCCGGCACTCTGGACTGAGGTGGCGTAAATGCAGCTGTTTACCCGCACGCATATACTTCTCAGCTAAGGTATCAATCGCCTCAATGGCAGAGTGGTCGGCAACCCGTGAGTTTTTAAACTCGATAATCACCTCATCTGGATCACTCTTGGGGTCGAACAGGTCGAGGAAATTCTTTACTGAACCGAAGAAGAGTGGCCCGTTGAGCTCATAGATACGTAACCCACCCTCCTCATCACGCTGTTCGATATTGATGTGGCTGGCATGTTCCCAAGCAAAGATCAACGCAGAGACAATCACCCCAACAATTACAGCAATCGCTAGATCAGTTGCGACGGTTACCCCAGAGACCAAGATCAGTACAAAGGCATCTTTGGCGGGAATCTTGTTCATGATACGCAGGCTTGACCACTCAAAAGTGCCCAGCACCACCATGAACATCACTCCGACCAGTGCCGCCATCGGGATCATCTCGATCAGGCTGGAGGCGAAGAGGATAAAGCTCAGTAAAAATAGTGCCGCAGAAATACCAGAGAGACGCTGGCGCCCCCCTGAATTTACGTTGATCATACTCTGGCCAATCATTGCACACCCTCCCATTCCTCCGAAGAGTCCGGTGGTGGTGTTGGCGATACCTTGACCGATGCATTCACGATTACCTTGTCCTCGGGTATCTGTCACCTCATCAATCAACGTTAGCGTCAGCAGCGACTCAATTAGACCAACGGCTGCAAGGATCACCGCATAGGGGAGGATGATATAGAGAGTCTCCCAACTGAATGAGACCATAGGGAGATGGAAGCTGGGGAAACCACCCTCAATCGAAGCGAGATCAGCGACTCTCTTGGTATCGAGATCAAGCCCAATGGTCATTAGAGAGACCACTAGAATCGCCGCTAGTGAGGCGGGGAAAGCACCAGTCAATTTGGGCAGATACTGGATAATCATCATCGTTAGCAGAATCAACCCTCCAAACAGCATCAGGCTCTCTCCACTCATCCATGCTGTGGAACCGTCTGCAGTTGTAAACTGGAAGTGTTGTAGCTGAGCAAGGAAGATGACGATTGCCAAACCATTTACAAAACCGAGCATCACTGGGTGCGGCACAATACGGATATATTTACCCAGCTTCATTAACCCCACACTGATCTGAATTAGCCCTGTCAGTACCACGGCAGCAAACAGATACTCGACCCCATGTTCTGCCACCAGTGAGACCATCACTACGGCCATAGCACCGGTTGCACCGGAGATCATTCCTGGACGACCACCAAATACTGCGGCCAACAACCCCACCATAAAGGCAGCATAGAGCCCTACCAGAGGATCAACCCCCGCTACAAAGGAGAAGGCAACTGCCTCAGGAACCAGCGCCAAGGCGACGGTGAGACCCGAGAGCATCTCATTTTTAAAACAGATTTTACTGGCGCAACCTAACTGAAACATGGCATATCCTGATGGTTAAATTTTTTACAAAAAACAGAGCATAAAAAACAGAGCATAAAAAACAGAGAAAGAGCCCGTCACAGCTATTGTGACGGGCTCTTTTTAGAAAAATAAGAGTCGAGTAAATTAGAGGATGATTATACAGCAGTCATCAATCCGTTGTCGGCTTCGATGCTCTTTTCTTACGGGGGCTCCCCTTCGGTTTAGCGGTTGACTTGCCTTTACTGGGGCGCGCCTTTTTTTTAGCTGGGCGTTTAGCCCCCTTCTTTCCGGCACCGCTTTTCTTCTCGGCATCTGATTCTGAGCCCACCAAGAGGAAATCAATCTTGCGCTCATCGAGATCAACCCGTGCCACCTGTACCTCCAGCTGATCCCCGAGACGGAATTTGTGTCCCGCCTGCTCTCCAGTCAACTGATGACGTACAGGGTCAAAGTGGTAGTAGTCATTCTGCAGTGCGGTGATATGAACCAGCCCATCAACAAAGATATCGTCAAGGGTGACAAACAGACCAAATCCGGTTACACCACTGACCACTCCACTGTAGCTCTCACCCACGTGATCCATCATGTACTCACACTTGAGCCAGTCGGTTGCATCACGGGTTGCATCATCGGCACGGCGCTCGTTTGTTGAGCACGATTCACCCAGCCGTAGCATCGCCTCTTTATCATAGAGGAAGTCACTACCTTCCCCACCATCAATCAGATGACCAATCGCTCGGTGAACCAGCAGATCGGGGTAGCGACGAATCGGTGAGGTGAAGTGAGCGTAGTTCTCATGCGCCAAGCCAAAGTGACCAACATTGTCTGGTGAGTAGACGGCACGGTTGAGACTGCGCAACAGTACAGTCTGGATCAGGTTAAATTCAGTACGCTCTTTGGCTAACCCCAACACCCGCGCATAGTCACCCGGTTGGGGGGTGTCCCCACCATCCAAGGTAAGACCAAACTCACGCAGAAAGAGGCGCACCTCATCCAGTCGATCTGAGTTAGGTTGCTCATGAATACGGTAGAGTGTGGCGATCTTGTTACGTTTGAGATGGCGTGCCGCACAGACATTCGCGGCAATCATAAACTCTTCAATCATGCGGTGGGCATCATTACGCACCGTAGGCACGATACGCTCAATCTTCTTCCCTTCACCAAACTGAATCTGGGTCTCTACGGTGTCAAAATCGATGGTACCTCGGTTGTTACGGGCCTGTAGAAGCACTTCATAGAGGCTATGTAGCTCTTGCAGTTGCGGCAGATAGGTCTGGTACTGCTCATCAATCTCGTCAAAGTTACCTGCCAACGCCTCAGCCACCTCATCGTAGATCATCCGTGCTGCTGAGTGCATCACCCCGCGGTGGAAGCGAGAACGGGAGATTTTCCCCGCCTCATCAAACAGGATCTCGCAGACCATACAGAGACGATCTACTTTGGGGTTGAGTGAACAGAGCCCGTTGGAGAGGGACTCTGGCAGCATCGGCACCACATGACCGGGGAAGTAGACCGAGTTACCACGCACCACCGCCTCACTATCGAGTGGGCTTTGTGGCTCTACATAGTGAGAGACATCGGCAATGGCAACCAGCAGACGCCACCCCTTAGGGGTACGGCTACAGTAGACGGCATCATCAAAGTCACGGGCATCACTGCCATCGATGGTGACCAGCGGAAGGTCGCGAAAATCCTGTCGTCCCTCTTTAGCCTCTTCCGGTACCGTTGATGAGATAGCCGAAGACTCACGCTCTACCGCATCAGGCCAGATATGGGGGATGTCAAAGGCGCGAATAGCGATATCGATCTCCATCCCCGGAGCCATATGGTCACCCAGCACCTCAACCACCTGTCCAATCGGTGCACTATGTTTGGAGGGTTGCTCAATCAGCTCCACCAATACGATTTGATCATGTTCGGCGCCTCCAGTCTGCTCTGGTGGAACTAGGATATCGTGATTGATACTCTTGTTGCTGGGGACCACAATTCCAACGCCGCGCTCTTTAAAGTAGCGCCCCACCACCTGCAGGGTGCCACGTTCCAGCACTTTGACCAGCTGCCCTTCACGTTTACCTCGGCGGTTAATGCCAACAATGGAGACCAATACTTTATCTCCATGCATCAACGAGCGCATCTGTTTGGCGTGGAGGAAGATATCTTTCTCGCCCGCCTCTTCTGGGATAACAAAACCAAAGCCATCAGGGTGACCTGAAACTCGTCCTCGCACCAGATCCATACGCTCGATCAAGCCGTAGCCACCACGGCGATTCTTTGCGATCTGTCCATCACGAGACATGGCGATCAACCGACGGCGCAGCCCCTCCTCTCGATCCTCATCCCCTTCATACTCAAAGTGAGTGATCATCTCCTGCAGTGAGCGCGGGGCATCGCTGGCCTCTAGTGCCTGAAGGATCTCGCTACGCTCTGCAACTGGAGTGGCATACGTTTTATTGTTCTCTTGTTTCAAAATGGTTCTCTTATTGAATATACCTGACCTCAATTTTAAGGTCGGCAGATGGTAGCCCCGTTGATACGGTCTACTGTTGAATTCTTATGGTTTAAAAGTGGTAGGATCTATGAGTACTCTATGGAGAAGCCGGAGCTCAGCTATCTTCTATATCAAACAGTCCGAGTACTTGCTGGTCCGTAAATGGTTTCTGTAACATACGGTACCCATTCGGTAGCACGGCCTGAATCTGTTCATCTTCATAATCAGTATAGGCCGTTATAAAGGTAACATCGAGATCCGGGGTATCTTTCAGCAGGTATTTGGCTGTCTCCAGCCCATCAATTCCCGGTGGCATACGCATATCGATCAGTGCATGACTGAATGGTTCACCCGCATCCAGCGCTTCACGTGCCGCACGTACCGCATCCAACCCCTGTGACAACAAAGTAACATCATAGGCAGACTCTTGATGCTCCTCCTCTTCACCCAGCAGACTCAATACACTGTTTAGTGTGTCATTGACCTCACTATCTTCATCGGGCATTCCGAACAGGGTTCTATAGAGTTCGATAATCGATAGGTCATCATCCACCACCAATATTTTTAATGTTCTGCTCATTTACTCACTGTCCGTCTGTTTTTCAGTAATTGAAAGAGGAAGTTTTATCTGCATCACCATCCCTTGGTGTAATCCGGGCGAGTGGGCGGTAATGCTCCCTCCCAGACTCTCAACAAATCTGGCCGCTGAATGAAGCCCATACCCACTCCCCCGCTGTTTTGTTGTAAACCCTGAATAAAATATCGTTTTAAGTTTATCCGCATCCAATCCACAACCGTTGTCTTCAACGGTTATCCAAAAATTTTCGGCATCCGCAGGTTTCACTGTAATGCGAATGGTACCGCTCAACGCAGAATCTACCAACATCTCTTCCATAACAGCCTCTAGGCTATTTTTAATCAAGTTCAGTAACAACTGCATTAATGGATTACGTGGCAGCTGGACTGTTTTAATGGCTGGATCAAGGTCGAGTTTTAAGCAGGCATTGTACTTTCCAATACGATCCTCAATCAGGTTTGAAGTATCGTTCAGCATCCGACTCAAGGTGAATTTTGTAGCATGAATAACAGGGCGTGATGCGCTCTGCTGAATAGAGATAATGTCACCCACATGGCGGATACCATTCTCCAGTTTTTCTACAGAACCACTCTCTTCTATCTGTCCACCTAGCTTCTGCAGTGTGCTCACCGTCCCCTGAAGAATACGCCGCTGATGCTCTAACTGCTGTTCCAGACTCATCTCCTGACTATTTTGACCTTGCCCATCCAGGTAGGCACCTAAGCTGGTCGAAAGTTTATGCATCAACTTCAGGGTGTGACTTAGTTTGATGACGTTCCCACTCATCCCTGTAATAACGTTACCAATATTATGTAGTACAGAGGCCCCCATATCAGCCACACCCGCCTGAAAAGCGGCATACTGCTCCTGATGCTCTGCACGAACACGGTCTCGTAGATCATGCACCACCAATACCGTTCCTGCCATCTCTCCATCTTGGTGCTGAAGTTGAGCGCCACTGATCTGTACGGGGACCAGCTCTTCCCCAACGGTTTTTAGTGTGCATTGCGCATCCACTTCACCATTTTCACAACCATCCTTAAGCAGTCGATTCAGCCCCTGATTAAGCAGTTCAGAGGCTGCAATGCCCGTTAACTGTTCTAGCTTCCGGTTCACTCGCAGGATATGCCGATTGGCATCCGTTACGATTAACCCCTCATTCATGGACTGTAAAATCAGCTCAATATGTTCTGTCACCTGTTCCAATTCAGCGGTACGTCGGGCTACCTGCTGCTGCAGTTTTCGGTTCCAGAACACCACCAACAGGATAATCCCCCCCAAAATTGCAATAGAGACCAATATTGGCAATAGAAGTGGTCTCCATATTTTCCCTTCATCCCCTTCAGGTTGATAGAACAGGCCATCAATATCTAGACTATTTTTTAGGAACCCCAACTCTTGAAAGATATCTCGAATGTGTACCCAGCGCTCTCGGTGCATGTAACCAAGCTGAACCAGTAGTGGTTGAACCATCTCTCGCATCTGCTCTGCTTCATATTTAAGGTGGGCACGGCTGCGGTTTTGGGTATTGTATTTTTGCAGGATCAACTCAACCATCGGATCACTGTTGGCCATTGCGTAGGCCCACCCCTTGAGGCTGGCCTCTCGAAAGCGTGCAACACGCTGTGGGTTTTGCTCAATTTCGTGCTCTGTTGTTGTCAGGATATCACTGTAGAAATCGATCCCATAACGCAGAGGATGGAGGTAGGTGTTCTCAACGCCCTGTTCATTGAGTAAAAAACCTTCATTGCTGACATAGGCATTGTAAGCATCAGTCTTCCCCTCTACTAAATCCATCACATTATAGCTGGTGGGTAGTGCACTGTAATCGGCCTCTTCGAGTCCCGCCTTTTTCAGCATAGAGAGAATGGCTGCACTGTCTGCTGTATAGTTCAACATCACCCGCTTACCACGCAGCTCTTTCGGGTGGGTGATTCCAGATGCTTTGGTGACCAGTAGGGCCAGAGGGTCATGTTGTGCAATCGCAGCCAGAGCAACCAGTGGTTTGCCCTCTGAACGCTTGACCAGCAGGTCACTTCCCATCACCACATATTCAGCATCTCCAGACAGCAGCACATCCATCGGAGAGCGTTTTTTAGGGTGTTCCAGCAACGTCACCTCAAATCCTGCATCACGATAATAACCCTGCTCTATCGCGGCGTAATACCCGGCAAACTGGAATTGGTGCAGCCACTTTAACTGTAGGCGAACTGGCTCTAACTTCTGCTGACTGTTATCAGCCCCCTCTGTAGCAGAGGCCTGTAGAGAAAACAGCAATAGAAATAGCAGTCCCGTGATAGCTGTCTCTGATATTTTTTCTGTAAGTCGATCAAACATAGACCACTATTCTACCATTGCTGGTTCTAGTCATTGTCATCAATAAAATGTTTGAAATGAATAATATATAAGATGGTGCCTGGGAGAGGACTTGAACCTCCACTGGATTGCTCCAACTAGCACCTGAAGCTAGCGCGTCTACCAATTCCGCCACCCAGGCAGGGTGTGAAATTTCCTGTATCAGGAAACGAGCGCGTACTTTATAGATCTGTTTTTCGCTTGTCAATACCCATCAAGCTGAATAGTGAATATAAAAGAACGTAGCAACGGCACTCATTGCGTTACTGGGAGTCTACTGGCTGGCTTCCGGAACGTTTACCTCCCAGCTGTTGGTCCAGAAATTCTCGTGTTAGATCAAAGGATTTGCTGTATCCACGGGGAAGTTTTACCCCCTTCTCTTCAGCAATTTTTTTGGCCAGGGCCTTCATCTTTGGCGTGGGAGGGTTGTCTCCCCCATTTTCTGGAGGTTTACGCGGATTGGCGGCAGCTGCTGCTTTAAATTGATCTGGATGAGAGGCCTGTACCAGCTTACTCATCCAACCATTGATCTTCTCCATAAACTGATCGGCATCAGCCTGCTCTTCGGCAATCTCCCCCATCTGCTGTTCCCACCAAGCGGTTACTGCGGGGTCTTTGACTCGCCCGGGAATAGAGTCGATGAAGTTGCGCCCATGGGGAGTGGAGATAATCTTTTTCCCTTTGACAGTGATATAGGTACGCTCTTTCAGGGTCTCAATGATCGATGCACGGGTCGCCTCGGTACCAATACCGGCGGACTCTTTAAGAGCCGCTTTAACCTTGGGATTCTCTACATAACGGGCGATACCTGCCATCGCCTTGATCAGGGTACCTTCGGTAAAACGTGAAGCGGGCTTGGTCTTCTTCTCTTTGACTTCACTCTCTGTGCAGTCTACCGCATCCCCTTTACTCATCGCAGGCAGCTCCACCTCTTTTTTGCTGGAGGGAAGCACTTCTCGCCAGCCAACCACCACCACTTTTTTTCCCTTCCCTAGAAAACGCTCTTTTTTACACTCCACCTGGATCTGTAACGCTTCAAACTCATAGTCCGGAAGGAATTGTGCGACATAGTGACGTGCAATCAGTCCATAGACGTTACGCTCTTTCTCACTCAAGCGGTTGAGCTGAGGAGTCTTTGCCGTGGGGATAATGCCCGTATGCGCCGTCACCTTTTTATCGTTAAATGCCTTTGATTTTTTATTGCTATCGGCATGCTCCACCAGTTTGGGGTTGACCGCCCCAATGGCCGCCAATACAGCACCGGCATCCTTGTGCTGCCCTTCCGAGAGAAAGCCGCAATCAGTACGCGGATAGGTGGTTAGCTTGTGCTCTTCATACAACCGTTGGGCGATATCCAACACCTCTTTTGCACCATATCCCCACTTTGCAGAGATCGCCGTCTGCAGTGTGGAGAGCGCAAAGGGGAGCGGTGGAGTCTCTCGTTTTTTGTTGCGTTTGGTTAGGGTGACCTTACCCTGCTTCCCCCTGATTTTCGATGCAACGGCCTCGGCAAACTCCACCTTCATGCAACGACCTTCTGGGTCAGCAATCTCCTCACCGGGAAGCCACTCTGTATTCACCGCACCATGGGGGTGTTCAAACTGTGCACGAACCGTGAAGTGGACCAGTGGAACAAAGTCTTCAATCTCTCGGTCTCGCTCCACAATCAGGTTCAGTGTTGGAGTCTGCACGCGCCCCACGGAGATCACCCCCTCCCCCCCCGCCTTCTGATAGTCGAGGGTATAAGCGCGTGTCACATTCATCCCCAAGGTCCAGTCACAGCGCGAACGGGAGAGTGCCGCCAAATAGAGTCCTCGATACTCTTGGTTATCTCTCATCTGTTTAAATGCACGTTGAATACCTGCCGTAGTGAGATCTTTCAGCCAGATCCGTTGCACGGGCTTCTGGTTATCCATCTCCTCTAGAATCTCATCGATCAACAGCTGCCCTTCTCGATCCGGGTCACCCGCATGGACAATCTCTGTCGCCCGCTCCAGCGCGCCCTGAATCACCTTAAGCTGTTTGGCGGCATCCCCCCGTGGTTTCATAATCCACTGTTGGGGAATGATCGGTAGATCCTGTTTGCGCCACACCTTACTCCCTTTTTTGGTGGTGGGAATCTCATCCGACAGGTACTCATCTGGCATCGCCTGCTCATACATATGGCCAAAGGCCCAGGTAACGCTCCAGTCATCTCCGTTGATCACGCCATTCCCTTGTCGCCCCCCTCCCAGTGCTTGGGCGATGGTTCGAGCGAGGGAGGGTTTTTCTGCGATGATCAGTTGCATTGCTCTATTTTAACCCCTTAAGGGGAATGTTTAGCGATATGATTACAGACCATGAACATTGATGATGAATTCAGACTAGAATCGGGACTGACCTACCTCAACCATGCAGCGGTCTCCCCTTGGCCGCAACGCACTGTAACAGCGGTTCAACAGTTCGCTGCAGAGAATGGAACTGTAGGCTCCTCCAACTATCCGCAGTGGCTAGAGGTAGAGGCGAGGTTACGCCGTCGACTCTCGGAGTTGCTGGGGGTTGGCTCTGAGGAGGATATTGCCCTGCTGAAAAACACCTCTGAAGGGCTCTCCATCATTGCTCATGGTCTCCCGTGGAAACAGGGGGATAACGTGGTTACTTCAGATCAGGAGTTCCCCTCTAACAGCATGGTGTGGGAGTCGTTGGATCGCTACGGTGTGACCACTCGAAAAGTGCCACTACACTCAGCGGACTCCTCAGAAGAGGCGTTGATGGCTGCGGTAGATACAGATACCCGCCTGCTCTCTATCAGCTCTGTTCAATTCGGTTCTGGGCTGAAGATGGACCTACCACGACTGGGGGCGTTCTGCAGAGAGCGAGACATCCTCTTTTGTGTTGATGCCATTCAGAGTTTGGGGGCACTACAGTTTGATGGTACGGCGATTGAGGCAGATTTCATTGTTGCCGATGGGCATAAGTGGATGATGGCCCCAGAGGGGTGTGCACTGTTTTACTCGACACCAATAGCGAGAGAGCAGCTACAACTGCATCAATATGGCTGGCATATGCGTGAAGCGCTGTATGAGTTTGATAGTGAGTCCAGCTGCGAGCAGTCCGGGTGTTGCAGTGATATCCCCAATTGGAGCAGGGCTGAGAGCGCACGCCGTTTTGAGCCGGGTAGCCCCAATATGCTGGGTATTCATGGCTTGGAAGCCTCACTCTCGCTACTACAAGAGCTGGGGATGAAGCAAGTTGAACAGCAGATTTTGCAGCATAGTCGGTACCTGATCGATGCCATTCAGTCACACCCCAAACTGAATTTAATCACACCAGAAGCGGAAAACCGTCATGCTGGAATTGTGACTTTTTCTATCACTAACAGAGAGAGTGCTGTGGTGCATGAACAGCTCACCCAACAGGGTATTCAGTGCGCCGTTCGTGCTGGAGGGGTTCGGCTCTCTCCTCACTTCTACACTACTAGCGAACAGCTACAACAGGCTTTCACTATTTTGGAGCGCATCATATCGCAGTAACCGTTATAGCACCGGTTCAGTCCAATCAATCACCGCTGTTGGCTGAGTGATATGGACCGACTCCAGGGTCTGATTCACCCCCAATGAGGTGATCACATCACTCCACTGAATCCCATCCCAGCGGATAATATTCAACTCACCATCTTTACGCCCTACCGCCTGACACTCCTCTGTATTCAGGCAGCCAACCCCATAATAGTGTGCAGCCAATACCCCTGATGCCCCCGTTAGGCTCCACTCGATTCCATTCCAGTATAATAGCGTTGCTGAACTCTGCCCTGTCTCACCCACCGCCCAACAATCATCCGTAGTGACACAGTAGAGACTATGCAGGTGCTCACTGGGGACATTGATATTGAGGCTACTGGTGAGGCTCCACTCAGTTCCATTCCAGTGTAACAGCGTGACCGTGGCATCTTTTGCTCCAGTTGCCCAACAGTCATTCTCTGCCACACAGTGGACTGCAAACAAGTCCACCACTGGAACATTGGCATTGAGGCTGCTGGTTAGACTCCACTCATTGCCATCCCAATAGACCAGTGTCGGTAACCCCGTAGTTGTATTCCGTTGCCCAACAGCCCAACAGCTGTTGGTGCTCACACAATCAACTGAGTAGAGCGTCTTTCGGGTTGGCACATTGAGATTTACAAAGGGTGAGGTCTGCCATGAGAGTCCATTCCAATAGAGAAAAGTGGCTCGCTGTCCAACCGTCCAGCAGTCATTGCTACTGATACACTCCACCCCATAGAGGCTTGTGCTGTCCAGTTCTTCAGTAGCACGGTACCACTGAGCACCATTCCAGCGAAGAATATTGAGGTAACCGTCACTTGCCCCACCCGCCCAACAGTCACTACTAGAGAGACAGAAGACACTGTTCTGCGCCAAGTTGGGTACATTCTCATTGACTAAAGCAGTCAAACTCCACTCTACGCCATTCCATGTGACCAGTGCAGGTGAGCCACTGCGATCCCCCACCATCCAGCAATCATTGGCGCTGGCACAGTGCAGGTCAAAGAAGGATTCACTGGGTACATTACCATTTAGAGCACTGCTACGGCTCCATTCGATACCATCCCAGTGCAACACAGTGGCATCACCAGACTTGATACCAACTGCCCAGCAGTCATTGCTAGCCACACAAGTCACCCCAAAGAGCTCTTTTTTCGGCACATTGTTATTGAGTGAAGTATCACGGCTCCACTGTGAGCCATTCCAATAAATTAACAGAGCATCTTGATTGGACCACTCGCCTACCGCCCAACAGTCACTGCTGCTCACACACTCAATATCATTGAGCTCTTTTGTAGGGACATTGCCATTGAGTGCCGTACTCAAGGCCCACTCGGAACCATTCCAGTGCAGTAGCGTCGCTGTGGTGCCATTCGCCCCTGTCGCCCAGCAGTCATCGGTTGCTACACAGTAGAGGGCATTGAGATTCACTGTCGGCACATTGACATTGAGTGCCGTACTCAAGACCCATTCGGTGCCATTCCAGTGTAGCAGTGTAGCAGTAGTGGCACTGTTACCAACCGCCCAGCAGTCACTGCTACTGATGCAGTGCACCCCATTCAAATTCACATCCGGCACGTTAAGATTCAATGCACTCGAAGCCAGCCAGCTGGTGCCATTCCAGTAGACCAGCGTTGCAGTTGCTCCTACCGTACCCACCCCCCAACAGTCACTACTGGATACGCAATGAATCGAGAGGATCTCTTCATTCGGCAGTTCACTCTCACCACTACTGGATAGATCGGGAGAGAGTGCCCAGCTGGTCCCGTCCCAAAGGTAGATGGTGATATCTCGGCCTTGACTACTGCCTACTGCCCACGCTTCGGTTTTTCTTACGCAGTGAACATCATTCAGCAACACCGAAACCGGACTGGCAGCAACACTCCAGCTGCTGCTATCCCATTCAGCAATGGTGCCTGAGGCCCCTACACTCCATCCCGTATTGGTACACCCTAACTGCACATCGGCTTGCAGTTTACGGATACTGTCTCGGACCGTTCCAGTAACATTGAGACGGCACTTTCCATCGCTCTGTAGCATTGCCGTATCTACGGTAAAACTTCCCGCTCCGAAGGAGATCGCTCCACCACCATCCAGATCAACACAGTCTGTACCTTGATCCCACTGACCCGAGGCGTACTCCAGCGCGCTCTCTGCCAAGAATAGGGCCGTCACCCCATCATCCTGTTCTGCCACATCCATAACATCGGAGCTGGTCATCTGTAGCAGGGTCACCAACATCGCCATAATCACGGTGACCATAAACATCGCCCCCATCAGGGTACCGATCCCCTGCTGTGCGGTTCGAGTGTGATATTGCATCAGTTCCACCCCATGCGGTTTCTGAGATTGACCTCAACCTGTTGTTGATAGAGGGCTCCCTCATCGGATAGGGTCAACTCCATCACCACATAGGCAAGATCATTCAGTGTGGTAGCCACATCTGCATGGTTGATTTGAAGGTAGCTGATAGAGAAGCTGGTGACCTGATCGACCAGCAGTTGTGGTGTTGCTAACAGTGAAGGGTAGGTGATCTCAACTTTGTCTTCTGGATCACTGTAATCAATCGATACAGTCGTTCCATCTGTGCGGGTAAAGGCCAGTGAGGATGCGCTCCAGTTAGTGATCTCATAGGCGGTAAGATCAGTCGGGGCACGTCGAACAGTTCGTACTTCACGCGCCAGGCGCTCACCCGCATAACGCAATTTTCCAAGCGTATCCCAACCGTTACGCACCTCATCATTGGCTTTAATGGCCTGCAGCAGCATCAACCCGGAAATAGTAACCACAATACCCATCAGCATCAGCACCAACACCACCTCAAACAGGCTGAATCCCGATATATTCCGTTTTGAGAGCGGCATCAATAATCGACCAGCAGTAGTGTAACGGCGGCCTCAGTGGTTCCGCTAACCGCCACAGCCACTTCAACCTGTTTGCAGCTCATGCCACTGGGGCAGGCACCACCCGTTAAAGGGGTTGAGGTGATGGTGCGATTGTAGGTTGTTGTCCCAAGTATCACATCATCCGGGGAGAGTGCGAAGGTGGCATAGCGTTCATCACGTCGTTCAGCCATCACCTGCTCTGCACGCTGCTGTGCCAGTTGGGTGGCGACGACCCTCTGTTCACTGATGTTGATGCTCTTAATCGCCTCAGAGAACAGGTGGGTTACCCCCGCAGCCAGAATACTGGTCAGCAGAAAGACCGCGATCAGCTCCGCTAAGGTAAAACCTCTCATGGCTATTACTGGCGCTGAATGATGCAACATAGCTAGCCCTCGGTAATGGTCACCACACCACTGATGGGCGAGACGGTAACCACTTTAGAGCGATTGCCTCCCAACAGGGTTTGAGTAAACGGGGTCGAGGCCAGCACCACCCCACTGTTGGGCCGCCCCAAGCTATCAACCGTAAAGTCACTCCATGTAGAGAAGGTGACCCCCTCATCTAAACTTATAGTAAAGGGGGTGCCTGTTGCTGGGTCGGTAATGATGCCCCCTGCGTCCGACACACTGTATGTTGTGGAGGAGAAGTTGATGGTCAAAGAGGTGGCACGATGCATCGCCAACACTTGAGCATGATTGAGATTGCGGACCAATAGCTCTGCTTGGTGGTTCAGATTCGCCTGTGCGCTATTCCAGCTGGGGACTACGGCAACGGAGACGATACTTAACAGAATCATCACAACGACTACCTCCATTAGGGAGAAGCCGCTGTGATGTTTTTTACAATCAGCTGTCAAGAATTACAATGCTGGATGGGGCGCTAGCAGTAGAGGCACAAACTACAGAATCTGCAGTACCCACACCAAATTCTGCAGAATTAGTTCCATCAGTCTGCAGCACATCTGTACAGGTAATACCAGCGCCATCCGCGCAACTACAGGTGTCAACTTTAGCCACAATTTGATCCAATGTAGGGTCGCTTTTGCTATCCCCATAGGCCACTGTCCAAGAGGTACGTAAGGTCCCCAGCGCCCCCTCTTGAGTTGCCTGATAACCGACATCATCCATAGAGGTAAATGCTGGAATCACAGCAACTGCTAAAATACCCAGCAAGATAAAGACAATCACAATCTCCATCAAGGTAAATCCTTTCGACTGATCTCTATAGTTTAACTGTTTCACTGTTCTCTCCTTATATGTAATATTTTGTAATATAGCAGATATATCAGAAACTACTATATGGAAAACCTTATCTATCTCTAATTATAGACTCAATTGTTTACATGGTTAAGTAGCTGAAGTTTCCTGAAAATTTTACACGCTTTTAATGTTTCGTAGTGGCGAACACTATGCATAAACAGGGCTTATGCTTGAGTAGAATTTGTTTATCAAAAAAATCCAATTTTTGTGCCAATCACTCTT
>Ga0209361_1000638_pt1 | contig 30006 bp, 25 predicted proteins | sample SaaInlV_200m_DNA_3_FD_184657 | JGI IMG/M metagenome (GOLD analysis project Ga0209361, IMG submission 184657) | Marine microbial communities from expanding oxygen minimum zones in the Saanich Inlet - SI037_S4LV_200m_DNA (SPAdes) (version 2) | ecosystem: Environmental > Aquatic > Marine >... | reverse complement strand
ATGTCCGTTTAGCATTTTTATTTGGTTGGAAGCTGCTCCGTAGTCAAACAAAATGAAACTATCTGTTGCAAAGCTTTCATTTTTAATTTGATAACCAAATTTATTTTTAGTTGTTTTGTTTTCATATAGTAAAGCAGATTTGTATAAATCTGAAACGAAACCTAAATTTTGAATAGTGTCTAAAAGTGCAGTATCTGTTGAGAAAACAACGGCAGTGTTCATCCATTTCGATGTGTTAAGGATTTCCAATCCTAAAGATATCAAACTGTCAACATAAACAGGATCTACGGGTAAATCATTTTCAATTATGGGAATATTCTGGTTAATTCTTCTCTGAATGGCTCGTTCCGATAAAAAATTTTCAGGATTCTGAATAGAATAGGGGGTATTTGTTTTATCTGTAAAATATATTCTATATTTGTTTGGAGCTACTTGAGCATTTACTACAAAACTTAAGCTAAAAAAGACTAAAATTATCTTATATTTCATCATTCTATAAATTCATATTAAATAACAAAGCTAATTAAATTATTCAAAAGTTTAGGAAATTACAGTTGCGCTGTGAATGAACTATAACAAATCTAACAGTAAGGCACCAAATAAAACAAATATTACTATGCCTCCGATGAAACTAATTGTTTGCAAAATTGTCAAAACTATTATGCGTTTGTTTTGAATATTAATATCTTGAATAGCAGTGAGTTGAAGAAAAAGAATTAATCCAAAAATAATTGAAATTCCGAAAAGTATCCATGAGTATGCTAAATAATTAGAAATACAAACACAGATTTTTTGTAATTCAATGAAGTTGAATATTGCTGCGAGAATTGTGATTAGAATAAAAAACGAGGAAATATAAATTTGTAATCGCACTGATGATAAAACTACAGCTATCTTTTGTTTTCCCATCACAAATCAATTCAGAGAATTACATATTTTATTCTAAAATATTTTGCCTTAAATATCAATGTTAGCATATTTTGCATGTTGCTCAATAAATGCTCTTCTTGGTGGAACTTCGTCGCCCATAAGCATAGAGAAAATCCTGTCGGCTTCAGCAGCACTGTCAATGGTAACTTGCCGTAAGGTCCTTCTCTCAGGATTCATGGTAGTTTCCCACAATTGTTCGGCATTCATTTCACCAAGTCCTTTGTATCGTTGAATATGTACTCCACTTTCCGAGCCTTTACCAATTTCATTTATAAATGCAATTCTCTCTTCTTCGCTCCAGCAATATTGTTGTTGTTTGCCTTTTTTCACAAGATATAATGGTGGGGTTGCAATATAAAGATAACCTCGCTCAATAAGTTCCAGCATATATCTGAAAAAGAAAGTCATAATCAATGTTGTAATGTGGCTGCCATCAACATCCGCATCGGTCATAATTACAACTTTATGATAACGTATTTTTTCGAGGTTTAAAGCCTTGCTATCTTCTGCAGTCCCGATTGAAACACCGAGGGCAGTGTAAATATTTTTTATTTCTTCATTTTCAAATATCTTATGCATCATTGCTTTTTCAACATTCAAAATTTTTCCACGAAGCGGCATTATTGCTTGAAATTTTCTATCTCTACCTTGTTTAGCAGTACCTCCCGCCGAATCGCCCTCAACAAAAAATACTTCGCAAAGTGTCGGATCTCTTTCCGAACAATCGGCAAGTTTTCCGGGCAAACCGGCACCACCAAGAATATTTTTTCGTTGAACTAATTCTCTGGCTTTCCGAGCGGCATGACGAGCTGTTGCCGCAAGAATTACTTTCTGTACAATTGTTCTGGCATCTTTCGGATTTTCTTCGAGATAATTCGACAAAAGTTCGCTAACAGCCTGATCTACAACACTACTAATTTCTGAGTTTCCAAGTTTTGTTTTGGTTTGTCCTTCGAATTGAGGTTCTTGAACTTTTACTGAAATTACAGCTGTTAGTCCTTCACGAAAATCGTCTCCACTAATATCAAACTTTAGTTTTGTAAGCATTCCGGATTTATCGGCATAGTTTTTTAAGGTTCTGGTCAATCCTCGCCGGAAACCAGTAAGGTGTGTTCCTCCTTCATGTGTATTTATATTATTTACATATGAATGAATATTTTCGCCATAAGAAGTATTGTACTGCATAGCAATTTCAACAGGAACATCGTGTTTCGTAGTTTCAATATTTATTGTATCCTGAATTAATCTCTCTCTATTTGCATCTAAAAATTCAACAAATTCTTTTAGACCATCTTTTGAAAGAAATGTTTTTTGCCTATAATCACTTTCATTATTTCCATTTTCAATTTTTTCTCGTTTATCAACGATAGAAAGTTTTATCCCTTTATTGAGAAATGCTAATTCTCGAAGTCGGGTTTCAAGAATTTCAAAATTATAAACAGTAGTTGTGAAAATGGAAGCATCGGGATAAAATGTAATTATCGTTCCAGTTTTTTCTGTTGTACCAATTTTTTTAACATCATAGAGTGGTTTACCGAATTCGTATTCTTGCTTATATATATATCCTTCTCTGTGTATTTCTGCAGCTAAATGGGATGACAATCCATTTACACAAGACACACCTACACCATGCAAACCTCCTGAAACTTTATATGAGTCCTTATCGAATTTTCCACCTGCATGAAGTACAGTCATTACAACCTCTAAAGCAGATTTTTGTTCTTTTTCGTGAAAATCTATAGGAATGCCTCGTCCATCGTCAATGACTGTTATTGAACAATCTGCATTTATAGAAACATCTATATTATTACAATATCCTACTAGTGCCTCATCAATGGAATTATCTACAACCTCATATACCAAATGATGTAGTCCTTTTGTACTTACATCGCCAATATACATTGCAGGTCGTTTTCTTACAGCCTCTAATCCTTCAAGAACCTGAATACTATCAGCAGAATATCCAGTTACGCCATTATTATTGTTTTCTATTTCAGCCATTTACATTTTATTTTTTTTCTAAAAAAGCAATGCCGAAATTAATAAATTATTACGATTTTACAAAAGAAATATTTTGTTTTGTTTAGGAATTTCTACGAACGGCTTGCTCTGTTAGAGCTATCTTTTTTTCATTCTATTATTTTTCACAAAAAGGTCGCTCCGCTGGAGCTGGTTTTGTTTTTGCGATTATATCTTTCTACAAACAGGTGGCTCCTTTGGAGCTTATTTTTTATTATTACATTTTACAACCAGCTTACTCTGCTGGAGCTATCTTTTTATCATTTTGCTGTTTTTTCCAAACAAGATGTCTTGTTGTGGCTTTTTGTTGTTTTTTGCTCCATAGGAGCATCATACTGTTTGTAAAATATGGCTCATATTTTTTTATAGTTCCGTAGGAGCGTCCTGCTATTTTGCGTTTTGTATCTACTCAACTCAATCCATTTGACAATCCTTCATTGGATAGAATATCAATAGATATAGGTGCAAGAAATAATGATGTAAGTCATAAAGAATTCTGAATTGCAAAATACCACGTATTTCAAATGAGATCATTTGCATTCAATTCCTATTGGACTTGTTATCAGCACAATAAAAAGTATTGAGTGCTTACTTTTTTATTTCTATTGAAGAAATTTTTATTTATTTGTAGTACATACTATGCAATCGGGCGAGTAGCTTTATCAAATCATACCGACAACATGTTGTCGTGAGCTGGGAAATATTGCGGCGATGTGAAAATGCTTTTCGTGTTTTTGTATGCACGGATTGCAAATCTGTGTTGACGGGTTATGCAAGGTTTAGATTTTTTTATTATGATTTTTATAAAGGACGTCTCCACAGTCCATCATCATCAGCACTTGCAAAAATGTAATGATCGTTAATTTCAATATTCTCAATATTAACATTAGAGGTTAATCCGTTGTTTATTTTAACCCAATTATCTCCATTGTCATCAGAAAAATAGACTCCACCACTTTCTTCTGATGAAATCCCAGCAAAAACATAATTACCGCTAATGGAGACAGAGGAAGAATATATATTTGAAGGCAAACCATTATTTATTGTGCTCCATGAACTTCCATTATTAGAAAAAAACACATTATCTGTTGTTCCAACAAAGATGTTTGTGCCTTTTATGGCTATTGATATTACATATTCTGAATCTAAAACACTTACTAAAGTCCAATTCATTCCATTATCATTAGAAGAATACAAACCTTCATCAGTTCCTGCATAAACAGTTGTACCATAAGAAACAAAAGTTGTTACTCGAACACCTGATAAATTAGACACAGACCAAGTATTACCACTATCTTCTGAGGTAAATATTAGATAACCTCCATTGTAAACGATTATATTTGGCTCATTTACATATAATGTATAAACATTTAAATAGGTCAAGTAATTATGCAAACCTTCTCCAATATTAGTCCAAGTCTTACCTTCATTTGCGGATACATAAATACCATCTTCATAAAATGGTGATGATGAAGAAGTACTTACATATAAATTATTGTTTGTAATATAAAAACTGGTAATACTGGTACCATTGGAAACTTCATTAGAAATGTTATTCCAGGTATTTCCATTGTCATTTGAAAAGTATAGATCATCTTCAAAGCCATACATAAGCTTATTTAAAGAGCATACAAAATCATCATAACCTCTATTGTCTGGAATATTAAGGATTTCCCATTGTTGATTTATGTTAAATCCATTTTCATCTTTTTTACAGCTTTGTGCAATTAATAGAATCATAATAAGAATAAACATGTAAATACTTGCATTTTTTTTCATAACTTAATTCTTTTTAATTAATTTTAATAACAATCATGGTTGTTATTATTCGATATACAAAAATAACATAAATTTTTATAAAAAAAATAAAATATTTATAAAAATATATTTTACTTGCAATTGGTCATAGTAGATAAAAGCATTATCTGCCATCGGTTAGGTGCATTTGTTACTTTTTTTGCAATATAAAACTGATTTCTTAATGTTTTTAAAGAATTGTTTCAAATCTTTTATTTAGTTGTTTGAGTTTAATAAATGTAAATGATTCTTCTGGAAATTTCAATTGCCAATCAAAATATGATTTAATTGCTTTATTATTCATAACCAAATTCACATACCATCCGAATGTAGTATGAGCATCTTGAAGTTTTATTAACCTACGATCAACATATAAGCCAACATCATCCAAGTTGTTTAACACATAAAAATCCATTTCCTCTGCTGTGTAGTATCCTTTTTCTGGGTATATTAGTTTAGGATATATCTTTTCTGTTTTATTAATGTCAATTTTAAATATTGGAATGTCATCATTTGTTTCAAACTTTACACTATTCGAATATAGAAGTGTAAATATTGTCATAACTTCCGCTTTGTTGAAATTTGAGGTAATTGATTGTATGAATGTTGCATTGTTAACAGAGTTCAGTTTCTTTATTTGGTAATATGCGAAATAGAATAAAAAAAATGTTATTAAAACATGTGTCGTATTTAATACAGTGTTTAATACTTCCATATTCAAAGCATTCATTAAAACCATATTCATAATCTACCAATATTCATTTTGTAACTAAACTGCTATTCTACAATACTTCATTTCCAAATATATGAAAAAAAAACAAACCATTTATTTCTTCTACAAAATATTACTCTTCTTTATGCAAATTATCAAAATTTCCATAGCTCAAAATCAGGGCTGTTCAATGCTAAATATCATAAATTTGAAAGATCTTGTTTTTAGGCATTTAAGAATTAGGTTTTAGAAAACAAAAAATCACAAATTATTGGAATTCATAATCTTAATAAAAAATAAAAATGACTATCAGGAATTTCGCCCAAAATTATTATCTTTGTGTGAAAAAATGAACCTATTTGAATTTACTAACAGATTTCCTGATGAATCTGCTTGCATTGCATACTTCAAGGAAACTCGCGACAAATTGGAAGTTGTGTGTACGAAATGTGGACATTCGGAACATTATTGGAAAAAGGACAGGATGTCGTATCAATGTAAGGATTGTGATAAACGAATTACTTTACGGAGCGGTACTGTTTTAGAAAATAGCAACTTGCCATATATTCTTTGGTTTAAGGCTATTCATTTGTTGACAACGACCAAGAAAACATTTTCAGCACTTGAAGTGCAAAGACAACTAAACCATAATTCTTATGAAGCAATATGGAAAATGCTTCATAAAATCAGAGAAGCAATGGGTAGACGGGATTCACGATATAACCTTAGCGAATATATCGAACTTGATGACGGCTTTTTTGAAACAGTTGACAAAGAAACCAAAGAGGAAGTCCGCAAGCGTGGCAGGGGAAGTCAAAAGCAGTCTAAGGTATTGGTGTTAATTGAATCTATCCCAGTTTTACCGGAGCAAAAAGCAAGCAAATACAAGCATAAGCCTGACAGAAAAGTAGGCCACGTAAAAATGATTGTAATGGAAAACCTTCAAGGCAAAAATATTAATGATAAAATGAAAGATCAGGTAAGCAAGGATACTTCAGCAATTTCTGATGCCTATAAAGGGTATAATAAACTTGAGGAAGTATTAAAATCCCATAAAGTAGTAAACACTTCAGAAATAAAGGAGGCACATAAGGTGTTGCCTTGGGTACATAGTGCTATAGGAAATGCAAAAAAAGTTCTTCAAGGACTTCATCATAGCATAGGTAAAGATTATCTTCAAAATTATTTAGACGAATTCTGTTATAAGTATAATCGACGCTACTTTGGAGACAAACTATTTGACAGGTTGTTGATAGCGTGTATTGAATTTGAATAGTCATTTGGGCGAAAAAGCTGATAGTCATTAAAATAAATATAGCATTGAACAGCCCTGAGCGCAAAATAAAATCATTTTTTAGTATAAACCGCTGTAACAGTTTCAATTAAAGTATTTTCTGAACTTTTCACTGGAATTTCTTCTACTGTATAACTCAATTCTATAGTTTTATAATTGTCGGAAACACTGCCTTGCCCAGAAATTACAAAACCTCCAGGAAGTGTTTGCTGTTCTATTGTCAAATTTGGATCGTCGAAAACTACGAGAGCAGATATATCATTATCTATTTGATAAAAATTGTCGATTAGAACTTTCGAGCTATCTATATCTAATGAAATATAAACACTATATTGAGTTTGTCCGTAGGTTGGGCTATCTTCAACACAATGCCAATCACCCTCAATATTTTCTCGTGGATCGTTACTATTAGGATTTAACAACTCTTCGTCGCAGGAAATAGTGGAGAGTAAGATTATACTCAAAATTATATAAGCGATTTTTTTCATTTCATCTAAAGTTTAACTATTTCTAAATTATTTTATAACAAATTTCTTTGAACAAAAATTGTATTAATTTGAAAATACTCAATAAAAATGAGTTTATTTCAAAAAAAAATACCGGAAAATTGAATCTATTGCAATTCAAAATCCGGTATCATTTTTCTTCAAATAGGACTATTTTGTTTTGTCCTGTGGTGGTTTCGAGATACTATCTCTCATTGTAGTATCTGCTTCAATATTTTTCATTTTCAGATAATCCATTATTCCAAGATTACCGCTACGGAATGCTTCTGCCATAGCAAGAGGAACTTCTGCTTCAGCCTCTATAACTTTTGCTTTCATTTTTTGTGCCAATGCTACGTTTTCTTGTTCTTCAGCTACTGCCATAGCTCTACGTTCCTCAGCTTTAGCCTGAGCAATATTCTTGTCAGCATTTGCCTGATCCATTTGAAGGACAGCACCAATATTTTTTCCTATATCAATATCAGCAATATCAATTGATAAAATCTCAAATGCAGTACCGGCATCTAATCCTTTAGCTAACACAAGTTTCGAAATAGAATCAGGATTTTCTAAAACTTGCTTATGGCTGTTGGAAGAACCTATGGAGGAAACAATTCCTTCTCCAACTCTTGCTAAAACAGTTTCTTCGCCTGCACCACCAACAAGTTGCTTAATGCTGGCACGAACAGTAACTCTTGCTTTTGAGATTAGCTGAATACCATCTTTTGCTACTGCTGTAACATTTGGAGTGTCAATTACTTTTGGATTTACAGACATTTGAACTGCTTCAAAAACATCTCTACCTGCTAAGTCAATCGCCGTAGCCATTTTGAAATCAAGTTCTATGTTAGCTTTTTGTGCCGACACAAGGGCATGAACAACTTGCGGTACTCTACCGCCAGCAAGAAAGTGTGCTTCCAGATCGTTTCTATGTAGTATTAGTCCGGCTTTTGTTCCTTCAATCAATGCCGTCACAATGACTGATGGCGGGACTTTCCTCCATCGCATTAAAACTAATTGTAACAAAGATATTCTAACTCCTGAAACAAGTGCAGAAAACCATAAGCCAACCGGAATAAAGTATAAAATTATCCATAAGCCAATGAGGGCTGCTACTATTATTACAATATAAAAAATCATTCCATCCATATTAATTTGTTTTTGGTTTTACAATAATTTTAGATTTTTCTATTTTTACTATTTCGATATCAGTATTTTCGTCGATGAACTGCCCTGTTGAGCTGGCTTCCGTTGAAGTATCATTTATTAAAACATGTCCTATCGGAGCAAGACGGGTAATTGATTTGCCGAAATCTCCAACTTTAAACATTGTTTCATTTTTTGTATTTACCTGACTTTCAATTTTGGCATTAAGCATTAGTTTTTTCCAGGTTTTTGTTTTTAATGAAAGGTAAATTATTACAATTATAAATATTGATGTACCTATTAGAATATAGTGTCCAATTTGAGTTCCGAATATATCGTATGAGAAATAAATTCCTCCTGCAACCAATAGTGCTCCACCGATTCCGGCAAATGTAAGCCCCGGAACAACAAGAAATTCTAAAATTAATAATAGAATCCCTAATACAATTAATAAAACTATCCCAAGAATTGTCATATTATTCAATTTTTGTTATTAATCCGCGATCCGATAAAGCTTCTCGCATTGGTTTTAGTTTTGAGTAAATATCTTTTTTTACATCGCATTTCCCTTTAATATGGGCTAAATATGTGCATTGTTCTGCTTGAACTGAATCATGTTTGCAAATTTGAATAAGAGAATCTACAACATAATTATATTCATTAATTTCATCATTATACAATATTAAAAATTTATGTTCGGAATCCAAGCTTTTGTTTGATTTCTTTTCTGCTATTTTCTCTTTTGTATTCATTCTTCTTCTTACTTATTAGTTATCAGTCTCTTAGCTTCATCAATCGATATTTTTTTATCGCCTTGAAATGCAACTATGAACGCATCTTTTATTCCATTATTTCTGGCTTCATTCTTAAAAGTTGTTGCATCATTGAAATTTTGAAACTGGTTTTTTAAAAATACATATGTCTTTTGGTTTGTTTTGAAGTAGCTAAGTTGGTATTTTTTTTCTTTTTCAAATTTTAGTCTGTAATTTTCAATATCGAATGTCTCTTTATAAACTCCTATTTGTATTCTAAATACAATTTTATTTTTATTAATTACTTGGTTATCATTAATATTTTCAATAGTACCATTATATTTTGCAAATGTATCAATTTCATTCTTATTTAGAAAAATATTTGCATTTTCTATAGTTGTTTTCTTTCCATGCAAAATGGCTTTTATATAGGCATCTTGTGTTCCTAAATTTGCAATTTCGTTGCGTTTTTTTTCAGCAGTTTCGAAATCGCTAAAAACTCCTGTTGAATATCGTTTTTGCCCATTTGGCAATGTTTCAACTATTACGGGCTTAATGTTTTGAAGCACTTCCTTTTTTATGTCTTTAATATAAACTCCCATTTGAACAACAAAAAAACATTCTAAGTTTGTTTCAAGTTTTGTACGACTACTTGGAACTAAGTTTCCTTCACTATCGAAATTTACGAAATACATAGAAGTATCAAGTTCAACAGTATCGAATTTAACTATTGGTTTTTGTAAATCTGATAGAAAATTCAATTGTTTAACAAAATTTCGATAATCATATTTCAAGTCGTTGTTTTGACTATTTAGATGCAGCAGCAACTTGGCTGGATTTTCTACAAATTTCAAAATGTCTTTATTTGAATTCTTTTTGATAAAGGCATTTTCAATTTCCTTAAGTTCAATAATTTCATTACGGATTTTGCGAGATAATATATTGCAATTATTTGTCAATGTTTTTAGTGTGGAGACTAATTTTTCGGTTTGCGATTTTTCATTTTCAGTTTTTGAATGCTTAAATTGCTCATTACTTTTTTTATGAAGATTACTCTGATTTTCTATTTCTCCTTTCAATTCATATTCTTTTGTTTTATAAAAATCGTGATAATAATTGAATTTTATAATCATAATTTTCAAACTATCTAAAACAGCATTAATTTCTATGCTGTTATCAGTTGTAGTATAATTTGTGTTAGTCAATATTTTTTCAGTTGTGTTATCGATGAATTGCATTTCTGAAATTGCAATTAGACTTTTCCCATTTACCCGTAATTTTTCACTATTTTCATTTAATGATATTGTAAAAACAGAAATTCTGGTTTTGTCGGTCATTCTGTTCGATGCAAATGTTGCTGTATTTTTTTCATTGTTTAAAACAAAAAGAAAGTCGTCGTGCGGAGTATTTATCGGAAAGTTTAAATTCGTTGGTTCTGACCATGTGTTTTCTACACTATCAAAAGTTGTTTTGAATATGTCATAGCCTCCCATACTGTTATGGCCTTTCGACGAGAAATATAAAGTTTTTCCATCGGTGTGTAAAAATGGAAAAGCATCGTCATATTTTGTGTTTATTATTTCGCTAAGTTTTTGAGTTTGTGTCCATTTATTTTTTTTGAGCTTTTGCTTAACAACTATATCTAAACCGCTTCTATTGAACCATGATGAATAATATATAATATCGGATTTTTCAGAATAAAAAATTATTTCATTTTGATATTGTTGATTGCTTTTAATCCTCAATTTTTCATTTATACTAAAAAACTCTTTTGGTTTTGGTGTAAATTTTCCACTAAAATTTATTCGGTAAGCTCTGAAAAAATCGTCATTTTTGATGGAAACATTTTTTATTGTTTTAAGTTTTTTCACGGATTTAGTAATTTCCATACCATTTTGGCACATTTCTATTTGCCTGATTGTTTCAAAATTAGCTGCATCTTTTCTTTTAGCTTTTTGCAAGAATTTTTCATAATATACTTTCGCTTTATCAAACTGATATGTAAGATGATACGATCTGGCAAGATAAAAATAAGCATTTGCCGGCACAATTCCAGTGATGGCAATTTTCAAATATTCCTGCGACAAATTGATATGTTTGTTAGTTTCAACCAAACAAACTCCATAATAATAATTTAACAAAGCGTCATTGGGCTCCAAAGATAGCAAGTGGGAAAATGTTTCAACTGCTTCATGGTATTGTTTTTTATTGAAAAACTTTAAAGCAACTTTGTAGTTATCTAAGTTTAAAAAGTCAATTTTTTGAGAAAAACAGTTTAAATTTGGAAAAAGCATTAGACTAACAATGAAAGTAAAAATAACTATATATTGTTTTCTGTTTTTCATTTGTCCGAACTATTTTCACACAAATATACAATATTTTTTTAAATTCCTGCAAATGTGAAGATTAAATATTAATTTGTGAAAAACTTAATTTTATCAAAGTATTCTTATAAGGATTAATTATTTTATAATTAACATCAAGTATTAGCTTTTGTTTTTTATGTAAAAAAAAAGCCCAATAGGTTGTCTATCAGGCTTTTTAAACGAAAATCAATATCTTTTTTCAGAATCCAAATTTTATTTAGGAATTTCTTTTAATGGTTTACACTTCATATCCTTTGTTTTTCCTTCTTGTCGTAATTTTAGAATACCATCTTCAATTTTTGCACGAAATTTTTTAACTCCTTTTTCTGTATTAATAACAAATTCGCCGGTGTTTGAAAGTTCATATTTTTTGTCCTTTTCAAGCGTTTGATTACCTTTACCTATATTAAAAATTCCTCCCCCTTTTATTTCAATCCAAGCGCCTTTTCTTCCGAAGCTCCAAATTCCAACAATGTCTTGTGCCAAAGTTTCAGAAACATAGGTGCTATCAAAACTATCACTTTCACCGTTTTCGTTAGAAGAATTTGTATTCCCACCGCCGCAGGAAACAAAAAATGAAATGCTTAGTATCAAGCTTAATAAAATGCCAATTTTTTTCATACTATTTTTTTTTTGCTTACTCTAAATCAGTTTTCAGCACCCCTGTAACTCATTAATATTCAATAATAAAAAATAAAATATTCTTAATTAGATAAAGCACAAAATTAAAAAATATTTTGTTTCACAAACAAAAACTATAAATTATTTTGGTTTAATCTTAATTTGATGTCCAATTTTAAATAATTGCCAATTTCCTATTTAGCAATGAACATGCTTCAAAATAGGAGCAAGTTTGTAAGTTATGACATATTTCTCTCATGAAATAGGCTGCTATAAAAAAAGATTTGTTCCAATTTGTATAGTGCAAAGCACACAATCCGAAAAATAATTATTACTTTCGCATTCAATAAAAATAAATTAATTATTAAATATTTGTTATGAAAAAAATTACAGTTATTGGTGCCGGAAATGTTGGAGCAACATGCGCTAATGTAATAGCACATAAAGAATTAGCTCACGAAGTTGTTTTAGTTGACATAAAAGAAGGAGTAGCGGAAGGAAAAGCCTTAGATATTTGGCAAACTTCATCGATAAACAATTTTAACTCTCGTGTAGTTGGGAGCACTAATGATTATTTAAAAACTAAAGGATCAGGAGTTGTAGTAATAACTTCAGGTGTGCCGAGAAAACCGGGAATGTCGAGAGACGATTTGATAAAAACCAACGCTAATATTGTTAAAGACGTAACCGAAAAAGTTGTAAAATATTCTCCTGATGCAATCATCATTGTTGTATCAAATCCGTTAGATGTAATGACTTATGCAGCATATCAAGCAGCAAACAAATCGTCAAGCAAAGTTTTTGGAATGGCAGGAATTCTTGATACAGGACGATACAGAGCGTTTATAGCTGAAGCACTATGTGTTTCTCCAAAAGATGTTCATGCATTGCTTATGGGTGGACATGGCGATACTATGGTTCCATTGCCAAGATATACTTCTGTGAATGGAATTCCAATTTGTGAATTGATGGGAGAAGACGAAATCAACAAAATTGTTGATAGAACCAAAAAAGGTGGTGGTGAACTTGTAAACCTTATGGGAACTTCAGCATGGTATGCTCCCGGGGCAGCGGCTGCTCAAATGGTTGAAGCAATTGTTGACGACCAAAAAAGAATTTTCCCTTGTTGTGCAAAACTTAATGGTGAATACAATTTATCAGATGTTTTTCTTGGAGTTCCTGTCAAACTTGGTGCAAACGGAATTGAGGAAATTATTGAAATTCAGCTTAATAATGATGAAAAGAAACTATTGACCGATTCTTCAAATTCTGTAAAGGGTGTAATGAAAATTCTTGATGGCATGGAATTGTTTTAATATTATATTACAGAAAAAAAAATCTGTAACAAAAAAAAGCCCCAATCTGTTTTTCGATTGAGGCTTTTTTTTATAAATAGGATTTCTAATTATTTTGCAATTGTAAAATATTTCGATTGATTTGCTTCATTGGCAGACAAGCTATATATATAGGTGCCGGAACTTAAATTGTTAGAATTGAATTTGATTGAATGATTGCCTGCTGAAAATTCAGTATTGGCTAGTTCATAAATCATTTCACCAAACAAATTGTACACACACAATTTCACATTAGTTTTTTCAGAAATATAAAATGGGATTTCTGTAAAATCTGAAAACGGATTAGGAGTATTTTGTAATAAAGTTGTTTTGTTTTCAAACGAAAGTTTAGAAACTATGCTTATCGCATCTTTTGAGTAAAGATTGTTTCCTTCGAGCCATGAATTTATATTTATTCTATTTTCTGTAGTGTTAATTTTATTCCAAATTTTAATTGTAAATTCTTGGTTTTCAGAAATATTTTCAGAAATTTCTTTAGTTGAAAAATCGTCTCCCCAAATTGCAATTGCCATATTTTGTCCATCGAAAACTGAAGCTCCAATTAGTTCTTCGTTTTGGTTAAATACCCCAATTTCATCGCCATTTTCTGGTCTGATTTCCCAAGCTGAAAGAGGAATTCCAAGTGTCATATTTTCTCCACTATAGAGAAAACTATTATATTCTTGGAGTAATGGTTTGCTAAAATTTGCTTTCGCAACATTTGCTGTATTTGATGGATAAAATAAAGTTGCCGAGTTGTTCATTTTTATTTGGTAACCTTTTCCGGGGACCATATTTCCAATTCCGTTTACATTCCAAACCGGCCAATATACACCGCCAATTTCATTTTTTACTATTTCAACATCAGATACTATTGTGCTCAACATATCGACAATTGAGGCAGAGGATTGACGCAAATATCCAATAATTCCCCATCCTGTGTTTATGGTTATTCCTGTAGTTTCGGGTACGGCTGCAATTCCATCTATATTAAGTTGTGCAGAATTTATCATTTTTGCTTGATATCCTTTACCGATTACCATATATCCAATATTATTGATACCCCATGCCGGCCAATAAACTTCTCCAATCTCACTTTTTACAATTTCAGTTTCAGAGACAATATTTGCAAAAACATCATTTATAAGAGGTGTGAATGGGTTTATATAAGTTGAAAAAATATTCCAACCTAATGTCAAATTAATAGCTTGAGTTTCAACAGTTAAAGCAATTAAGGATTGGATTCCACTCATACCATTAATAACAAAGGTATTTGAATTTGGAAATGAACCGGACATGTCGTAAGTTGCTGTTGCTATATGCTCAGAATTTGAAGAGGCATCCCATAAAATCCAGGTAAATTCTTCGCCACCAACAAAACCATCGTTTCCAATATCGACACCCCATGCAGAAAGTGCTTCGTTTGCACCGGTGTATTCAATGTATCCGGCGCAAGCTAAAGTTCCGAGAGAATCGAAAAACACGCCAATGTAATCCCCAATATCAATTTGAATTCCATCAATTGTAATTGCAGATGAACCTGGAACTAATACAGTATGATTGCTTGAAGTTAAAGTGTAGCTCCAGCTTGGTGCAAAAATAGTTTCGTAAATTGTGAAAGAATTTGGTTTAGTTAGAAATCCATCTGCTAAATTTTCGAAATTAACATCCCAGAGACCAAGTGGTGCTGCTACAGGAATAGATACTTCAAAATCTAATAAAGTTTCGCTTGTAGGATTAATAGTTGTTCCATAAATGGTTGAGCTACCCTGATTGAACCATACAGTTTGGGTTCCTTGCAGGAAGTGTGTATTTTGTCCGCTTAAGGAAACAGTTAATGATTCGCCTTGACTGGCACTGTTAGGATTAACCGAAACTAATTGACTTAAAACTGAGGCATCTATTGAAATATCATCAACTGCCCAAGCATAATCCCATACACCGACATATCTGAATCTTATCCAAACAGAAGGCTCATTTTCTGCATATTGCGAAATATTAATGTTTAGATTTGCATTAGAAATGGCTCCATTTCCAACATTTGTGTTTACTTCAATGTATGACCAATTAATACCGTCTGTACTAATGCCTATATATGTACTTTCAAAACCTTGATATCTTCTGAAAATTTGTTCGCAAGATAAGACTATATTCGTATAGCCAGAGAAATCAATAGAATTGGAAATAGTAATACTTGCATCTTGAGTACCTCCATTGGATCCAACACCATCGGAATCGAACAAAGCAAAACCATTTGAATATGTTGATGAATAGAAGGGAAGAGTAATATTCGGAACAGCGCTGTTGTTTGTAATTACCCAATTCTGATTGTCGTTTGTTTCGTTTGAAATTATCCAATCTGAACTGTTTGAGAAATCGTTAGTCCACAAAACATTGGAATGTACATTTTGGTTCAATACAATTGCAAAGAAACCTATCAGTGAAAAAAATAAAAACCTTTTCATACTTCTTAATTTAATTTATTATTTCTACAAATATATTAATACTATTTGATTATTGAAACAATTATTAATATTTTAAAAATTTATGTAACTAATTCTATTTTAGTTTTGTAGTTTTTTGTATAAAGTGGCTCTAAATTGGACTGCTTGAATCAAGCACATTTTTTCATTGCGAAGCAATTAACTGTACAAAAGTAACGATAAAATTCTAAGCCGAGACCAAAGTAAATTTACAACTTTTTTAAACTATACTCAGAGTTTTTTATCAATTTCGGAATTTCTATATAAAAGAAATATTTTCGCTAACTTTGCTGTTATATCAATAAGATCGAAGGAATCATCCAAATTTTCTCCAACAGAAATACAAGCATGTTTTTCCTAGAATACAAGATCGTGAAAATATAATTGATTAGCTATTTTTTCAGCCAATTTTTCGCTTCCGGGTCTCATATATGGAACAAAACCAAAACCGTTTTTTACAAAATAGTTTGCTCAGGATGAATATTTAAAAAGATATTATTTAATTTTTTTTCATCGTGAAAATCAGCAGATTGTGTAAGCGCAATTAACTCGTTGGGATGAGCATGTATTACAACTTTCTCTTTGGAGTTAGTCTTTGCAAGCATATTATGAATAGACAAGTGAGTCGGTAATTCAGAAGCAGGAGAGATGTTGCCTTGATTATCAGATAGTTTGTAGCTTTTGTAGCTTTTTCCAAATTCATCGATTTGCAACAAACAAATATTTTCTCTTGGCAATTTGGTACTATCTCACATTCTGGAATTAGCAGCAGAAATTAAAAAATTATTGTTTGCAAGAAAAGGATATATTTTATTAAAGTTTTTATTATCAATAAGTTTGCTCTCCGGGATGTTGAAAATTGTTTCCTGCATTTTTTTATGCCCATGATCTTTCCCAAATATAGCCTGAAATCTCTGCAATTTTATCTAATAATTTTTTAATGTTTTCTGAGAGTTTCATCTATTTTATACTGAGAATTAATATTGAATAGACTAAATATTGTTTATCTGATTGGTTTTCAACATCTTAATCGACAGTAATGGTTTTTGTTTGGCACTCGTTTAAATCTATAATGAAATGCCAAAAATTAGGATTGCCAACAATTCCGCTTTTTTGATTAACTTTAATATCATGGGTTCCTTCTAATAAATCAACGGTTTTATCTTTATAGCCGCCCATAAAAATATAATTCAGAGTATCGTTGTTGATGCTTATTTGGAGCGAATCTTTTGTTGCATTGTTTATTAAAACTGAGCCTTCATTATTTTTTTTACAATCTTTAAAACAAGAAATACAAAGCATACTTAGCAATATTGCTACGAAAAATAATTGTTTCATTTTTTTCAATTTGGGTTTTATTTATCTTTAAAATTAGTGCTAATCTTTTTGAGAAATTCCTGACCGTTGTCAGGTCTAAAATACTTGTAAACAATTTTGCCATAGCTGAATTAATAAAGCTTTGTTAAGTATGAAAAATCAGGAAATCTATGGCGTTTTCTAATAAAATCATTTACTTACGTTTAATGCTCATTTGTTTTTTCTCTGTCATTTCATTTGCAAATCCTTCATGTCCAATTTCTTTAATTCTGTTGATGCAAGCTTTTCTATCAGAATTAAAAATATACCCAAATACTTTCGACATAAAATTGTTGTAATATTTACATTCTTCAATGGGCATAAGTTTACAGTCTGCGCAACTTTCATAGTTGTTTTCTATGCAACATTTTCTGACTTTACACCAGGATGCTTTTTCATTGTCATGACAGCCCGGGCAACTACCTTTTTTATGTTTTTTGCATTCAGCACAATAAAGCCCGCAGTATGCAACGAGTTTTTCATTTACTTCGATTTGCTTTTCCATACTTTATTTTTTGGTTATCAAAAACATTTTAGGAATAGAAACTGTGAAAAAGATTCTGAGCTAAACTCTCATCTCAAATTTCAAATTTATAAGGTTTTATTTCACAATTCTTATTTTAAGTTCTTCTTTCTTTTTGCTGAAACCAACTGATATTGCTGCGCCTTCTTTCAATTGAGCCTGAATAATAATTTCAGCCATTGGATCTTCAATATGCTTTTGTATTGCCCTTTTCAGCGGACGAGCACCAAATTTGCTATCATAACCTTTTTCAGAAAGGAAATCTTTTGCAGCAGGCGAAATTTTCATTTTGTAGCCCAGCATTTCTATTCTATCAAATAATCCCTTCAATTCAATATCAATAATTTGATGAATATGTTTTCTTTCGAGCGAATTAAAAATAATTACATCATCAATTCTATTTAGAAATTCAGGAGCAAAGGCTTTTTTCAATGCTTTTTGAATAACACTCTTCGCATGCACATCATCAGGTTCGTCAGTTTTGAAGGCATATCCAACACCTCGTCCAAAATCTTTCAATTCTCGTGAACCAATATTTGAAGTCATTATAATAATTGTATTTTTGAAATCGACTTTACGACCCAAGCTATCAGTAAGTTGACCTTCGTCGAGAACTTGAAGTAAGAGATGAAATACATCGGGATGAGCTTTTTCAATTTCGTCTAACAAAACAATTGAATATGGTTTTCGACGAATTTTCTCAGTCAATTGTCCTCCTTCTTCGTATCCTATATAGCCCGGAGGAGCCCCAACCAAACGTGAAACCGAGAATTTTTCCATATATTCGCTCATATCAATTCTGATAAGAGAATCTTTAGAATCGAATAAATATTGCGACAATATTTTGGCAAGATGGGTTTTTCCTACACCGGTTGGTCCTAAAAAAACGAAAGTGCCAATAGGCTTATTTGGGTCTTTCAATCCGGCACGATTTCTCTGAATGGCTTTTGTAATTTTACTAATAGCTTCGTTTTGTCCAATTACTTCTGATTTTATTTCATCATCCATTTTCAAAAGTCGCGAACCTTCGGCCTGTGCAATTCTCTGAACCGGAACACCAGTCATCATTGCTATAACTTCTGCAATTTTTTCTTCATCGACGGTCTCTTTATTTTTAGACAATTCCTCTTTCCAATTTTCCTTTTCTCTGTCAAGTTCAGCAATGCTGTCTTTTTCTTGATCGCGGAAACTCGCAGCCAACTCAAAATTTTGCTTTTTCACTGCTGCAATTTTGTCTATTTTAACTTGCTCGATGTGTTTTTCTAATTCTTCAAGTTTTTTTGGAACATTTACGTTTGTGATATGAACCCTTGATCCGGCTTCGTCTAAAGCATCAATTGCCTTATCGGGCAAATGACGGTCGCTCACATATCTCATTGTAAGGTCAACGCAGGCTTTTAGCGCCTCGTCAGTATAAATTACATTGTGATGATCTTCGTATCTATCTTTAATATTTTGAAGAATTTCAATAGATTCGTCTCTTGAGGTAGGTTCAACAATTATTTTCTGGAAACGTCTTTCGAGTGCTCCGTCTTTCTCAATATATTGCCTGTATTCATTTAAAGTTGTTGCTCCAATACATTGAATTTCGCCACGAGCCAGAGCTGGTTTTAACATATTTGCAGCATCAAGGGAACCCGAAGCACCACCGGCTCCAACTATTGTGTGAATTTCGTCAATGAATAAAATAATATTCGAAGTTTTAGACAATTCATTTAAGATGGCTTTCATACGTTCTTCGAATTGTCCGCGATATTTTGTCCCTGCTACTATCGATGCCAAATCTAATGTAATCACACGTTTCCCGAACAAAATTCTTGAAACTTTTTTCTTAATAATTCGAATTGCTAATCCTTCGGCTATCGCCGATTTTCCAACTCCCGGTTCGCCTATCAAAACAGGATTATTCTTTTTTCTTCGACATAAAATCTGAGCTAAACGTTCAATTTCAATATCTCTGCCTACTATAGGATCTAATCTGTTTTCGATGGCGGCCTGTGTAATATCTATTCCAAAATTGTCTAAGACCGGAGTTTCTGCTTTGTTTTGTGATTTTTGTTTTTTAGAATCGTCGCTTCCCTCTTTGTCTTTTCTCTCTGGGCTGTCGTCTTCAATATTCGACGAAGCCTGAGGATTAGACATAAAATCTTTCACAGCATCGTAATTCAATTTGTTTTTGCTTAATATTTCTGTTACCATTTCGTTTTCGTTTCTAATAATTGCTAATAATATGTGTGCCGAATTGATTTCTGACTGATTCAATCTTCTTGCTTCTAAATAAACTATTTTCAATACTCTCTCGGCTGATTTTTTCAAAGGAATATTATCTCTATTTTCGCTAATTACAACATCCTTCCTCCTGATATTTTTTTCTATTTCTCTTCTAACTTTCTTAATGTCAGTACCTAAATATTCCATTATTTCAATTGCAAGTCCTTTTCCTTCTCTTAGAATACCCAGAAAAAGATGCTCTGTGCCAATAAAATCGGTTCCTAACCTAATTGCCTCCTCCTTGCTAAATCCTAAAATTTTTTTAACCTTAGGTGAGAATTTTGCATCCATATAAATATAATTAATAATACCTTACTTTCATTATAAATTTACTATGAAACTCTATTTCATATTAAATATTCTGTGCAAAAATACAAGTTTTTTTCAGTAGTTAGATTTTTAGTTAAAAATTGGCTAAATCTTTTTTTGAGGTGCTGGAAAATAACTTTCATCCTATAATTATGAAATATCATGTTCAGTTTATTGTCCTATCATTTACTTTTGTCTTGATTTTTGTTTCTTTTTATCAAGAGAAAGAAAATAAAATTAATCTAAATTGTTAATATTCAGTACGTAATAACATGTAAAAATGCAAATCGGACTTTTAGCCTTTTACAAATTCAATTTACCTTTAGATGGCAAAAAAGGCTATTTTCATGAAACTTTTGAAGAGTTTGTTTCCTAAGGTTTTCGAAGAACTGCCTATGATAATGCAATTTTGCATTTTAGCGTACAGATAGCTATCACCAAAACATTTCTCTCCAGCACCTCAAAAAAAGATTTAGCCCTAATATATGATTAAAAGCAAAATATAGTTTTATCTATTAAAAAATAAGAAATTCTGCAAACGGAAATTACGAAATAGAAATACTAAAAAGCATCGTAAAAAAAAATGTAAAAATACAAGTAATTCTTACTGATATTTAATTACTTTTGCATTTTAGTAAATTGAAATAATGTTGTTTTGTAAAAGTATGAATCATAGCAATTTACATAAAATTATATAATTGTTAAACTATGCAAGAAGAGGAACGAATAGTCAGGATAAACATTGAGGAAGAAATGAAAACAGCATACATTGATTATTCAATGTCTGTTATAGTTTCGCGTGCATTGCCTGATGTACGAGATGGGATGAAACCTGTTCATAGAAGAGTTTTGTTTGGGATGAACGAATTGAGTTTATATGCGAATAAACCTTATAAAAAATCAGCCAGAATAGTTGGAGAGGTTCTTGGAAAATATCACCCACACGGCGATTCATCCGTATATGAAGCAATGGTTCGTATGGCTCAAACATGGTCGTTGAGATATCCATTGGTTGACGGGCAAGGAAATTTTGGTTCAATAGACAACGATAGTCCGGCTGCAATGAGATATACAGAAGCCCGACTACAAAAAATTGCTGAAGATACATTAGTCGATCTTGATAAAAACACAGTTGATTTTCGACTAAATTTCGATGATTCGATGGAAGAGCCAACTGTTTTGCCTACAAAAGTTCCAACACTTTTAATAAATGGTGCATCAGGAATTGCAGTAGGAATGGCAACAAATCTTCCACCACATAATATTGGAAATGCTATAGATGCTATTGTTACATATATTGATAACAGAGATATAGATATAGATAGCTTGATTGAAAAAATTGTAGCTCCCGATTTTCCAACAGGTGGTACTATTTATGGTTATCAAGGTGTTATAGACGCATATCACACCGGACGAGGAAGAATTGTTCTACGATCGAAAACAGAAATTGAAATAACAAAGTTGGGGAGAGAGAGAATAGTTGTAACTGAAATTCCATATCTGGTCAACAAGGCTGAATTAATTAAAAAAATTGGCGAATTAGTCAATGAGAAAAAAATTGATGGTATCTCATATGCAAACGATGAATCGGATAGAAAAGGAATGAGAATCATTATTGATTTGAAAAAAGATGCTATTTCAAACGTTGTTTTAGCAAAACTTTTCAAATATACTCAACTTCAAACATCTTTCAGTGTAAACAATATAGCCTTAGTTAACGGAAGACCTAAATTACTGAATCTGAAAGAAATAATTACACATTTTGTAAATCATAGGCACGAAGTAATTGTACGAAGAACTCAATTTGAATTAGATGCTGCCGAAAAAAAGGCACATATTCTCGAAGGACTTCTTATTGCTCTTGATAATCTTGATGCTGTAATTAATTTGATTCGCTCATCGAAAACACCTGAAGAAGCACGAATTGGCTTGATGAACAATTTTGAATTGACAGAAGCTCAGGCTCGTGCCATTCTTGATTTGAGACTACAAAAACTCACAGGTTTAGAAAGAGATAAAATTAAACAAGAATACGATGAGATAATGAAATTGATTGCCGGATTGAAAGAAATTTTGGCAGATGAGTCTATACAAATGAACATTATCAAAACAGAACTTCTTGAAATTAAGGAAAAATATAATGACAAAAGAAGGACTGAAATAATTTATGCATCTGAGGATATTAATCCTGAGGACTATTATTCTGATGACGAAATGGTTGTTACAATTTCTCATATGGGATACATAAAACGTACATTATTATCAGAATTCAGAACACAAAACCGAGGTGGAGTTGGAGCAAAAGCAAGTAATACTCGTGGCGAAGACTTTTTGGAAAATATGTTTATTGCCACAAATCATAACACAATTCTGTTTTTTACTGATAGCGGAAAATGTTTTTGGCTTAAGGTTTACGAAATTCCGGAAGGTACTAAAACCTCTAAAGGGCGAGCTATTCAGAATATTTTAAATATTAGCAGCGACGACACAGTCAGGACATTTATTAATGTAAAAAATCTTAACGACACAGAATATATCAACAACAACAATATTGTTCTTTGTACCAAAAAAGGAGTAATTAAAAAGACCACACTTGAAGCATATTCCCGTCCACGTCAAAACGGAATTATTGCAATAAACATTAAAGACAACGACCGATTGATTGAAGCCAAACTTACCAATTCGAATCAAGAAATAATGTTGGCAATAAAATCCGGAAGGGCAATTCGCTTCAACGAAAGTATAGTGAGAGCAATTGGTAGAAATTCACAAGGAGTAAAAGGAATAACACTTGCAGGCGAAACAGATGAAGTAATTGGAATGGTTTGTGCCGATATCGATGCAGATCAAGGTGTTTTGGTAGTTTCAGAAAATGGCTTCGGAAAACGCTCGAAAATAAGTGATTATAGAATCACAAATAGAGGTGGAAAAGGAGTAAAAACTATTAATGTTACAGAAAAAACCGGAAATCTGATTGCAATAAAAGGTGTCTCCGATAAAAACGACCTGATGATCATAAATAAATCGGGAATAACTATTCGGCTTTCTATTGACAATCTGAGAGTTATGGGTAGAGCAACGCAAGGAGTGAAACTCATAAATTTACGAGAAGGCGATTCTATTGCTGCTGTTGCTGTAGTTGAAAATACAATTGTTGAAAATCAGGAAGTTGATAGCGACATTTCATTATCTGAAGATGCATCTACTGAAAGTAACATTGATAGCTCATCTTTAGAAAACGAAAATCTCACTTCCGAATCAAGCGATGAATAACTTTAATAAGTCAAACTAAAAATAAATCAAAAAACTTATTTCTAATTATTAAAATGTTTTTTATGAAAAAGCTCGTATTATTTATGATTATTGCTTTAACAACAAGTATTGTTTCTGCACAAAATCCAAAGGTAGTAAGTGCATACAACTACTTAAAGTATGGTCAAGTGGAAAAAGCAAAGGAAGCAATTGACAAAGCAATTGTGCACCCAAAAACTATTAATAAAGCTAAAACCTGGTGGTATTGCGGAAATGTTTATCAAGCAATTAGCGATAGCTGTATGTACAAGAAAAATGAAAAATTCTGTAGTCTATCAGAGAATCCATTAGATTTTGCTTTTGATTCTTACATTAAAGCTATGGTTTTGAATTTTAAAGATCCAAAATGGCATACATTAGATATCGTAAATAACGAAACCGATATGAAGGCATTCGGTATGCTTCTAAACAACAGAAAAACCAAATATGACAATCCACAAATATTTGCAGATATATTTATGAATCGTTTCCCAAATCTCGCTAATTCGTATGTAAACAAAGGAGTAGCTGAATTTCAAAGTGCAGACCCAAAAGAAAATGATAAAGCAGTTAAATCTTTCGAAACATCACTATTTTTATCTTCAGCAACTGGTAAAATGGATACAACAATATTCTATTATACTGCTCTCGCTGCACAAAAAGTTAAAGACTATGAAACATCGAATGAGTATTTTGCACAGTCAATAAAATTGGAATACGGGAAAGCAGACTTTGATAAAGCAAATATATATAAATCATATGCAAATAATTATAAAAACCTTGGCGACACTGCAAAGTATCTGGAGTATTTGAACAAAGGAATAGAAACTTATCCGGATGCAAGCGAACATCTTGTGGTAGAGCTTATTAATTACTTTATTGATGCTAAAAAAACCGATGATGCTTTGAATTACCTAAAAATTGCCATTGCAAGAACACCAAACAATTCAAGTTATCTTTACAGTTTGGGAGCTACTTACGAAAAGAAGGGGTATGTCGATAGTGCAATAATGTCATATTCAAACGCAATTGAAATCAATCCTAATGATTTAAGTTCACATTACAATCTTGGTGCTATTTATTACAATGATGCTGTGAATCTTTTCAATACTTTGAATGATATTCCGCCAGACCAACAGAAAAAATATGATAAAGCAAAAGCTGATGCAAAAGCATTTTTTGCAAAATCACAACCATATTTCGAAAAAGCTCACGAAATAGACTCGGAAGATTATAATACAATCGTAAGTTTAGTTGAAGTATATGCCCGATTGAGTATGTATGAAAAATCTAAAGAAATGAAGGCTAAATTAGAGGCTTTGAAATAATCAAAAGCAAGCCAAACAAATTGAGGGGAAATGGGCATTTATGCTTATTTCCCCTTTTTTTTGCTTGATGTAATGCTCAAAAACGTGTAATCAGCTTAAAGAGTTAAACTCCTCAATTCTATTATCAGAATAGAAAATCAAAACTTTTTCAACTTTAGTTTGCTTTTTAGTATCGATAGTTTCATTGCTAATTAACTCATTTTCAACAATAGGAGTGGGCTTAGTCAAATTCAACTTTTGCTTAGCCTCTACAGATTTATCAAGTTCGTCAATGTTTCTAAATGGAATTGTATTCGAGATTTGGTTTTTGTACATTTCACCTTTGCCTATCATTAGCCAATTAGCATCAATTTCATTATAGCGTTTAAGAAATTTTGATATAAAATCGAAACTGGGCAAATTTCTCCCCGATAGGATATGAGAAATACTTGCCCTATTTACATTTATTGAGTCGGCTAACTTTGCCGAAGTAATGTTATTTTCTCTAATAAACCTTTCAATTCTGCTTTTCATAGCATAAAATTTTTGCTTACAAATGTAACATATGTTTTGCTTACAAATGTAACTAATATTAAATACTTTTAAGTTTACATATGTAATTCGCAAATAATCAATAATTATCCTAATTAAAAAATATAGCTGAGTAGGGCATAGGAAAATTTCATTAGTTTATGTAATTATAAAACTTATTAGGTAAGCTATTTTGTTGAATTATAAATATATAAATTAAAATGTATAATTATTACATATGTTTATGAGGCAATTTTTTGTATAATATTAGCCGAATTAAACATTTAATTTAACTTATTATATTTATAATGCTGAATATAAATAGATTATATTAATATTATTGTTCATTATTTACACATTTAAAGCTGTTTATTACATAAGTTCAACATTCATTAATATATTTATTTAAATGATAATATTTTAATGTCTGGTTGGTTGTATATTATAAGATTTATTTCAAAATTCAGATATGTAAATTATTGCTTAGTTTACAATTGTAACCTTCTCAAAATTTACATAAGTGAATTTAATTATAGTTTACAGATGTTGGTTTATGTTTGTAAATATCTTACAAATGTAATTTGCCTTGAAAGGAAAAATGTATTTCTATTATAGAAATTCTATAACTTATCTTAGCATGAATTTTATTTGAGGGAATTTCTGCTTTATATGGAAGTAATTAAAATTTGAAAAATATATTGAATCTACCAATTTTTCACAAATGTTCTATATCTGATTTTATGGCTTCTGTAGTTTGTTCAAACTTATTAGAAAAATCCATTGACTAATTGAAATTACGAAATTAGATTTGGGTCAGTTGTTCTGAGTATAGATGAAAAATGGAATTCGCAACTCTCTTATTGTTAAATGTATCAAAAATTAATATAGCTGATTATCAAAATGTTACAAGTGCTCAGAAAGTTGAGTTTATAATATTTTAATTTCTTTTTTAAATCCTCTCAGAAAATCCTCGATTTTCATCCTCTTTTTTCCTGCAATTTGTAATTCAATTATAGAAATAAAACCTCTATTTACGGCAATTTTTAAATATTTTTTACCATCAGAAATAGTAGTTTTATTCATATATTCATGTTTTTCTACAATCATTTCAGAAACAAAAATCTTTAGAGAGAATATTAGCTTGTTTTGGTCAATGACCTCAGTCCAAGCCGCAGGAAAAGGACACAAACCACGAATAAAATTTTGAATTAAATAAATATCTGCTTCCCAATTTATTTTGCAGTCTTCTTTGAAAATTTTTGGTGCTGCTTTCAAGGTTTTATTACCATCAGTAAGTTTCGATTGATGAATATTTGGGTTTGAATTTTCGTAAATACTATCAACAGTTTTTCGTATCAGCTCAGCACCAGAAATCATAAGTTTATCGTGCAATGTTCCGGCATTATCTGCCGGTTCGATTGTAATTTTTTCTTGAAAAATGATGCTTCCTTTGTCGATTTCTTCATTTATAAAAAAAGTAGTAATTCCGGTTTCTTTTTCGCCATTAATAATTGCCCAATTAATTGGAGCAGCGCCACGATAATTAGGTAGGAGAGAGGCGTGAAGATTAATTGTCCCCGATTTTGGAATCTTCCAAACTACGGCAGGTAGCATCCTGAAGGCAATAACCACAAACAAATCTGCCTCTAAATTTGATAATTGTTTTATAAATTGTTCATCTTTTAAATTTGGTGGCTGAAAAAGCTTTAATTCATTGGCAATTGCAAATTCTGACACTGCCGATCTACGAGTTTTTTGACCTCTTCCGGATGGTTTGTCAACATTCGACACAACTCCTACAATGTTGAAACCGAAATCAATCAAACTTTTTAATGATTCGACAGCAAAGTCAGGTGTTCCCATAAAAACAATCCTGAATGATTTTGTATTGTTCATATTTACTATGTTAAAATTCTAATTTCTTTATTTTCAGCTCTATTCAATGAAAATGCAAACTAAGCAATATTTTTTTAACAATCTATTAATTCATGCTTTTCATTGCTTTACATATATGTTAAATTCTCTAAAATTTTGTTTCAAAACAATTATTATAGTTATAGTTTGGAAATCAAATTAATAAAATGTAATTTTATTTTTTTTGAGGAAATTTGTAATAGTTCAAATGTAATGTTTTTAATGTGCTGAATATGAGGATATTAAATAATGCTTTTTTGAAAAATTTAATTTTAGTATTAACATTTTTTATGTTTATAAATTCTGATTATCAAATTCAGAGTGTTTTTCCTTTAAAAAAATTTGAGAAGCCCTTGGTTAAAATTTCAAATAAGCTGTATGCTTCAAAGTTTGAAACAACCAATGAATTATACTCAATATTTTTGAATGATTTAAAGAAACAAAAACTATACGATGAATATGGTATCGCAAAAGTTGATTCTTCAAATTGGTTAAATTTTAGCGAAGAGTATGCTCCTTATGTAAAAAACTATCACTCTCACCAATTTTTCATGCAATATCCGATTGTAAATATTTCTCAATCAGGAGCAAAACTATTTTGTAATTGGCTTACTGAAAAATATAATTCAGCTGAAAAAAGAAAATTCAAACAAGTAAGATTTCGTTTACCTACCCAAAACGAGTGGGTAATTGCTGCACGAGGAAACAATAAAAAAGCTATTTTCCCTTGGGGTACATATTCTTTGCGAAACTCTTCGGGCGAACTAATGTGTAATTATTTTGTAATTGGCGACGAAGTTATCCATAGAGACTTCACAACAGGAGAATATCTTATTATTCAAAAGAAATTTTCTTCAAATAAAAACGAATTAGTAGATCTTGCATATCCAGTCAGATCATTCGGATCGAACTCTTTCGGACTTTTTAATATGAGTGGTAATGTTGCCGAAATGCTCGATGAAAAAGGAAGAACCAAAGGTGGCTGTTTTTATTCTACCGGATTCGACGTTAGAATTGATGCACAAGACGAATTTGAAGAATTCGAAGGTTCAGACTATAGAATAGGTTTTCGCTATTTTATGGAAATTATTAAAAAATAATCCAATATTTTTTTAAAATCAATGCTGACAACATTGGTTCTTGTTGTTGTCCAGACTATTGTTAATATATGCTGCAATTGCTTGACTTGCAACTTTATGCTTTGTAACAAAAACCTCTTTTCCAGTGCTCTGAAATTCTTCGTACAAACGCTGACCCATCCCTCCGGCAATTATTACTGTACAATCTGACAATGCGTTCATAATGCCACTATGACTATGATTAGGCGAATGATTGTGATTATTTGTTGCATGTCCGGTAAAAGTATTCTCGCGATACTCAATGTCGGTGATTTCAGATTCTTGAACTGTGATAATTAAAAATCCTTTTGACCTTCCAAAATGCTGATTTACACTTTTTTGGTCGTTTGAAGGTACTGCTATTTTCATCATTTATAATTTTGAATTATTTATAATTAAATGCAACAAGGGCAGTTGCAATTAACATTATTTTTATGATTTATATTTAAGTTTAAATCTTCTGTGATGTTCTGCAGATTTTCTGAACTGCAATTATTGCAATTCAAATATTCTGAGTTTTTTTCGACAATAATATTGCAATTTCCACATTTTAGCCATTCTTTCTCAAATTTGACATTTCCACCTTTGATTGCAATATTTTTTGCTTCTACAAAAGCTTTAGCTACTTTTTTTCTGGCATTTTCATAAATTCTACTAAAAGTTGGCCTTGAGACATTCATTTTTGTTGCAGCTTCGTCGTGGTTGAGGTTTACATAATCTGCCAATTTTAATGCTTCGTATTCTTCAAATAGTATAAAAATAACATCAAAGGATTTTGTTACAGAGCCAAAAGGCTTGAAGCCAATAATTTGCGGCGGTAGTCCAATAGTTCTATATTTTTTCGGTCGTGGCATTATTTATTGTTCTTATTAATTCTACGCTAGAATAATGTTTCGAAAATTTAATGATCGCAAGGATTCATTGAAGTTTTTAAATCATTATCAATAAATTTTTGAATAATAATTTCTGGTTCATAATAATTTATCCCTGCAAAAATATTTATATTTTCTTTGTTCAAAATATCAATAGCTTTTTGACCTATTCCAGAAACTATCACATCTGTAACATCTTGTGAAACAATCCAATAAGGTATTTTGTCCGGCTCATGTTTCGGACTATTTTCTTCATAAAAATCTTCAATTCTATTTTCAGAAATTTTGTAAAAAGCAAATGAATCACATACTCCAAAATGTGGACTTAATATTTTATCTTTTAGTGGTATAACAACTTTTTTCATAATTTTTTTCGCAAAGATAATGAACATATGTTCATTATCAAAATATTTTTTGATTTTTTTCATTATAGTAAAATAGTTTAAATGATTTACAAAGTATATTTTACTGAAGTTTCCTCAATTTTCCTCCCAAATTATAGATAGCTGGCTATCAGGGATTTTGGGTTTAGTTTTATAAATTAGCCCATATTTATTATCAAACAGATAATTAAA